>Ga0208079_1000210_pt1 | contig 33283 bp, 24 predicted proteins | sample NGESurdeep092012_5_FD_184474 | JGI IMG/M metagenome (GOLD analysis project Ga0208079, IMG submission 184474) | Arctic peat soil microbial communities from Barrow, Alaska - NGEE Surface sample 210-2 deep-092012 (SPAdes) | ecosystem: Environmental > Terrestrial > Soil > Wetlands > Peat ... | reverse complement strand
ATATTTATCCATAACTTTGCCTCTGACGATCTTCATGGTTGAGTTCATAAGGCCATTATCTTCAGCAAAGCTTTCTTCCAGAATTCCTATTGCCACAGGAAGCCATCTTTGCGGGAACATGCTCCCGTATTTTCCATTTGTACGGTACTCGTTCACCTCACTTTCGATAAGAGTTATTGCAGCCCGTTTGCCTTCATCAGAGTCAGCAGTAAGGCTCTTTTCTTCGAGATATAATTTAAGAGCATGTTGATTTGGCACAACCAATGCCACTGTATAGGGTTTCTGATTATTGTAAAGCATGCACTGATCGATATATTTCGATTGCTCGGAGACAGCTTCTTCAATTCCTTCAGGACTAAATTTTTCACCATCATCGGCGATAAGAAGACTTTTAAAACGTCCAAGCACATAAAGGAATCCATCCTCCGACATATACCCCATATCGCCTGTATACAGCCATCCATCTTTGATTGTTTCTTTTGTGGCAACATCATTTTTCCAGTAACCATACATCACATTTCCTCCCCTGATGACAATTTCACCCTTTTGGCCTACAGGTACCTCTTTTCCGTCATCGTTGCAGATCCTGAGGTCCATATTATTGACAAGTGCGCCTGATGATCCAAGTTTATGTTTGCTTGTCGAATTTGCAGAAATAACAGGTGAGGCTTCGCTCAATCCATAGCCCTGATACATTGGTATACCCAGAGCGTAGAAGAATCTTTGCAGTTCAATATCAAGAAGCGCGCCGCCGCCAACAAAATAATCCAGTTCTCCTCCATAAGCCTCCCTGATTTTGCTGAACAGAAGCCTGTCATAAAACCTGAGAAGCGGGTTTTTAAGTCTTTGCAGCCCTCTTCCTTTGTTCCATCCCTCTTTATTGTAGGAATAGGATATTTTCAGGGCATGATTAAAAAGAAGTACGATTATTCTGCCCTTTTCCATTATGCCTTTTTCAATATTCTTTCTGAAATTTTTTGCAATGGCGGGAACACTCATAAGCAGGTTTGGTTTTATCTCTTTAAGGCATGCAGGTATATTCCGCAATGTCTCCATCGGAGTTTTCCCCGTTTTAACTGACGCTATGCTTGCTCCTTTTCCCATAAAAGCAAATATTCCGCCGGTATGTCCGAATGAATGGTCCCATGGAAGGATAATGAGTGTTTTGTAGAAGGAGGGTATATCCATCAGACTGTAAGCCTGGTAAACATTTGTAACATAATTACCGTGAGTAAGAATAATGCCTTTTGGATCAGATGTCGTTCCGGAGGTATAACAGATATTCGCAAAACTCTCAGGAGTTATACTTTTGTACAATTCTTCGAACTTTGTTAAGTTTTCGGGCAGTTCCAACCATTCTCTACCGAATTTTCTAACTTCGTTAAAATGGACCTCATTAGTTAAATACTCTTCCTGTGTATCGAAATGTATTATTTTTTCAATAGAAGGGCAATCTTTCAACACTTCCTTAAGTTTCTGAGCCTGAATGGATGAGATCAGGATCATCCTTGATCCGGAATGGTTAATCCTGAATTTTATCTCATCAGGATTAAGTTTTACAGACAATGGAACATTGACAGCACCTGTGTAAAGTATGCCCATTTCACCTATTACCCAGTTGTTACGTCCTTCTGAAATAAGGCTTAACCTGTCGCCTTTTTTTATTCCGAGGTTTATTAGTCCTGCAGCAAATTCGTAGATTTGTTTTCGTGTTTCGCCATAAGTGGTACCTTCATATTTATCGTTAGGTTTTTCCCACAGATAAACATTATTGCTGTGCATTTCAACACTTTCTTCGAAGAATTGAATTAATGATTTCATCAGCCAGGTTTTTAAGGTTATTCCCAAGTTCCAAGTGCCGAATATACAAAATCCGCAGTATTTTGATATAAAGCACTTATAAATATATCTTTTGGATTGGTTTTCAATAATTTGTATCTTTGATTGACACGTTTTATAAGAATTTTTTATAGAGGCTTAAAATAATCATTAAATATCTTATTATGAGACATTTATTATTTGTGTTGGTATTAGGGCTTCTGATTATTCTGCCCTCCTGCAAATATTTTAAAGGAGGGTTTCTTTTTGGTAAGAAAGCCAAAACTCTGATAATGAAAGCAAGGGAAGACAGTGTTCGTGTTGCTGATTCTCTTCAAAAGGTGAGGGACCTTTTATTAAAAGCTGATCAGGCCAGGGTTGATTCTGTGAGAATGGCAGAGGAACAGAGGTTAGCTGTCGAATCAAAGTTCAAATACAATATTATCGTCGGCAGTTTCATTACCCCTGAATATGCTCAGGGACTCACAGAAGAATACAGGAAACAGGGTTATGATCCAAAAATATTAAAAATAGATGGAAGCCGGTTTGAGCTTGTCGCGATTGAAGCATATGATAGCTTCACGAAGGCAGTTTCGCGACTCGAAAAATTCAAGGATACCATTCAGCTTGAATCATGGCTGTATATCAAGAAGTAATAAAATATCAATTATAATTTAGGGTAATAGTTTAATATATAGTAAAGACGCCCAATTTGGGCGTCTCAACATGCAATAAAAAGAAATTGATTCTTAGTTTCTGAAAATAGTTTCTTTTCTGTCGGGGCCGACGGAAACCATTGTAACTGGCACCCCGGTCCGGTTTTCAACAAAATCTATATACTTTTTAAGTGCTCCTGGCAATTCATTATATGATCTTATACCTGTTATGTCTTCGTTCCATCCTTGAAGTTCCGTATAAACAGGCTCAATAATGGCATCATTGCTGAAAGGCAGTTCATGACAAATCTTACCATCAATTTTATATGCTGTGCAAATCTTTATAGTTTTAAAACCCGACATTACATCTGCCTTTGTCATGAAAAGACTTGTTATGCCATTTACCATAATTGAGTATTTCATTGCAGGTATATCCAGCCATCCGCAGCGTCTCGGCCTTCCTGTAGTTGATCCGAATTCATGACCGAGGTTTCTCAGGCTTTCACCGGTTTCGTCGATCAGTTCGGTAGGGAAGGGGCCGCATCCTACTCTTGTACAATATGCTTTAAAAATGCCAAAGATATTTCCGATAAGCTTTGGCGAAACACCCAAACCTGTACATGCACCTGCACTTACAGTATTCGATGATGTAACGAAGGGATATGATCCAAAGTCTATGTCGAGCATCGTTCCCTGAGCCCCTTCTGCAAGCACTCTCTTACCTTTAGCGGCAAGCTCATTAACAAGGTATTCTGTATTGGTAACAGAAAATTCTTTCAACATCTCAATACCTTCAAACCAGTTTTTTTCATACTCTTTCAGCTCGAAACTGAAATCGTAGTTTTTTAGTATTGTCAGATGGTTCTTAAGATGCTCATTATATTTTTGTCTGAAATCTTCTCCAAATATTTCACCAACTCTCAATCCGTTTCGGCTTGTTTTATCGGTATATGCAGGGCCAATTCCTTTTAAGGTTGATCCGATTTTTGAATTGCCCTTGCTCATTTCGTAGGCAGCATCGAGAATCCGGTGGCTCGGAAGTATCAGATTCGCTTTATTTGATATTATAAGACGTTTTGTAAGTTCGCTGACAGGAGGTCCCAGTTCTTCTATTTCCTTTTTAAATACAGCAGGATCGATAACAACTCCATTTCCTATAATATTCAATTTATCAGCATGGAATATGCCGGAAGGTATAAGGTGAAGAACGTGTTTAACATTATTAAACTCGAGAGAATGTCCGGCATTCGGACCGCCCTGAAAACGGGCAATAACATCATAACCCGGACTTAAAGCATCGACAATTTTCCCTTTCCCTTCATCCCCCCACTGCAGTCCTAACAGTATGTCAATGTTCATATTACGTAATTTATATATAAATTTCAAAAGCTTTACAAGGTACGAATAATTTCATCCAATCGGCCACTGTAAATACGATTGTTGATAAATGATCAATATGCTCGCCTTGCGTTATTGGCTTTAGGCTTTTTCCAAGTTTAATTATCAGATTTTATTATCATTCTATCAGTTAAATTGAATAAATTTGGTTACATTATTCTGATTAAAAGTTATTAAATTAGTAAGTTCATTTTTAACTTAATACACAAGAGTATGAATAGAAAATCAAAGTTTTCTATTGTTTCTGTTCTGGCCTTGTTTATAATAGTTCAAACAACAAGAGCTCAGGATGACATTTTGTTCAGAAAGAGTCTTGTGAATTCAGGCATCAATGGTTTCTTCTATGGTGTCGCTATTGATATAATAGCAGAATCGCATGGTGGAGCTTCAGCCGGCATTCCGGTTATTGCTGCAGGGGTATCAGCATTAATTCCTTTGGTGACAAATTCAACTAAAACAATAACACCAAATTCGCTTGTTCTTTCTGCCCACGGGAAGGCGATTGGATGGTTGCACGGGTTTTCTCTGTCAACACTTATTGGTGGCGAAAATGCCTGGAATAGAGATAACTACAAACTCACTGTTGGATTAGGAGCAGTTTCGAGCATTAGTCTTGGAATGATAGGCAACTCGCTCGGAAAGAATACCGACTGGAAAGAAGGGCAGGTGGCACTTTACCGTCACTATGGCTGGGTTATGCCAATGTCGGGAATTTCTTTTTTGGTTGCAATCTCTGATGAGCCTCGTCTCTGGGGTGCCTCTGACTTGATTTTTGGAGCGGGCAGTTATTTTCTTGCCGAAAAAGTATATAAGAATTACCCTTACACCCGGGGTGATGTAAGATCTCTGCAGGTCCTATCAATTTTAAATGGTGGCTTAGGTTTAGGGATTCTGAGTGACCTAAGCAGCAGAGATGAATTCTCGCGTGGCAATCTCATCTTTCCGGCAGTTGGAATTCTGTCAGGCACACTTATTGGTCAGGCTTGGTTAAAAAAAGCCAATCTGACTTCTAAGCAGGGTATTCAGACAGCTTATGCTGCAACAGGAGGCGCTTTACTTGGTTTTGGTATAGCTTTACTGGTCCAATCTGATAATCTGACGCCGTATTATGTAATTCCATATGTTACGGGTCTTGCGGCTTATGGAATTGCCCTGGAAAGTATGAAGAAAAAAAACAGGGAAGCTGCATATTTTTCTGATAAAAAAAAGAATAACTGGAATATAGCTTTTATGCCTCAGAATCTGTTTTTGAATTCTAAAATACAGAATAAAGGCTATTTTATAAATGGAAATTTTGTTGGTATGCAACCTCTGTTTTCAGCTTCAATAAAATTTTAGATGATAAACATTTTATTGTACCTGATTCATTTCTGTTAAAGTTACTCTTTATCTTTTCCCTTATAATTTCCATAAATGTACATGGAATGATACTGGGGAGTGAAGTTATGCAATTCGCTCGCCGTATTTATAATTTCATGGATTCTGGGATCGCAAAACTCAATTACTTTACCTGTCTCTATGTCAATAAGATGATCGTGCTGACTACACTGGTAGGCTCTTTCAAACTGTGCAATGTTTTTGCCGAACTGATGTTTGATGACCAGATTGCAATCGAGCAGCAGTTCAATGGTATTATATAACGTGGCCCTGCTGACCCGGTAATTTTTATTCTTCATAAAAATATAGAGCGACTCTATATCGAAATGTCCTGACCGCGAATAAATCTCATCAAGAATAGCATACCTCTCGGGTGTTTTTCGATGCCCTTTCTTTTCGAGATATTCAGTGAAGATCTTCTTTACAGTTAATTTGGTATCGTCACTAATCATATCTGGTCTAATTTAAAATAATGACAAAAGTATGCATTTTTTCCCTGATATCGGGCTTCACTTAAAAGGAAAATTTAATTAACGAAATCTTCGACCCTTTTGACATTTTCAATGCCATTGATATTTGATATTTTCATGATCAGGTTATTCAGGTCTTTTGTATGATGAACATACAGATCGATTGTGCCTTCAAATATGCCATTGTTGACAGAAATATTTATCCTTGTCATGTTTACTTTAAGTTCGGCTGATATAATATTGGTGATATCGTTTACCAGACCTATCCTGTCAATGCCTGTCATACTTATTCTTGCAATGAATGAAACGAGTTTATGGATAGCCCATTTTACCGCAATGATCCTGTTTCCCTCATTTGACATAATCCTTATAGCAACCGGACATTTTGGTTTATGAATAATAATGGCCCCTTCGGGGGAATGATAACCGATAACCTCATCACCGGGTATCGGATTGCAACATTTTGCTATTTCATATGATTGTTCTGCATTAACGACATTTTCCCTTAAGAGGAATGGAACATTTTTATCAATGCTTCCGTGCTCGACCTCAGCATCTTTTTTATCTTTCTTTGATCCGATAAGTTTTAATTCCCAGTATTTAATCACATTTTTTGTCGGATTCTTCTTAATGGTCTTTTTGAGATTATCAAGATTGATCCTGCCGATACCGATACCCGAGTAAAGATCTTCTTTATTCAGTGCCTCGTATGAGAGAATAAGTGATTTGAGGATATCATTGTTTAATGTGCTTCCGATTTCCTTAAGTTTGGTCTCCAGAATCTCCATGCCCTTCAGAATACTATCTTTTGAATCGATTTTCAGAGCGCTTTTAATTGCTTCTTTCGCCTTTGAAGTTCTTACGAAGGAGAGCCATTCCAGGTCGGGTTTGGCAATATCGGAAGTAATAATTTCGACCTGATCACCACTCATCAGAATTGAGTTTATCGGATTGAGTTTATAATTTATTTTTGCACCAATTGCTTTATTGCCGATCTCAGTGTGTATTTCATAGGCAAAGTCAAGAGCAGAGGCTCCCTTTGGAAGGCTTACAAGGAATCCTTTGGGTGTGAAAACCATAATTTCCGACGAGAAAAGATTCATTTTAAATTCGTCAAGAAACTCTATCGGGTCTTCATGAGGATTTTCGAGCATTACCCGGATCTTTTTTATCCACTTGTCAAGCTCACTCTCCTGCGCATCATCTCCTTTGTACTTCCAATGAGCTGCATAACCTCTTTCTGCTATTTCATCCATTCGTCTGCTTCTTATCTGTACCTCAACCCATTGGCCTTCAGGACCCATTACAGTCACATGCAAAGCTTCATAGCCATTTGGTTTGGGCCTGCTTACCCAATCACGGAGCCTGTCGGGCTTTGGCATATAGGAGTCGGTAATGATGGAATAAATATTCCAGCACTGGGTTTTTTCCGGTATCCCGGGAGCGGGTTCAAATACTATCCTTATAGCCAGGACATCGTAAATCTCTTCGAACGGAACATTTTTGGCCTGCATTTTCTGCCATATTGAGAAGATGGATTTTGGTCTTCCGCTTATGTCAAATTGCAAACCGGCCTCGGTAAGTTTATGAATTATTGGAAAAGAGAACTTATTTATAAGAGAGAGATTCTTTTTTTCACTGTGTTTCAGCTTCGATGCTATCTCATCATAGATTTGTGGTTGCCTGAATTTGAAACTCAGGTCTTCCAGCTCGCTTTTAATTGCATATAATCCAAGCCTATGAGCCAGTGGAGCATAAAGAAAGATAGTCTCTCCGGCGACTTTCATCTTCTTATGTTCAGGCATTGAGTCGAGTGTCCTCATGTTATGAAGACGGTCGGCAATTTTTATGAGAATGACCCGGAGATCGTCAGAAAGAGTTAGCAACATTTTTCTGAAGTTCTCAGCCTGAAGAGAAGAAGAATTCTCTTTATTGTATGTACCGGATATCTTAGTAAGACCATCAATCAGGGAAGCTATCTTGGGACCAAAATCTCTCTCAACATCTTCAAGAGAATATTCAGTATCTTCCACAACATCATGAAGAAGTGCCACGGCTATCGACTTGGCTCCCAATCCTATTTCACGGTTAACGATTTTTGCTACTGAAATAGGGTGAATAATATATGGTTCGCCTGATTTGCGGCGCATGTTCCAGTGAGCATCATTCGCAATCTTGAATGCTTTGTCAATGAGCTCCCTGTCACCTTCTTTACTGCACCTGAGAAGACTATTTACAAGACCGTCATATTCAGTCTGAATACGGTTTTTGTCTTCTTCATCAAAAATATCTTTGTTCCCCATAAAATAGCTTCGCACCAAGTTCTTATCTAGATACAAATATAGCTTTTCCAGCTTAATGTTGGTGTCTTAAAATCGGGTTAAGTGGACAATTAAATCGTGATAGATGGATTTCTATTTCCTTATTATAGTAACCGTTCCGGTCCGTGAGATCACTTTACCAGTTGGGGTGGTTAATTTTAAAAACCATAGATAAACGCCCTGAGGTTGCGGATCTCCGTTTCGCGATCCATTCCATGCCTCAAGCCAATCCCTGGTTTCAAATAAAAAGGTACCCTGTCTGTCACTTATTACCAGATGGTACTCAAGCGGAGTGAAAGAAAGAACAGGCCTGAAAAGATCATTATGTATATCATTGTTGGGTGTAAAAACGTTAGGAACCGTTATGATCTCAGTAGGTGAGATACAGGTTTGTGAGGATATGCTTTCACCTGTTATTCCATGCGGATTGGATTTTTCAGTGGCACTTAGGTAGAAACAAACTTTACTTCCTGAAACTTCATACATGATCTGCTGGTATGCCTGCACAAATACACTATCGCCGGATGATATGACCGCTTTTTCTTCAAATCCTGTTCCGGTATTTATAAATAATCTATACGACGATACTGTCCCCAGCCAGTTTCTATAGGGATTCCATGAGAGAATTATATTATTTCCGGATGTTTCCGATAAGAGCACTATATTGGAAGCAAGATTTGATTCTAGTACTGAAAGATTGCAGCTATTGATGGCAGAAATCCTGTAATAATAAATGCTGTCAGTATTAGCCTGATTATCTGTATAATGCACTAATCCGTTGACTGAAACAGGTTTTGATATCTCCTTAAATATACCGGTTTTTCCTGTCTTTCTTTCGAGGCTGAATTGTTTGATCTCAGATATGGGATCAATTGTAAAGGTGAGCGCTATTTTATTTTCCGGATTAATAGTAGCCTGATCGGCATTTATCCATTGGGGAGGGCGCTGCATCTTTGTTAATAGGCAAGTTTTATTAGATGTGGAAAAAGCACCTCCTTCAAGATTTGCGTGGACCTCAAAACAATAATTTGAATTGATATTAAAATCGTTAAGGGTATAACTGGTTTCAGTAGCACTTACATTTGCCGATTCGGAAAAATTGCTGCCATTAACAGACAATAAAACCGAGTAGCCTGCTAATTTTATTAACGGTATTGCAGGTAAGGATTGATAGCTATTCCATGATACCCTGATCCTTTTAAGGCAGGTATCAATTGTTGCCTCTTCAAAAATCGAATTAAGCACATTTGAAAAAATGCTGGTGCATCTTGGAAGCCTCATTGCTGCCACTACATATGAGACACTGAAATACTTGGTTGCCGTACTCGACAGGGTATAACCAGTTGCTGCAGGATCCCATATTGTATCAATAGGCATCCCGTCGCCGTTCTTATAGGAATAAAGAATATAGGCTGCTATTCCGGTCGATGGACTTAAAGTCCAGGTAAACATTGTATTGCCCGTTTCGGGTTGCACCGAAACAGATGTAAGTACAGGTGGCAACGGGGGATCCGTTACACACTCGACCTGTCCAAAAAGACTCCCTGACAAACTAACGGTTAAAAAAATGATAATATACAGATGCAGGTATTTCATTCCGACCCAACTGTTATTTCATAAAGTTCTTCAATATTATAATACGTTCTGGCAAGTTCAATTATTTCATCGGTTTCAATAGTTTTAATTTTTTCAGCTAACCTGTAATAGTAACTATTATCAAGACCGAATTCCCATGCAGACCTGAAACTTTCAGCGAGGGCAAATGGTCCGTCGAACATTCGTACCATCTCCCCTGACATGTAGTTTCGTACAACGGCCATCTCATCTTCCTTTACATGCACATTCTGAAGAAGCTTTATCTCGCTGTAAATCTCATCTATTGTTTTTTGACAGTTTTTACGGCCGACCTCAGTTGAGATGACTTTAAATCCTGAAAGATCAAGGGATGAGAGTGACGAACTTATGCCATAGGTGTACCCTTTTTCTTCGCGGATGTTTTTCATTAGCCGGGAACCAAAATAGCCACCCAAAACAGAATCAAGGATCTTCAACCCGGGGTAATCAGGATGCCGTTTGTTGATTGTAGCTGATCCGATTCTTATGGCTGTCTGAACCATTCCCGGCTTGCTGATATGCACTCTCTTTGTTTTCTCACTTTTGATTATACCAACAGGTTCTTCTGTTTTCATAAATCCCCTACTGATATTTCCGAAATATGAATTGAGCAGATCAGCAGTCATGTTGTGGATTTTCCCCGAAATTATGACTGCCATGTTTTCAGGAGTATAATATTTTGTGTGGAAATTTGATAAAAGTGCTGGAGTTATATTTTCAAAGTCGGTTTCGATTACCTGCCGGCCGTACGGGTGATTCTTTCCAAAAAGTGATTCAAAGAACTGATCTATAGCAAGGTTTTGAACTTTTTCCCTGTTTACCATGTACCAGCGAAGTCTTTTTTTCATCAGTGATGTCAGTTCAGGTTCAGGAAAAACAGGATGATACAAAATCTCATGACTGAGTTCCAGTACCTTTTGAATATGTTTATTCGGGAAAAAGAGAACTATACCGGCGGAATCCTTCTCAGCCGACTGGTTCAGGAAGACTCCGTAGTAATCCAGCATTCTGTTAAGTTCCTCAGAACTGTAATTCACTGATCCCTCAGTAAGCATCGTGTTACAGGTCGAAGCAAGGAGCGGTAATGACTCCATTATCTGTCCTGCCCGAAAAATAAATTCAAGTCGCATTACTTCTTCGGTACCGGCTTCGATAGTATAAACCGGTACCCCATTGCTCAGTTTATATGACTTTGATTCTGGAATTACTACCTTTTCTACCGGGAAAACCGGTGGTTGTATTCTTTGCAGGCTGTTCATCATTTCTCTTTTCGGGTTGATATATAATTTATTGTGCTGCAATTTGAGGAGATAAAATATCTCTTTATTGCTTCAGCCACCATCCCATGATTTACATTTCTATATGTATCAACCTCGCTGTTTATCAATCCCGGGTTTCCAAGAAGTTCACAAAAAGATAGATTTGCGGCCTTATTAAGGATACTGGTATTGGAAAAGACATTTGAGGATTCAAATTTGTTTTTTACTTTTTCCATTTCATCTTTAATCCCATTTTCACTGATTAAGCCGATGATTACTTCATTAATAGATTCATTGGCTTGCTGTATATCAATTCCCTTCATAAGCTTACCCTGAACAATAATGAGCCCTGGGTCGATATCTGCAGTCAGATAGGCATTTATTTCGCTAAATAATTTCTTTTCCCTTACCAGCTTTGTATGTAACCTGCCCGATTCTCCTCCGGCAAGAAGGTCAGTAACAAGGTCGAGAGTGTAAAAATCCTCACTTTTTCTGGGACCAATATGCCAGACTTTATATATAGCATCTGATGGCACATCTCTTCCAATTGCAAGAATCCTCTCTTCTGTTTGTTCGGGTTCAACAGGAAGATTTCTTGGTTTGACAGATCTCTTTTCAATCGGACCGAACCATTTCTGTGTGAGTTCATATGCAAGATCGTACCCAATGTTGCCAGTCAGGGCAAGTATTGCATTATTGGGGGCATAATGTGAAAAGAAGAAACTTTTAACTTGATCAAGGTCAGTATTTCTTATGTGCGACATATCCATACCTATTGTCGGCCACCTGTAAGGATGAACTTTATATGTCAGTGGTCTGAGTTTCAATATAGCATCGCCATAAGGCTGATTAACGTAACGTTGGTTGAACTCTTCGGTGACAACATTTTTCTGGTTATCAAGATTCTTCGGGGAAAAGTCAAGTTCCAGCATTCTGTCGGATTCAAGCCAAAAGCCAGTTTCAATATTTTCTGAAGGAATAGTGAGATAATAATTAGTGATATCATTATTGGTAAAGGCATTATTTTCACCACCAGCCAGTTGCAGAGGTGTGTCGAAATCCGGAATATTTACTGAACCACCGAACATGAGATGTTCGAACAGATGGGCCAGGCCTGTCATTGCCGGATCTTCATCTCTTGAACCGACATCGTAGAGGATATTCATTGCGACGAGAGGAGTGGATTTATCTTCATGAACCAAAACCCTTAATCCATTCTCAAGTGTAAAACTTTTGTAATTTATCATACTGATATTCTAACATATTGAACACAAAGGTTAACGTAAAGGTTCACAAAGGACTTTATCAATAACCTCAATTATTCTACTCAAACACTTTACCTGTTGCAGGGAAGCTGTGATAGAATCTAAGTTGGTGACAAACTTAATTAAAAAACAGCGATGGTTTAGTATTGTTTTTATATTTGCATAATTATGTCACAAAACCGTTTTTTAAGGAGAATTATTCAACAAAACCTTTTTAAAATTGATCAGGTTAAACTGGTTTACTTCCTGAGTCTGGTTGTAGGGTTACTCAGCGCTGTTGCAGCAGCTATTCTTAAGTATTCGATTCACTATTTACATAAAATTCTTACCGATGGAATTACGACCAGGTCCCTTAGTTATCTCTATCTGGCGTATCCGTTGATCGGTATGTTTCTGACTCTTTTATTTGTGAGATATGTTGTCAAAGACAATATATCTCATGGTATTAGCAGGATACTATTTGCTATTTCAAGGAAGCGGAGCCATCTGAAGTCTCATAATACCTGGAGTTCAATAGTTGCCAGCACTCTTACTATCGGATTTGGAGGTTCGGTTGGTGCGGAGGCCCCGATAGTGCTTACCGGTTCTTCAATTGGTTCTGCAATCGGGAGGTTTTTTAAATTAAATTATAAAAACATTACTCTGCTCATAGGATGTGGAGCAGCCGGCGCAATTTCCGGAATATTTAAAGCTCCTGTCGCAGGTATTGTTTTTACCCTCGAAATACTTATGCTTGATCTCACAATATCTTCTGTTGTCCCCCTTCTTATTTCATCGGTAACAGCCGCAACGGTTGCGTATTTTCTGATGGGCGATAAGGTTCTTCTATCATTTAATATAGTTGGTGCTTTTAATATCTCAAACATTCCCTGGTACCTGCTTCTTGGAGTCGTTTCAGGATTAATTTCACTCTACTTTTCTAAAATGACATTGTTCCTTGAGGGAAACTATAGCAGGATAAAGAACACTTACCTGAGGCTTATCCTTGGCGGAATTGTACTCGGAAGTCTTATCTTTCTTTTTCCTCCGTTCTACGGAGAAGGCTATGATACTTTGATGTCGTTGCTTCAGGGAAAAGCGGACATGATTGTTAATAACAGCGTTTTCGGTCACTTTTCAGGCAGTTTTCTTGTGATAACTCTTTTTATGGCAGGACTTGTTCTTCTTAAGGTTATAGCAAGCAGTTCGACAAACGGAGCAGGAGGAGTGGGAGGGATCTTTGCTCCGACACTGTTCATAGGAGGTATAAACGGATATCTGCTTGCAAGCATTTTGAAAAAGGTGACAGACATTGACCTGCCCGATAACAGGTTCGTGCTGGTTGGAATGGCAGGTATGATGGCCGGAGTTATGCATGCCCCTCTTACTGCAATATTCCTTATAGCTGAGATGACAGGCGGATATGGTCTTCTTATACCTTTGATAATCACATCTACAGCTGCATTTATTACTACAAGAAGTTTTGAAAAACATTCAATCTATCATGTTCAGCTTGCAAAAAGCGGAGACCTGATCACACATGATAAGGATAAAGCAGTGCTGACGCTGATGAACTGGAAGAAGGAGATTGAAACCGATCTGCTGAAGGTAAAACCGTCAGATACTCTTGGTGAGATGGTTAAAGTAATTGCACGATCTAAAAGAAATCTTTTTCCGGTGGTTGATGAATATAATATTCTAGAAGGGGTGGTGTCTCTTGATGATGTCAGGGAGATAATGTTCCAGCAGGAATTGTATGAAACTACATTTGTACGCGACCTGATGACAATACCTCCTTCTTATATAGATAAAAAGGAGAACATTGATACGGTAATGGATGCTTTCAGGAAAACAGGTGCCTGGAACCTGCCTGTACTCGACAACGGATACTATGTAGGATTTATCTCCAAATCAAGGATTTACTCAAAATACCGCGATATGCTTGTTGAATTTTCAGAAGAATAAAAGTTATTAAAATAATATATCATGAAAAGAGATACTTTAATTTTTGACCTTATTGAACTTGAACGCCAGCGCCAGATAAATGGTATTGAGTTAATTGCCTCCGAAAATTTTGTCAGTCCGCAGGTACTTGAAGCAATGGGATCAGTGATGACGAACAAATATGCCGAAGGATATCCGGGACACCGATATTATGGTGGCTGCGAGATTGTTGACCAGTCAGAGGTAATTGCTATAGAAAGGTTGAAAAAGCTTTTTGACGCCGAATATACAAATGTCCAACCTCATTCAGGCGCACAGGCTAATATGGCTGTATTTTTGACAGTTCTTAAACCTGGTGACACTTTTATGGGATTGAATCTTGCCCATGGAGGTCATTTGTCGCATGGATCTCCGGTCAATTCTTCAGGCCTCTTTTACAAACCGGTTGCCTACAATGTTAAGGAGGATGACGGATTGGTTGATTATGATATGATGGAGAAAATCGCTCTGAAAGAAAAACCAAAGATGATAGTAGGAGGAGCGTCGGCTTATTCACGCGAATGGGATTATGAAAGGATGAGGAAAATTGCAGACATGATTGGTGCAATCCTGATGGTTGATATGGCTCATCCGGCAGGACTAATAGCTGCAGGTCTATTGAAAAATCCCCTGAAACATGCACATATAGTTACTTCCACAACTCATAAGACCCTGCGCGGTCCGAGAGGCGGAATTATTCTTATGGGTAAGGATTTTGTCAACCCATGGGGTTTTACCACACCCAAAGGCGAAGTGAAAATGATGTCTGCTCTTTTGAACTCTGCCGTTTTCCCGGGAATACAGGGTGGTCCGCTTGAGCATGTGATTGCCTCAAAAGCTGTCTCTTTCGGTGAAGCATTGACACCAGAGTTCAATGAATACCAGTCAAGAGTCAAAAAGAATGCCCATGTAATGGCCAAAGCTTTTATGGATAAAGGTTACAAAGTCATATCAGACGGAACAGACAATCATCTGATGTTGATTGATCTCAGAACCAAATTCCCTGAAATTTCCGGTAAAAAGGTTGAAAATACCCTTATGCTCTCACATATTACTGTAAATAAAAACATGGTACCATTTGACAGCCGTTCTCCTTTTCTGACATCTGGTTTAAGAGTTGGAACTCCGGCGGTTACTACCCGTGGACTAAATGAAGAACATATGGGGATTATTGTTGATATGATTGATGAGGTTATTTCCAACATTGAAAATGAAGCAGTTATTGCAAGGGTAGGGGAGCAAGTGGTAAAATTAATGAAATCATTTCCTCTTTTCTCAATGTGATTTTAATAAAAGATAGGGGAATTATTTTATCTTATCTTAATTAGAATTTTATTATAACTTTGTAAGTATCTATTATCTATTTTTCATAAATGACTAACCAGAAACTTATTTTTATTGTTGACGACGATCCTTTTATAAACATGTTGGTTGTTAAGAGGTTTACATCTGAAGGCTACCGGCTTGAGGCCTTCAGCTATGGTGAAGATTGCCTCAATGCTTTAAACAAGAACCCCGACCTTATAATACTCGATTACTATTTTGTAAATAACGATCACAAAGTAATGAATGGGATGCAGGTATTCGACAAAATTAAGGAGATCCAGCCTGAAACACCTGTTATAATGCTGTCGGGACAAGAAAAAGGTGAAATTGTTCTTGAACTGGCGCGAAAAGGTATAGATGATTATATTATAAAAGACAATAATCTGATTGATAACCTTAACATGGCTATCGGAGAATTATTTGTAAGAAAGCAATAATCGGGCAGGGACCTAGTAGGGACTTAGCATGCTACGTCCCTACATCATTTATTTCAGATTATTTCAGATTATTTCAGAATAAAATTATAGGTAATTGTTCCCTTTTGTATTGCAGGCGCATCCTGCTTTACTTCGAACGTGGCTTTCATGGCTGCCTCTTTTGCCACCTTCAGCAAATATTCATTGAGTGTTGTTGAACCATTCTTTCCTGGAGTGGCCGCGACAACTATACCTGATCTGTCGACACTAACTTCTACTACAACCTTGCCTCCTTCCTGGTACTCATATTTTGGTAGTGGAATATCCAGAGATCCACGCCCCTGAAGACTATAGGAAATACCTCCCTTGCCTCCCGGGCCTCCTGTACCAGTACCTTTATCACCGAGTCCACTTCCGGTACCCCTGACCTTTGAATTGATTGATCCGTTTGGGTCACCCTGGTTTCCCGGGCCTCCGGCGATGCCTTCACCTGTGGAATTTGTGCCTCTGTTCTGAGAATTAGCCAGAGCATTTTTTGTCCGGTTCATGATATCAGATTCGCGCTTCTGTTCAGCCTCAATTTTTTTCTCTTCAGCTTCTTTCCTGTTTCTCTCGATTCTATCAGCATCCAACTGCTCTTTAATCTTTTTATCAGCTTCAGTTCTCTCCAGCTTTTTCTTTGCAGCTTCAGGATCGGGTTTTTTTACTGCCGGCGCTTCCTCGGTATTTTGTGTCAAAAGAGGGTCCTCTTTAGTTTTTGCAGCTGATTTGGCTGATGCTGGAGCCAATTTCACCTCTTTAACAGGTGGTGCTTTACTCTCTTCCCTGAATGCCGGTGGCGAAGGTTCAATATCACCAATACCAGTTTCGCCTGTTCCAAAATTGACAAGAATGCCCTCTTCCGATTCAGGAGCAGGAGGAGTTGAAAAACCTACCAGGATAAGCATGCCAAACAGCATTAAATGAATTAATGCTGTCCCCAGCATCCCCTTCCTTTTTCCTGATGCAGAGTTCTTAAGTTCGCTATTTAGTCTGGGCTGCAATTATAAAATTATATTAATTTGATATTTATATAATTATAAACTTCAATATATCGCGGGTTTTCACAACGCGAAGTTATACATAAACGAGATGATACCATGTTCTATTATGCCATGTTAGTAACAATGCTAAAATAAATATTAACTTATATTAAGGACAGGATGAATTAATATTGAATTATTTGTTTTTTGCTTTTACCTCATCCTCCTTTTTCATATCGGGTTTTGCTTTTTTCCTGAACAGATCAGAAAACTTATTAAAATCCTGATTGAAGAAAATACCGACTCCCTGTGTATAGGGGCTTAAACCTGTATACACATCGTTGAAACGGTTGAATACCTTGAATCTTACCTTTTCTGTGAGCTTTAATTCTGCATCAAAATCACCGGTCAGCTGATTAGTATTATTTGTTATCCCAGTTGCATTTGCACTACCCCCAATACCCCTGACATCGAAATTACCGTTAAGAACGACCTTATTGCCCAGAATCTGTGTTCTAAGTGCAAGCTCTGCTTCCTGCGGGCTTATTGCATTTGACCCGGGCCTGATGTTTATTCCTATATCAACATCTTTGCTTAACTTCGATAACCAGTTGCTCATCTGATTTCCTAACATTTCAAAAGTAGTGGCTGTTATTGCCGATGTCCCTCTGTTTGATGAGGTAGATGAAGTTGCTGATGATACATTTGAAACTGCGCCCATCGAAACAAACTGGTTCATCAACAGAAGTGAAAAGACCTGCTTTGTTAATTCTTCTTCCGTGGAAATTGCATTTTTCAGATAGGTCCTGGTCTGTTCATCAGCATCCGGAAGATAAATGTCGAATCCGACGACAGGATTAAAGAGTTTGCCGGATAGTTTCATCTGAGGTTCAACAGGTATTCGCTTAGTATATTGCTGTTGTTCACCATCCCCAAGTATTGGAGAAAGTGCCGCTTTTAATTTCAAGTAGTTAGCCTTTAAATCAATTTCGGCATTCTTGAGATTGCCGTTGAACATTATCCTGCCTCCGTTTTCAACGTCAAAACTCTTATTTAATAGAAAATTGCCCAGTGTAAATGTATATGTACCCCGTTCAATGGTATAGTCGCCATATATTCCAAAATCACCCTTTTTATTGAGAGTTATATTCAGATTCGGGCTTGAACCATTTCCCTCCATAATGTCTCCAACCTTCGAATCAAAAATAATCTGAACTTTTGCATCAGGTGTCACCTCCAGATTCATATCAATATCCAAGGCGATCTGTTTTGACGGAGAAGGATTGTTTACCATAATTGAATCATATGCTTCTTTCTTTCTTTTGGCTGAGTCCTCAAACGAAATGTATGAGTATTCTGAAACTGATAGCCCTTTGCTCAACGGAATAGAGAGTGACGAGTTTTTCCCTGTTTTAGTTGATTTACTTGTTTTTGCAGATACATCAAAAGAAAGAGTGTTCTGATCACTTTTTATTTTTGCAACACTTTTTTCCACGTAAGCAGTGCCATAAAACATAGGATTATCTTTGGACTGTGTATTCAAAACCAAAAAGCCCTTTGAGGCAACGGTGATAGTGAGATCGGCACTGTATTCACGAAGATTTTTATGGTATACAGCTCCTTGTAATGTTGCAATATTTCCTTCTGAGTCTTTAATCCTGACATCATTGAATTTAATTCCCTGCTTATCAAACCTGATAGTATCAGTTAATGAGTATTTGGTTTGAAGGTAATTTATCTTCATCGATGCGTTTTCAACCAACGCAGCACCCTCAAGATATATATTGCCCGACTTGGCAGATAGTTTTAACCTGCCAGATGCAAAACCGGTGATTTCAGAGGCAAACACTTTTAGTAACGGGTTAAGGAATTCAATTGGCAATTTGGTGGCAAATGCATCCAGGAATAATTTTTTTTCTGCAGGATCGTAATTTCCTGCTACATCGAACATTTTAACAGAATTGAGATTATTTGTGGCTTTTATATTGACAATTTTTCTGGTATTATCCAAATCAGAATTAATGAAAATATTTCCAAACTCATGGCCAAGCACAGAGAATTTATCAACCACAATATTTCCGGCAAGAAGCATACTTTTGTAAACATTTGTAAGCAGTATTTTCCCGTTCAGATGACCCTTGAAATCGAGAGGAATCATATTGGGATCATTCTTTTTGCGGTTCAACCAAAGGTTCAGAGGTGAAATATCTATTCCCTTAAACTCGAGATGTAATGTATCGGAAGGATTTTTCGATATAGCTCCGTCAACGAGGTAGTAACTCTCTTTGCCAGTTATATAGAACTTATTGATCTTAAAGGCGTTTGAATCTACAAGGATGAAAGAGCTGGCTAATTTCAGGAGGTTATTATCTGAATAGATATGTGTAGAATCTATATCGATTCTGAGAATGGCATTAGGTTTGCCCACGACATTTTTTGTAACTGTACCATGCGCGATTATATTACCCTGGTTAAGGATCGGGTCCTTATTATCCCAATTAAGAGTAAAAGTGAAATTATCGGGTTTTGTCTTTAATCCTATCGAAAAATCCTTCAGCTCAGATTGTCCCAGCAGGTTAAGTGACGGACTATTAATTTCCATTGCCAGTTCTGACCCTGAAACAGTGGCATCAAAGGAAAAATCCTTTAAAACATTGCTCTTGATAGTCAATAAACTCGATTTCCCATAGATGTTTATTATGCTATCAGCAAAAATTTCTCCTTTAATGAAGCTTTTATCGGCTATTAACAATCCGGTTTTGAAAAATTCATTGATCTTGTCGGTCTTTTTAAAATTAATTGAAAAAGTGAAATTGTTTTTTTTAAACTCGTTCTTTTTCCCGCTCACTTTAAACTGAGATGGCATTAGTGATGCCAGAGTATATTTTACCAGTTCTCCGAGACCGGCAAAATTATAGTAACCTTTTATTTCAGCATCCACGAAATCTGTTCGCAGACTTAAAACAGAAGAATTGTTTTCCTTGTAGGTTTTAATTGAAAAATCTTTAAGTTCAAGGTTATTTCCATATTTTCTGAACTTTGAATTAAGTAGTTTTATTTCACCATCCAGGTTATCAATACTGTTTCCTTTAAAGTTAGACGTCAGCAGCATCGAAACTTTGGATGTGGAATCAAGCTTATCAAAATTCAATTTGTAAAGATTTGCATTTGCGATATTCAGTGTAAAATCAAATTCCGGAAGCTTATTATTAAAATTTAACAGTCCGAGAAGGTTAAGCTTTATATTCCTGTCTACAATATTTATGCTTCCGTCCCATGTCTTTTCGGTGAAAGATCCATTCAGAGTAATATTACGGTATATATATCTGTTAATTTCAATACTGTCAATTTTGCCCGTAAGATCGCCGGCAAATTTTTTCAATGAATTGGCATAACCGTCAACATTTGCCTGCATGCTGACATTGCCCAAAAGATCAGATTTCCCTGTAAGTGTCCCGAGATTTATATTGGTTCCCTTAAGCAATCCTTTTACCCTGTATCTTTTGTCTTTTTCGGGCCTTAATGATATATCGGTACGGATGTTTCCCTGGCTTGTTCTTATTTCTCCATATGTTACAAAATCTGTTGTAAATCCTGTAAAGCTTCCATTAAATGATATGTTTCCCAGTTTCCTGGCAGCATCAGGAATAATTAATAATCCAGTTCGTGGAAGTTTGATCAGTTCAAGATCTTTTGCATTGGTCTTAAGACTATTGACTCCTATATAAATGTAAGCACTTTCAATTTTTGGTAGTCCGGAAAAATCAAAGTCACAATCAAGAGAGGTATAGTTCCTGTACTTAAGTTTAATATTCCGGCCTCTTAGTTCTGAAATGGTTCCGGAAATTTTTCCCGACAGCGATATAGATTCATTCATACTATCGGCAAAGGGCATGAAATATTTGAGGTCCGAGGTATTTATCAGCGATTTATCAAGCTGTATATCAAGTTTCACCTTCTCGGTAAATTTTTTAAAATAGCTTGATGAATCAGCAGTCATGCCAAACCGTGAAATATTAAGAATACTGCTGTCGCAGTTTATTGATGCTGAATTCAGGAAAATGTTCTGCTTTGCAATAATTACAGAACTTTTCATCTTCTCAACAGAGAAACCGCTTGATTCCCTAAGTCCGAGATCATATATTTTGAAGGAAGTTGTATCATTGAGTGTTTTAAAATCTTCAATGATCCCATTAATTCCCGAAAGATGCAGGTTATTAGGGTCCAATATTGTTCTTCCTTTTGGACTGCTATGATTAACCAGAGAAAAACGAGCATTATTGATATCAATCTGATCAATAATGAGCCTCATTCCGGGTTTTTTTACAGTGTCGGATGGGTTTTTCAGGAGGTTGAGATACCAGGTAAGGTTCATCATACCTGTGGAATCTGTAATAAGGTCAATGACAGGTTTAATAAGGCTTATTCTTCCAAATCTGAATGATTTATTTTTGAAATCGATCCATCTAAGGCCTGCAATGATCTCTTTAGAATAGAGCATGGTATCGCTATTCTGGTCTTTTATCAGCAGGTCATTAATGGATAGTTTGTTAAAAAACTTGAATTCTATGGATCCGACAGATATGGTAGATTTGAAGTGGGCTGAAAAATGATTGGTAACTCTTTTTACCAGGAAAGTCTGTACCTTTGCAGTCTGCAACAAAAGATAAAGTACTGTTGGGAGCAATATGATAACTCCAAAAACAATAATAAAATACTTAAGTGATTTTTTAATAATTTTGAGCATACAAATGCAAAAGATCTTAGAATACCAGTTACAAATCACATCCGAATTCAGAGCGTAAAGATAATGAAACTCAGATAAATTGAGAGAATTCCATATTACAAATTGACAGGGAAGGGAAATAAATTTTATTGTCAGCACCAGAAAAATATTTGCCAGATTTTGCAAAGGAGCAGAACACCATAATATTTGTAGAAAAATGATTACCTTGAAGCAGTTATGGTTCAGCTCAAGGTATTCATTCTAAAGAGTTTAGATTTATCATATTTACCGGGCATGATATGAAAAAGCAGAGATTCAGGATAATAAGTTATAATAAAGATGATAAATCTTTTTACGAAACAAAAGTAAAAACATGGTTAGGATGGGTCTCTTTTACAGTGTTTTATAAAACAGATATACTTCATATAGTATCCGTTCCATCAGTTCAGAAATCGATGGCTTATGAGCGCATTTACCAGTACTGCGAGATAAAAGGATATAAAAAGAAGAATATTGAAATATCCGAGATTAATAAGAATGAAAGCAAGAAGTGGATATTTTTTCAAAGGATTTATTCAGATTGAATAAGTATTAATCCCGAGCGTCAGCGAGGGATCTCCTTCTGAACTCTAGAAATGTAATTTACCTAGAAAGCAAAAGGTGCAGAGCACCGGAATATTTTTTTATTAGTCTGTTTTTACCGGGATTTTTTTGTGAAATTTGCACTCTGAAACACTATTCGTAATGTCGGTCACAATCTTAGCAATAGAATCCTCCTGCGATGATACCTCGGTTGCTGTTATCAGGGACGGCTATGTGCTCTCCAATCTTATTGCGAACCAGGATATTCATATGTCGTATGGGGGTGTTGTACCCGAACTGGCATCAAGGGCTCATCAGGTTAACATAGTACCTGTAACACATCAGGCTTTGATAAAAGCGGGAATGAGCGCTTCTGATATTGACGCAGTCGCTTTTACCAGGGGACCGGGTCTCCTTGGTTCACTGCTTGTCGGAACATCATTTGCAAAAGGCTTTGCACTTGCACAAAACATTCCTTTAATAGAGGTGAACCATCTTCAGGCTCATGTCCTGGCGCATTTTATCCTCGAGAAAGATAAAGAGAACAGGATGCCCTCTTTTCCTTTTTTGTGCCTTCTGGTTTCAGGTGGACATACACGGATTATAGTTATGAAAAGCCAGCTCGATATGGAGGTGATCGGAAATACTATTGATGATGCAGCAGGAGAAGCCTTTGATAAATGCGGTAAAGTAATGGGGTTCACGTATCCTGCAGGACCACTGATAGATAAACTGGCTGCTGAAGGAAACAGGAATGCTTTTAGCTTTTCAAAACCTCATGTTAAGGGTCTCGATTTCAGTTTTAGCGGATTGAAAACAAGCTTTCTCTATTTCCTTCGCGACAGATTAAAGGAAGATCCCGATTTTATTGAACACAACAAAGCTGATTTATGCGCCTCCCTGCAATATACCATAACAAGTATTCTTATTAAAAAAGTAGTGACGGCATCGCAGCACACAGGAATCACAGAGATTGGGATCGCCGGAGGAGTGTCAGCTAACTCAGGTTTAAGGAATGAGATGAAAAAAGAGGCTGATAAAAGAAACTGGACTCTGTTTGTTCCGGAATTCAGGTTTACAACAGATAATGCAGCAATGATAGGTATTACAGGATATTACAAATTCCTGAAAGGTGAGTTTTCGGGGCATGATGTAACTCCTCTGGCAAGGTATTAATTATTGACTTTTTGAATGGAAATATTACAAGAAATACTGCTTTATTGGGTTTTCTGGTACCTGTGAATGATGTTATTGTAAATATGATACACCAGATTGAAAATAAGAAAAAGGAAATTACTATGTCTAATTTTAATGATCCTTTTTTCGATAGATTCAATTAATGGGTTGTGTTTTTTGAGATAAAATTCGTAATTTCGGAACAAATTGCAAAAGATGGAGGAGTTGAGGATTTTGCCAACGAAAAATACCCCTGAAGTAATATTAAATCCGGAGGGGATAATTCGGATTAAAGGCAGGTCAATACACGAGAATGTAACTGATTTTTTTGAACCTGTTGAAGATTGGATCAGCGAATATATAAAAGTTCCGGCAGATATAACCAGTGTGGATATGAATCTTGAGTATTTCAACAGTGCGAGCGCAAAGGTATTTATTCATATTCTACAAAAAATAACCTATGTCACTCTAAAACATAAAAAATTTATATTCAACTGGTATTACGAGGATGGCGATGAAGATATTCTCGAACGCGGCGAGTACTTTGCTTCGATACTTGACGTCAGATTCAATTTCATTAAGCTTAAATGATATTCTGAATTTCTGATCAGGATCTCTAACCAATTAATCAGCTTACCCTTTATTTTCACACGGCCAATGGGTCAGTAACTCTGCCAACAAAAATTATGGAATTGGTAGTTGTCTCTCTGATAATATAAAGGAATGGATGATCAATATTAAGATTATAGCGACTGATTATAGCAGTAGGTTCCATGCCAACTATAGTCGCGGCGGCAGCTTCAGTGCCTTCTTCGTTTGTTTCGATAAAGGCCTGATGCAGAACAAAGCTTATAAGCAGATTTATGTCGGATATGTTTGAAAAATCAGCATTGTCGGTAAAGGCTATTCCCATTCCCATATCTGATAAAATGCTTTTGAGTTCCTTTTTGTACCCGTATTTGAATTTTGGAAATGAAACATCAGCTTTTCTTTTGCTCATCAGATCCAGCCAACCCTTTAAATTCTGATCTGTAATTAAAGGAAGAATGTTGCTGATCCCGTTATTGCCTGAAGGCAGGATCACATCCATTACAAAGTTGGCCTGTCCATAAGGAAATTCTGCTAAAGTAAATCCTTCGCCACTATAAATTTTAAAATCAGAAGTTTGTTTCATCATGGGTACCAGAGCTGTTGCCCCATTTGGTTTGAGAAATGACGCCTGGATTGTTTCATTTTTATCAAATTGGGAAGTCCATTTTCCCTTAAAATAGATTGCATTAATCAGAAGCATAACAGTGTTTTGGTCAAGCTGGTCCAGCATGTTTTTTATCAAACCATTCGTTTTGCCCTCTATCCAACTGTTAACCTGCTCGGGAACAAGGGGATCAGTAGGATCAAATGATTTTGATTCAGCAGTATAATACTGTGTAAGGGTGTTGATAAAAGGTTTTTTAACAACAAAATTATTCGCTGTCCATACTGAGTTGGCTATTGAGATCAGCACCTGTCTATCAATACTGAGCAGGGCGGCTGTGAAATCCTTGTAGGAGTTATTGATGATATCAGGGGTTAATCCTTTCAATCTCAGAGCAGCAAGCATTGCATCACGGGTAGCACCGTTTGAGCCGTTGAGCGTCATTGAGAGTGCGGACGAGATACATAGGGGTGAGATGATTATATTTTCAGTTTCAGAGGAATTTTCAATCACCTTTTTAAAGATATCCAGGGCAAATGAGTTTTCTGATGAGATAAGTGAAACCTGATTGGCAGTAAGGTTTATTGGAACAGGATCAACCGGCAAGGTAACCGAAGGTTCTTTTTTGCAGGATATAAAAATCAATGGTACGGAGAACAGAGTCAGAATTGCGGTTTTTAGGTCAAATTTTTTCATAATTCCTGAATTAGGCGGACCAAATAGATTGACAAAGAAAAAATACAGTTATTTTAAGTCCGGGTTACTCACAAATTAGGCAAAAACCATGCCATTTGACTATGACTTCTTTTTATACTTTTTGTTTGTCTCCTGATATGCCCTCAAATAAATAAATGATACAACAAAAAAGATCATGCCAAGTATCAAAAGCATAATAAATGCAAAAACCGATAGTTTTTCCATTCCAGGAATAGGGTGTCTCAGACGGAAGATATAACCATATATAGTATAAATGAGGACCATAAGAGATATCGCGAAACTGAAAATAATTGTTGTCCCGTCAAAGATCCTGGTAGTTTTGTAAAACTTTGTGTTTTTAAATGTACTATAAGATGCCCGTGCATAAACCGTAGCACGTTTTCTTGATCTGTCCTGCCTGTATTTTCTCCAGTCGTCCATTGCCTGCTGGTATGCCTGATCATTCGTTCTGATCTTCTCATGGTTTGCCATTAAGAATTCGTAGGCTTCTGTGATACTTATAAAGCGGTCCTTGGCATCGGGGGCAGGATTAATATCAGGATGGTAAAGACGTGCTTTTTTTCTGTAGGCTTTTTTTATCTCATCGATAGAAGAGTTTACAGGTAGATCAAGAAGTTTGTAATAGTCCGTAATTGTCATATTTCTAACTGATATTACTCCATGATTGCCGTTGGCTGAAAAGCCGTTTCAACTCTGACCGGAAGATAAGGTTCTGGCTATTTTCAAGAAGCGGATCAAGGTTAAGTATCTCTTCTGCAATATGCCTCACATATTCAATTAATTGTCCGTCTTTGCCAAGGTCTGCGATCTTCAGATCAAACGGAATTCCACTCTGAAGAGTTCCCTCAATATCGCCGGGGCCTCTTAGCTGCAGATCAGTCTCGGCAATTTCAAAACCGTCATTTGTCCTTATCATTACCTCAATTCGTTTTGCGGCTTCACGAGTCAGTTTATCTGAACTCATGAGTATGCAGTACGACTGATCAGCTCCTCTGCCGACACGTCCCCTTAATTGGTGAAGCTGAGAAAGACCAAATCTTTCGGCGCTTTCTATTACCATAACTGTTGCATTGGGTATATCAACGCCAACCTCAATTACAGTTGTTGCGATGAGGATATGAGCCGCCCCATCCTTAAACAGCTTCATTGAAGATTCCTTGGTAGCGGGCGTCATCTTTCCATGAACGATGCTGATGCAGTACTTAGGTGCCGGGAATACTCTTGAAATAGTATCCCATCCGTCCTCGAGATCTTTATAATCCATCGTTTCAGATTCCTTTATGAGGGGATAGACTATATAAATCTGACGGTGTTCGGCTATCTGGTTCCTGATGAATCCGAATACCTTATTTCTTTCTGAATCAGTAAAATGCATAGTTTTAATCGGTATTCTGCCAGGTGGCAGTTCATCTATAACCGATACATCGAGATCCCCATAAAGAGTCATTGCCAGAGTTCTTGGAATAGGAGTTGCTGTCATTACCAGTATATGTGGTGGATTAAGGTTTTTCTGCCAGAGCCTGGCTCTCTGAGCTACTCCAAACCGGTGTTGTTCATCGATAATCACCAAGCCGAGGTTTGCAAACTGAACATTTTCTTCAATCAGGGCATGAGTACCTATCAATATATTAAGAGATTTATCAAGAAGGGATTCTGCTATTGATTTACGCAACGATTTCTTTGATGACCCGGTAAGCAAACAAGTTTTAATATCAATGCCTTCAAGCAGTTTTGAGATAGTCTGATAATGCTGATTCGCCAGAATTTCAGTTGGGGCCATTATACATGCCTGGTAACCATTGTCAATGGCAATAAGCATGCTCATCAGAGCCACCAGTGTTTTCCCGCTGCCTACATCTCCCTGAAGCAGGCGATTCATCTGTTTGCCGGAGCCGAGATCTTTCCTGATCTCCTTCATCACTCTTTTTTGAGCATCGGTTAGAGTAAACGGCAGGTTATTATAATAGAAGTTATTAAAATTATCACCAACACTAGAAAAAACAAATCCCTTCAGCTTCAAGTTACGATTAGTTTTAAACCTTAACAGGTTAAGCTGTATGTAAAAAAGTTCTTCAAATTTGAGTCGGTGCCTCGCCTTTTCAAGTTCATCAGGATTAGCCGGGAAATGTATTTTATGAAGCGAATCATGCAACTCCATCAGTTTATAACGGGTGACGAGATAAGAAGGCAGGGTTTCAGGTAATCTTATTTTGATCTGCTTCAGCATATTGCCAATCAGTTTACTGATTGTTTTTGATGAAACAAATTGATTTTTAAGCTTTTCTGTAGAACCATACTGCGCCTGAAGAGCCGAATTCAACCTCTCTGCCATTTTATCGGCAGCTTCAATTTCGGGATGGATTATATTTATAGTTCCGTTAAATACACCAGGTTTGCCAAAAACAATATATTCCACACCCGGTGTAAAACTTCCTGTGATCCATTTCCCACCCTTGAACCAGACAAGTTTCAGAATGCCTGTATCATCCTGAAAATCAGCTAGCAGCCGTTTCCCGGTTCCATGTCCCTCAGTAGAATATCCTTTTATTATGCCTCTGATCTGAACAAATGGAAGATCGGGATCAAGCTCTGCAATCTTATAAAAACGGGTCCTGTCGATATATTTGTATGGAAAATAGTAAAGAAGGTCGCGGAATGTAAAAATACCCAACTCCTTATTCAGAAGTTCTGACCTTTTCGGGCCGACTCCCTGTAAATAAGTAATTTCGGTATCTAAAAACTCCTTGTTAATCATTATCCGAAAATACGTATTTTTGAAAAGCTGTCCTAATTATATCATCAATACAAAAATGATTTTTTTCAGATCAGTCAAATACCTTAAATACATTCTTTTTTCCCGTCACAGGAAAGGACATGGAATACACAGTCCGTTTGTTTTTGATCTTGTAACAAGAGTCTTCAGGAATAAAACTGATCCCGATATTATCTTGAAAGTTGAACAGATCAGAAAAAAAATGATCGCTGACAGGCGAACCATATTGGTTCATGATCTAGGTTCACGTTCAGAGTCATCCAAAGAATCCTTGAGACGGGTGTCGGATATTGCAAAAAATTCACCTGTAACCGGGAAATATGGTAAATTCCTGTCAAAAATGGCAGCTGAATTCGGCAATCCTTTGATAATTGAGTTGGGTACCTCGCTGGGAATAAGCGCAATGTTTATGGCCGCTTCATGTAAAGAAACACTTTTGGTTACAATTGAAGGTTGTCCGGCCACAGCTGAGATTGCAAAACAGAATTTTATTGAAGCCGGTATTGAAACTATTAAAATCATTGTGAGTTCCTTTGATGAAGTTCTTCCTGGCGTTTTAGAAGACGGAGTAAAGCCCGGACTCGTTTTTATTGACGGAAATCATCGAAAAGAACCGGTAATTAAATATTTCAACCAGATTGCAGAGATATCTGACAGCAGAACAGCAGTAATCATCGATGATATATCCTATTCCGGGGAAATGGCTGAGGCATGGAACGAGATAAAACTTCATAAGAAAGTTTCTGTGAGCATTGATATCAACAGGATGGGAATTCTGTTTTTCAGGGAAGGTATTAATCATAATAACTATATAATCAGGTATTAACAAAAATTAAGTATTTAAAATTTATTATTTGACATATTTAATCTAATTTCGGAAGTTCAAAAATTAAACACTATGGATAAAGTAATTGAGATTCATGATATTGTTAAGAATTATCAGGTTGGATCGGTCATTGTGAGGGCTTTACGGTCGGTCAGCATCGATATTGAACGGAACGAATATGTTGCAATAATGGGTCCATCAGGTTCAGGGAAATCTACACTCATGAACCTTCTAGGATGCCTCGATACTCCTACAAGCGGAAGTTATGTTCTTAATGGTACCGATGTCAGTAAGATGGAGGATGATTACCTGGCAGAGATCAGGAATAAAGAGATAGGATTTGTATTTCAGACTTTCAACCTTCTTCCCCGTTATTCAGCACTTGAAAATGTTACTTTACCATTAATTTATGCCGGAGTACCTAAAATTGACAGAGAAAAAGTGGCTGTTGAGACTCTTGGGCAGGTAGGTCTTGGCGACAGAATGACTCATAAGCCAAATGAATTATCAGGAGGACAACGACAGCGCGTAGCTATTGCCAGAGCTCTGGTAAATAAGCCATCAATTATTCTCGCTGATGAACCGACCGGTAACCTCGACAGTAAAACATCAATAGATATAATGGGGTTACTCGATGATATACATAAAAAAGGGAACACTGTAATTGTGGTTACACACGAAGAGGACATTGCTAAGCATGCTGCCCGTATAATCAGGTTATTCGACGGTGAGATTGCGCAGGATTACCGGAATGAGAACTATAAAAAGGCATAAAGTAATTTCCTTATATAATTTTACTTTCTCCTTTCTCTTCCGCCAGGTGGGATTTCGTAACTTTGTTACTCAACTTTCTCCTTTATAATGAAGATCTATACACTTACAGGTGATGATGGTACAACTTCACTGTCGGGAGGCAGGAGGGTTCCGAAACACTCAGTACGTGTTGAAGCAAATGGCTCGGTTGATGAACTTATTGCATGGATTGGACTATTACGCGATCATAAAGAGAACAAAAATCGTAAAGATCTTCTTATATATATTCAGAACCAGCTGATGAAATGCACAGCCGCACTTGCGTATGACACTACAAATGCCAAAAGCAAAAAAGTATTGCCCGATACTGACTGCATTTCAGTGATTGAAAAGGAAATTGATCTGATGGAGGAGACATTACCTCCATTAAGCAACTTCATACTTCCAGGAGGTAATATACTCGTATCATATTGTCATATAGCCCGATGTGTTTGTCGCAGGGCGGAGAGGGCTGTTTCGGTGTTAAACATAACTGAAGAATCGCCTGAAATCGTGAAAAAATTTCTTAACCGTCTTTCTGATTTTTTATTCGTTCTGTCCAGAAAAATAGCCTTAGAGCTTGATATTGAAGAGATTAAGTGGTATGTCTGATATGTTTAAAAACTTAAAAAAGGGTATTGCTTTTTAAGTAAAATAATATATATATTTGCAGACTTTGTTTAGAGCTTAACTTAATCAGGAAAATATGTACTGGACACTTGAATTAGCATCAAAACTTGAGGATGCTCCATGGCCTGCCACTAAGGATGAGCTGATTGATTTCGCCATTAGGTCGGGTGCCCCTATGGAAGTTATTGAAAACCTGCAGGAGATTGAGGATGAGGGTGATATTTATGAAAGTATCGAAGATATCTGGCCGGATTATCCCAGCAAGGACGACTTTTTTTTCAATGAGGATGAATACTAAAAAAAGAGGCTGAATCTTTTGCAATCAGCCTCTTTTTTATTTCAGGAATATATCATTCTTTTTTCTTGGTCTCAGCTTATCGTACCATTTAAATCCATCAAGCCTTACAGGATTAGCCGGAAGGGGAGGATCAATAAAGCCTTCAGGATTCTCGTGCTCATAGATCTCTTTTATTTTGCCTTTATCAACAATTACCTCAATATTTGCACATTTTGACTGATTTTTCCCAGCAACAGTTTCCCCGTCAAGTAGATAGTACAGAGATTCCCCGTTGCCCTTTATATCTATCTTGTATAATTCATTATTCTTGAAATGGCCGGTAAGATTCCGGCCTTTTATCTGATTAAACCTTATGGTATCAACCTGACTGGCAATAAAAGCTGCATTATATAATTCCAGATGATCGGTCTGCTGGTTTTTAGTAAATACAGCCATGGAGTCGGATGTCAGCTGGTTTTCTTCAGACCAGAGAACAGGTACCCTGTAAAGTCGGATAACTGAGTCCTGGAAGGAATATGCCAGCGAATCACATTTCGCCTGAAGGGTTTTGCTGAAAATACGGCAACCATGGTACGCCCGCATCAGTCTGTATTCCCTGCCGGTAGTGTCAGTTACTGTAATTGAACTCAGTGTATCGCCATGAACAAACATTGAATCTCCTTTTGAGATCTGGATAAACACTGCCATGTCAGTAACCAGAAACTTTTCAGGTTGTTTATAATACCAGGCATAATTGCCCTCTATAGCCATATGTTTGACAGTGTCTTCAATTACTACATTTCTGAATGATTCCCCGTAGCCGGTACTGTCGTTAAAATACAATGAATCCCCATGAACGATCTGTTTACGATTATCTATCATTGCGTTTTTCCAGACAGAAGTAACCTGGTTCTTAGTGTCGTACCATCCTTTTTCACAATAAAGATAGAGGCTGTCGCCATTTAACTCCGTTGGGCCGGTAAAATATGCTATTTCAGATTGAGTGTTGTAATCCATTGTATCTGCCTTCATCACATAATCGGGATTTACAATCTTTACACTATCTTTAAAATGAAAGATATTATCGGATACAAAATAAACACCAATTATACTCGTGAGTGTATTTTTGGCGTTCGTTATCCTGCCCCGGTCATTATATCTGGCGATCTTTTTTCTTACATTATAATTGAGAGAATCCGTATACAGGTGGGTCTCTTTGTCGATCAGTTCTACATTGCCTTTTACAAAGGCGTTACCGGTGGTGCCATCGTAAAATAGATAGTTGCTATAAAGATTTAAAGTATCGCCCTGCTGAATGTGTACCTTGCTGAAAGCTCTGACCTGATTTTTATTTTTGTAATGGTAAGCGCTATCGCAAAACATCAGGACATCATCATGTGTCATTTTTATATGTCCATATGAACGGGTAAGATCGGGATCAATTCTCATGTTTTGAATTGAACTATCTGCAAGGACATGAATTTTTGTAGTTCCTGGCTTGGACGGAAAAACTCCCTGATTATATGCTTTTATGGGAATAAAAATCAGTAACAGAACATAAAAAACATGTCTGAGTCCGGGAAGAGCTATCTGAGACCTGAATAATGCTATTTCAGCCATCCTTTTTGCAAAAAGTCACAACCTTTGAATTCCTCGCTGATTTTTATATAAGTGATTGCAATTTTGTTATTGACCCATCTTTCAAAAACCTGGGCTCTCTCTTTATTAAGGGCTGCATCGTAAAGTGTCTGATAATCATCTTTCAGATTAGCAGCATGTGCCGGAAGTACATTATCGAGCTTTACTATCCTGAAAACTTCATTATTGCTATCATCAGTTGTTTTAAAAGGATCGGAGATTTCACCAACCTTCATTTCCCTCACTTTCACATACATTTCATGGTTTAGTTCTTCCAGTGTGAACCATGTGATCCTTGAGGATGGATTGGCACTTACCAGTTTACCTCCGTTGATCCTGCTGTCTTTATGAGTTGAGTAACGTATTGCAGCTTTATCAAATTTGATGCTGTCTTTTCTTATCAGGTTGGCCAGGCTGTCGAGTTTAGCCAGGGCAATTACAGACTGTTCGGGCTTGACTTTGGGTCTGATAAGAATATGCCGGGTATTCACCAGGTCGCCTTTACGCTCTATGAGCTGAATAATATGGAAACCAAATTTGGTCTCCACAATTTTAGAGACAGTATTCTTTGTTAGACTGAATGCAGCCTCGGCATACGGTTTTTCAAGCTCCCCTCTCACCATGAACCCTATCTCTCCTCCCTCTTTTGCAGATACTGGATCTTCAGAATAAAGTCTCGCCAGAACACTGAAACTTTTGCCGGCAAGTATCTGGCTTCTGATGTCAAGAAGCTTCTGCCTTGCTTCAGCTTTGTTGTCTTCATTATCGGGAGGATCAATCTGTATTATGCTCAATGCATATTTTGCAGGAACTACCGGCAGACTGTCCTTCGGGAAAGAGTTAAAAAACTTTTTCAGGGCAACAGGAGTAATGGTTAAATTCTTCGATATTTTACTCTGTACTTCACCGACGACCTGGTCTTCCAGCAGCTTTTTCCTTATATCTCTTCTGATTTCAAGCATGCTCTTTTTAAAATAGGCCACTAATGCCTCTTCACTTCCGGCAGTCCTGATAGCGTCGTTCATGCGCATATTCAGATCGCCTTCC
>Ga0208079_1000209_pt1 | contig 33326 bp, 38 predicted proteins | sample NGESurdeep092012_5_FD_184474 | JGI IMG/M metagenome (GOLD analysis project Ga0208079, IMG submission 184474) | Arctic peat soil microbial communities from Barrow, Alaska - NGEE Surface sample 210-2 deep-092012 (SPAdes) | ecosystem: Environmental > Terrestrial > Soil > Wetlands > Peat ... | reverse complement strand
TCGGCCTCGCTGGACTTGACGACGATGCGGTCTTCGAGGGGCTTGATGGAAACCGACACGTGTGACCTCCCCTTCGGGAATGTCGAAGATGGACAGGAACGAACGCTGTGCACGGAAGGCTGTGTGCGATCCGTGCTGCGATGGATGCGCGGGTCGCCGTCGCGGGGGTCGACCTGCTCACTGCTCGCGGTTAGCACTTGCCTATGGCGAGTGCTAAGCAGAATCTAGGTCGCCGATTAGCACTCGGTCAACTCGAGTGCCAGAAATCAGCCCACAGCCGACTGGGCACCCACCCGTCCCGATGGTGGAAGATGGCCGCCATGGACCTCGCCGGCGTGAAGAAGCTGATCTCCGGCGAGGGCTGGGGCCTGTTGCAGTCCCTCCCCCCGTATGACGAGTCCACCGTTCTGGGCCTGGGCGAGGGGTTGCGTGCCGCCGGGTTCGAGACCGACCTGGTCGCGGCCGCGTTGACACAGTCCCGCCTACGAGCCAAGGGCCGCGAGAAGTTTGGGGACTTCGCTGCAGGGATGTTGTTCACCGCTGACGGACTGGAACAGGCAACGAGGCTGGAGATCGCGGCTCGTCATGCTCAACGGTTCCGCCAGGCCGGGATCCGTCAGGTGATCGACCTCGGCTGCGGTATCGGCGCTGACGCCATGGCCATCGCGGGGCTGGACCTCCAGGTCACTGCGGTCGAGGTCGACGAGATGACCGCACTCCTGGCCGGGGTGAACCTGCGGCACTGGCCCGGAGCTGTCGTGACCGTCGGGGCGGCAGAGGATACCCAGCTTCCGACGGGTGAGGGGGCACGGCATACCGGCGCCTGGCTCGACCCGGCGCGGCGCACGCCGGGGGTCTCGGATGCGGTCGGCCGGACCCGTCGGGTCTTCAGGCTTGACGCCATCTCACCGTCGTGGTCAACGGTGCAGTCCATCGCGAGGGCGCTGCCGGCCACCGGCGCCAAGATGTCGCCGTCATTGCCTCACGCCGCGGTGCCGGCGGGCACCGAAGCACAATGGACATCGTTCGCCGGCGAGGTGCTGGAGTGCGCGATCTGGTGGGGGCCCCTGGTGACCACGGCAGGGCGGTCGGCGATGGTGATCGGCGCGAAAGGCCGATCGTGGATCGTGCGTGAGGCGGACGCCAGCCCTTCCGGTGGGGCTGCGCCGGTGGCTTCGTCGTTGGCACAGGTCGGAGGGTGGCTGTACGAGCCGGATCGGGCCGTGATCCGGGCCGGGCTGACGGGCGCGCTGACCTCGGCCGTGGATGGCGTCGAGCTCGACTACGGCGTGGGCTACGTGACCTCGGAAAAATGCGTCGAGGTCGGCTATGCCCGGCGGTTCACCGTCACCGAGTCAATGCCGTTGAACGTCAAGGCTCTTCGGGCGTGGCTGCGGGATCGCGACGTTGGTCGCGTGACGATCAAGAAACGTGGGGTGACGCTGGATGCCGATGGCTTGCGTCGTCAGCTCAGGCTGTCCGGCCCGGAGGAGATGACCCTGGTGATCACCAGGGTGCGCAACCACCAGGTCTGCCTCGTCGTCCGACCGGCCTGACTGCACGCGGGTTCGTATTCGAGGCCAAGGTCAAGGCCATTCGCATCATGATGTGAAGCGATGATGTTATGATGCGTTGATGCGTACCACCCTGACGATCGACGATCACCTCCTGAGCGAGGCAAAGGCAGTCGCGGCCCGCACCCACCGCACCATTGGCTCGGTGTTCGAGGATGCCCTGCGGCAGATGTTGGCCCGAGCAGTCGACCCGCGCTCACCCACTGGTGCGGTGTCCCTGCCCAGCGACGGAGGCTCCGGCCTGCAGCCGGGGGTCGATCTGGACAACAAAGACCAGATCGCCCAGCTGGTCGGCGACGAGGACATCCATGCTCCTGCTTGACGTCAACGTCTGCATCTACGCCTTCCGCCGTGAAAGCCGCGGGCATGAGAACTTCAAGAGCTGGCTGGAGCAGGTACTGAGCGGCCCTGAGCCCGTCGGGTTGCCGGAGCAGGTCTTGGCAAGCGTGGTCCGGCTGGTCACGAACCACCGCATCTACCAGGACCCGTCGACCCCTTCCGCGGCCCTGTCGTTCTGCGACTCGCTCGTTGAGGCGCCCGCCGCGATGAGAGTGCGGCCCGGCCCACGCCATTGGGGGATCTTCCACGACCTCGTGTCACAACACGGCCTGCGCGGTAACGACATCCCGGATGCCTACCTGGCGGCCCTTGCCCTGGAGCAGGGGGCGACGTGGGTGACGACTGACCGTGGGTTCGCCCGCTACGAGGGACTGCGGCTGCTTGACCCGTTGACGCCCTGAGATCAACCGCCGGCGGTCAGCAGCCCGTAGCAGCGGACTACCCGCTCACGCCACCACTGCTCACGGTCCGTCGGAGCCTTCCAGCGCTCGAGCAGCTCCTCGTCGATGGTGAGCTCCCGCAACGCAATCGAGCCGGCCAGTGGCACGAGAGAGTCATCCGTGACGTCACCCGCCATCAGCTCAAGGGTGCCGAGGCCACAGGCCAAGGGCAGCTCGGGCAGGGCTGCGGCCAGCGCGAGGCCAGCGCGGATGCCGACGCTCGTGTCCAACGCGCTGGAGACCACGGTAGGCAGCCCGCACTCCTGTGCAATGTCGAGTGCGGCCCGCACCCCACCCAGCGGCGCCACCTTGATCACGATGACGTCAGCCGCTTCTTCCCGTACCACTCGCATCGGGTCAGCGGCACGCCGAATCGACTCGTCAGCCGCCACCGGGACGTCGATGCCGTTGCGTGCCAAGGCAACTCGCAACGATGCCAGCTCCTCGACGCTGGCGCACGGCTGCTCGGCATACTCCAGCCCGTACGCCGACAGCCGTCTGAGCGCCTCCGTCGCCTCGGCGACCGTCCAGCCCCCGTTGGCATCGACCCGGATCCGCGCATGCGCTCCCATCACGTCCCGGACCGCGGCCACCCGGTCCACATCGTCCGTGAGCCGTTGACCCTGCTCGGCGACCTTGACCTTGGCAGTCGAGCACCCGTCATACCGCGCGAGAATCCCGGCGACCTCACGTGCGAGGACCGCAGGCACCGTCGCGTTGACCGGGATCGACGTCCGCAAGGGCTCCGGCCAACCGAGCCAAGCGGCCTCGACGGCGGCCGACAGCCAGCGCGAGGACTCGGCATCGTCGTACTCGGGGAACGGCGCGAACTCGCCCCACCCCTGCGGTCCCCGGACCAGCGCCGCCTCGCGGACCGTGACGCCCCTGAACCTGACCCGCATCGGGATCTGCACCACCGACAACGTGGCGAGCACCTCGGCAAGCCCGGGTCCGGTTGAACCAGTCATCGTGCGACCGGCTCGGCAGACAGGTTGGAGGGCTGGGTGGAGATGCCCTGGCACCGATATCGGGATGGCTCGTGGTTGAACACCGCCGCAGTCTTGCACTCTGCCTGGGCGGGTAGCCGTCAAACGTGCACTACCCCCTCGGGGCGTTCCTCCTCCGTGCTCACAGCGCCGTCACACCACCCCAACTACCTTTTTGGCGGCTGTTGCCTTGCGCATGGACGGCCCGGAGTGCGCCTATTGTCGCTGGGGTGAGCGAACAGAGCGTGAGCGAGATCTTCGACCCCAGTGCTTGGTCGTTGGTGGAGGGCTTCGACTTCACCGACATCACCTACCACCGGTCGATTATGGAAGGGCCTGCGAAGGGCACCGTCCGCATCGCCTTCAACCGCCCTGAGGTGCGCAACGCCTTCCGGCCGCACACCGTCGACGAGCTGTATCGCGCGTTGGACCACTCCCGCATGTCCCCCGACGTCGGGAGCGTGCTGCTGACCGGCAACGGCCCCAGCCAGAAGGATGGCGGCCGAGCCTTCTGCTCCGGCGGGGACCAACGGATCCGGGGGCGCAGCGGCTACCAGTACGCCGATGGCGAGACCTCGGAAACCGTTGACACTGCTCGGGTTCAGGCACAGGGTGGGCGGCTGCACATCCTCGAGGTGCAGCGCCTCATCCGCACGATGCCCAAGGTCGTCATCGCCGTGGTCAACGGCTGGGCAGCCGGCGGAGGCCACTCTCTGCACGTCGTGTGCGACCTGACGATCGCCAGCCGTGAGCACGCCAGGTTCAAGCAGACCGACGCCGACGTGGGGTCGTTCGACGCCGGTTACGGCTCGGCGTACCTCGCCAAGATGGTTGGACAGAAACGCGCCCGCGAGATCTTCTTCCTGGGCCGCACGTACTCCGCGGACGACATGCACCGGATGGGGGCCGTCAACATCGTGGCCGACCACGCCGACCTCGAGACCGCGGCCCTACAGATGGCCAGAGAGATCAACGGTAAGAGCCCGACCGCTCAACGGATGCTCAAGTTTGCGTTCAACCTGACCGACGACGGCCTGATGGGTCAGCAGGTGTTCGCCGGTGAGGCGACGCGACTTGCCTACATGACCGACGAGGCTGTCGAAGGCCGCGACTCGTTCCTGGAGAAGCGCGACCCTGACTGGTCGCCGTACCCCTACTACTACTGAGCGGCCCCCGCCACAGCGTCCGGCACGCCCGTCGCTGAAAGGGCTGGAGCACCGTCACCGCAGGAGACCTACTCTGCGGGCGTCGGCCAGGTCGCTGCGAGGTTCTGGATCTTGGTGGCCGCCTCGTTCACGTCCATACCGCCCGCGACGGCCCGGCCGAGCAGGAACGTGGTAACCGGCGCTGCCGGCCGCTCGACGCTGTGCGCAGCCACGCGGGCCACGTCCAGGATCACATCAACGTCTGCGTTCGCTGACAGGTTCAGTTCCGCGGTTACGGCGTCGATCCAGGCTTTCATCATGGGTACCGCTCCAGGTCGTTGGTGGTCCTCTGGTCGATCAGTTCAACCGCCAATGTAGGACATCTCGATCTTCTTCTTGCCGGCGCGGATCTCGTTGGTCGTGGCAGTTCGCAGCTCGGAGTAGCGGTCCGTGCGCTCCCGCCAGATGCCGGCCATGACCGTGGACAGCTCGTCGTCCGAGCATCCGCCGCGCAGGAGAGCCCGCAAGTCATAGCCATCGGTGGCAAACAGGCAGGTGAACAGCTTGCCCTCGGTGGAGACCCGCACCCGGGTGCAGGAATGGCAGAACGACTGGGTGACGCTCGAGATCACGCCGATCTCACCGCCGCCGTCCCGGTAACGCCACCTCGCCGAGGTCTCGCCGGCGTAGTTCGCCGCGACCTGCTCCAGCGACAGCTCGGCGTTGATGGCGCTGACGACCTCAGCCGAGGGCACCACCTCTTCCATCTTCCAGCCGTTACTGCTGCCGACATCCATGAACTCGATGAAGCGCAGGATGTATGGCGACCCCTTGAAGTGGCGGGCCATCGGCACAATGTCCTGGTCATTCTGGCCACGCTTGATGACCATGTTGATCTTGATCGGGCCGAGGCCGACCTCATGGGCCACCTCGATGCCATGCAAGACCTTCGCAACCGGGAAGTCCACGTCGTTCAACGTCTTGAACGTCGCGTCGTCCAGTGAGTCGAGGGAGACGGTCACCCGCTTGAGACCAGCGTCCTTGAGCAGTTGCGCCTTGGCGCCAAGCGCCGATCCGTTGGTGGTCAGGGCAATGTCGATACCACGGCCATCCGGCGTCTTCAGCACCGCGAGCATGCCCACCAGCTCCTCGAGACCCTTGCGCAGCAGCGGCTCGCCGCCGGTGAGGCGGATCTTCTCGACCCCGTGCGCGACGGCGATCCCGGCGAGCCGAGCTATCTCCTCGAAGGTCAACAGCTCGTTTCGTTCCATGAACTCGAAGTCCTTGCCGAAGATCCGTTTCGGCATGCAGTAGACGCAGCGGAAGTTGCACCGATCGGTCACCGAGATGCGCAGGTCACGCAGCTGGCGGTTCCGGCTGTCAGTGACCGTGCCGGCAGACGTCCCAGGCTCAACCGGGACCGGGTTGTCGTTCGATGACTGAGCCATTACCCGGCCTCCCCGAAGATGCGATGGACCTTGTGGTTGGCCGCTTGGGCGCGAGGGCGCACGATCATCCGGTCGATGTTGACGTGTGAGGGGCGGGTCGCCACCCACGCCACGCAGTCAGCGATGTCCTCTGAGGTCAGCGGCTCGGCCACCCCGGCATACACCGCGTCGGCCTTGGCCTGGTCCCCCTCGAAGCGGGTCAGCGCGAAGCCCTCGGACCGCACCATGCCCGGTGCGATCTCGCACACCCGCACCGGTTGGTCCCAGAGCTCGAGCCGCAGGGTGTCCACCACCGCTCGCACACCGAACTTGGCTGCTGCATAACCGCCACCGCCCTCGTAGGTCACCTGGCCTGCAGTGGACCCGATCACCACGATCTGGCCCTCCGACGCCGTGAGCGCGGGAAGCAACGCTTTGGTCACGGCGACCACGCCGATGACGTTGACCTCGTACATCGCCCGCCACTGGTCGAGGTCCGCCGATGACACGGGATCGGCGCCGTACGCGCCTCCGGCGTTGTTCACCAACACGTCACAGCGCTCACCGACCTCTGCGGCGAGCGCGGCCACGTCCTCGGAGGACGTGACGTCACAGCGGACAGCGCGACCGTGGATCTCGGCGGCAAGGGCGGATATCCGGTCACCGCGACGGGCCGCACACAGCACCTCGAAGCCCTCGGCGGCAAGTCGACGTGCGGTGGCCGCCCCGATGCCACTGCTCGCTCCGGTTACCACGGCTATGGGTCGCGCTGTTTCAGTCACCCGCCCAGTATTCACGATTCACGCCCGCGGATTCACGCCCACGGCAGCACATAGTCTCTGCGTGTGAGTGGTCCCCGGCTGCGCGCCCTGCCCGTCCCCTCCGGCATTGCTGTGCTCGACGTGCTCACGGACCTGCAAAATGCCCTGGACGGCTCCGGTCCCCCTGTGGCTCCGCACGCCTTGAATATGCCCCCACAGCCCGTTCCCGACGACGTGAGCGGCCTCCCGCCAGGCCTTGCGCTCACCATCGCCACATCAGGCTCGAGCGGACGGCCCAAGCTGGCCATGTTGACCCGGGCCGCCCTCCGCGCCTCGGCTGACGCCACGCATGAACGGCTCGGCGGCCAGGGCCAGTGGCTGCTGGCCATGCCGGCCCACCACATCGCCGGCATCCAGGTCATGGTCCGGTCGCTGATCGCGGGCACGACGCCCGTCCCGATGGATCTGGCGAAGGGCTTCACCGCGGCAGCGTTTGCCCGAGCGACCAGTGAGATCGCCTCCGGAGCGACCGCTTTCACGGCCCTCGTCCCCACCCAGCTGGTCCGACTGCTTGCTTCCCCCGGTGGACGCCAGGCGCTCACCCGGTATGCCGCAGTCCTCGTCGGCGGCGCGGCAGCATCGTCCAGCCTGCTCGCCAGTGCCAGGGAGGCCGAGGTCCATGTGGTCACCACGTATGGCATGAGCGAGACGGCAGGCGGCTGCGTCTATGACGGCCGGCCACTTGATGTCAGCTTCGTGCAGCTGGAGGATGACGGCCGGATCCGGCTCGGCGGAGCCACCATTGCCAACGGCTACCTCGGCGAACCTGGGCTCACTGCCGCGGTATTCAGCGATGATCCGGATGGCACGGCGTGGTTCCGCACCGACGACGTCGGCCACCTCGATGGCCGTGGCGCGCTGGTTGTGGATGGGCGCATCGACGACTTGATCAACACCGGCGGCCTCAAGGTGGCCCCGCGTGTGGTGGAGGAGGCGCTTTCCCTGCTCGATGCCGTTGCCGAGGCCGTCGTGGTCGGCAGCCCCGACCCGGAGTGGGGCCAGGTCATCAGTGCCGCGATCGTGGTCACGCCGGGCAGCTCACCGCTGACGCTTGAGGATGTGCGCGCCCAGCTGCGCGGCATACTGCCGGATCACGCTTTGCCACGGCGCCTCGCGATCCTGCCTGAGCTTCCCCTGCGCGGCCCTGGCAAGCACGACCGTGCTGCGGCCCGGAGGCTCTTCGATCCCAGCAGCTGAGCTCGTGACAAGATGAATGCAAGCGCAGTTGAGGCACGTCAAGGAGGTCGGGATGGCAAAGGTACTCATCGTCCTGATTCCGCTCGCATTGGCGATCTACACGGTGATCGACGCGATCCAGACCGAGGACAGCCGCGTTCAGTACCTGCCCAAGGTCGTCTGGATCCTGCTGATCCTGCTCTCCGCCCCGACCGGGATCGGCGCCATCGCCTGGCTCGTCACGGGAAGGCAGCGCGGCCCACAGAACGGACGCCCGAGGCCCAATCGCCCGTCCGCCCCGCGTGGGCCCGACGACGATCCGGACTTCCTTCGTAATCTGTGACACCACCACTGAGACACCACCGCTGAGACACCACCACCACAACCTGAACTGAGCGAGAAATAACTCCATGGCAACCTTGTCCCAGTGGGTCGAGGGCGCGCGCCCACGCACCCTTCCCGCCGCCATCGCACCCGTCCTGGTCGGCACCGGCGCCGCCTATGCACTCGGCACGTCCGACGTCGCCTTCGCCCTTCTTGCCCTCCTGGTCTCGCTGGCCCTTCAGGTCGGTGTGAACTACGCCAACGACTACTCCGACGGCATCCGGGGCACCGACAAGGAGCGTGTGGGCCCGGTGCGCCTGGTCGGTCAGGGGTTCGCCAGGGCGGACAACGTCAAGCTGGCGGCGATGCTCTCCTTCTTCACCGCCGCCCTGCTCGGACTGGCCCTGGTCGCGCTCAGCAACACCTTCGTGATGCTGCTGGTCGGTGCTGTCGCGATCGCCGCAGCCTGGTACTACACAGGAGGCAAACGACCTTACGGTTACAGTGGATTGGGCGAAGTCTTCGTCTTCGTGTTCTTCGGTTTGGTGGCCACGCTGGGCACGACCTACACGCAGGCTCACTCCATCAGCCCCGCCTCGGTCGCCGGCGCGATCGGTGTCGGCGTCATCGCTTCCGCGATCCTGGTTGCCAACAACCTGCGCGACATCCCCACCGACGAGTCTCACGGCAAGCGGACCCTGGCAGTACGCCTGGGAGGCGTCCGGACCCGTCGGCTGTATGTCGCACTGCTGACGGTCGCGCTCGCATGCGTGGTCGTGGCCGGCATCATCCATCCGACTGCCCTTGTCGCCTTGCTGTCCTTCGTCCTGGCCTTCCCGTTGGCGCGCCGGGTCCTGCGCGGCGCGATGGGTGCGGACCTGGTTCCGGTCCTTTCGGGCACAGGCCGGTTCGAGCTGGTCTACGCCACGCTGTTGGCGTTCGGGCTGGGCGCTGCCCACCACCTGGGCTGAGGCCTCAGCCGCGCGGTGAGTCCTGGTCCGCCTCGACGTCTTCGTCGATCTCGTCCTTGTGACTCTGCTCCAGCCGGCGAGCTCGCTCATCGACCCGGTGCGCGATCTTGGCGCTGAGCTGTGCCCTCGGCCCCAGGAGCACGAAGTACGACACCACCGCCGACCCCAGCGCCGACGCAATCAGGAGCCACCAGCGTTGACCTGGATCACGCAGACCCAGAAGCCACAGTGCACAAAGGAACCCGAAGAAGATCATCAGCCGCAACACTGCGTAGCGCGCCATGCTCACATCCCTGAGTAAGAGTGCTGGCCGACGAAGTACACATTGACCACCATGTAGTTGACCAAGATGCAGGCATAGCCAGCAAGGGCAAGATAGTTGGCTGCCCGTGGCGTCCACCCCGTGGTCGCGCGTGCGTGCAGATAGGCGGCGTAGACGACCCAGATCACGAACGTCCACACTTCCTTGGGGTCCCAGTTCCAATAGTGGCCCCAGGCCTGCTCGGCCCAGATCGCGCCGGCGATGAGTGTGAAGGTCCAGAGTGGAAAGGCCACGACGTGGATACCGTACGCCGTCCGATCCAGCGACCGCGCCGGTGGAAGTGCCGTGTTGACGATGGTTCGAAGGCGTGACATCCCCTCGGGGTCCTGCGACTCCAGCCACGTCTGGACCAGGTGGAGGATCGTGACGCTGAACGCAATCGTGAACAGCGCCACCGAGAACGTGGCCACTGTGACGTGGATGACGAGCCAGACGCTCTTGAGCGAGGGCAGCAGCTCACTGGCGTCGGTGTAGAAGACCGTGATGGCCAGTCCAAGGGTCAACAGCACCGGGCCGATGACGAAGAGACCCAGCCAACGGACATCGCGGCGAAGGCTGATCGCGACGAAGACCAATATGACGAACATGCAGCCCACGAGGGCAAACTCGAACATGTTGCCCAGCGGTGGGCGATGAACCGACAGACCTCTCATGGCCACCGCTGCGATCAACAGGAGTCCGCCCAGGCGCGTGAGCATCATCGCCACTCCGGCTGCCTTGCGTGGACGAGCCGAAGACACCTTGGGGGCGGTCCCGGCCAGGTCGATGGCAAAGGCGATCATGGCGATGGTGAACACCGCCATGGCCGAGTAGACGCCGAGGTTGGCGTACTGCGCGAGAGTTTCGTTCGTCATACCGTGGTGCCTGTCCGTTCCGCGATCGCACTGAGTAGGTCCTCGATCACGGCTCCTAATCCGGGGTCCTCGCCCTTGGCCAAGCCGCCGACCGAGACCACCGTACGACGCCCAACCGGCCGGACGCGCACGAACACCCGGCGACGGCGGATCATCAACGAGGCGATCAGCCCGAGCAACGCGGCGATGGCACCACCCAGCGCCAGGACCTTGCCCGGGTCGTAGCGAATCGAAAGCCCAGCCCAGCGCTGGACCGAGTCAAAAGTGATGCTTCCCCGGCCATCGGGCAGCTGTGCGGTCTGGCCCGGTTTGAGCAGCAGCCGCAACGGTTCGCCCTTGGCATTCTTGAGCTGCGTCATCTTCTCGGTGCTGAGTGTGTAGACCGACTGAGGCCGACCTTGCGGATACAGCTCGCCCTCATAGACGCCGAGCGCCAGTGCGGGGTTCTTGAGGTCGGGGAAGAACGACGACGGTCCGGCGTCCTTGTCGAGGTACTCCGAAGGCAGGAAGAAACCGAAGAACCCCAGTTGTTTCGGGCTGGCTGCCGAGACCTTGACGGCGCCCACCGACTTGTAGTTGGCGTCCTGCGGAAGGAACGGCGTGGCCTCGCGCATGAGCACCTGGCCTTTGGCATCGCGCACGGTGATGACCGGCGCATACCCGTTGCCGAGCAGGAACACCGACGTGCCGCCAAACTTCAACGGCCCGTTGACCTTCAAGATCTGGTTGACCTGGGGAGCCTGCGGGCTGGTCTTGGTGCGCGTGTATGCCGTGAAGTCGCGTGGGGCACCACGCTGCGCACCGCCGGCCTGCTCCTCGAAGGTGACGACGAGCTTGTCCACCGCAACCGTGAACGGCGAAAGAGCCTCGGTGTCGACCCAGGGGCCAGGGTCGAAGGTGTCATAGGCAGAGATCGTGTTCGAGAAGCTCTTGCCGGTAACGAGGATGCGGTCGCCACGCCATCCGAACAGGTGCCCGACGGCCACCGCCACAATGACAACGATCAGCGCGGCGTGAAAGACCAGGTTGCCGGTCTCGCGCAGGTAGCCGCACTCGGCGCTGAGCGACAGACCATCACCCGACCGACCATCGCTGGCGCCACCCGACCCAGGCTCATCGGCGGAACGGATTCGCCAGCGCCTCAGCCCACTGCGCCTGCCCAAGACGCGCCTGGCCCGCAGGACTCCCAGTGCCACCTGGAGCACGTCCTCGGGCGCGCCATCGACCTCGATCTCGCCATGCTCGGGGAGCCGCTCCAGCCGGCGAGGCGCCAGTGGGGGCTGCGCCCGCATCGCCCGCCAGTGGATCTTCGACCGCGGAACGACGCAGCCCACCAGCGACACGAACAGCAACAGATAGATGGCCGCGAACCATGACGACGTGTAGACATCGAAGAAGCCAAGACGATCGAGCCAGGGGCCCGTGATCCGATGACTGGCCAGATAGTCTGCGACCCGCCCGGCGTCGATATTCCGTTGCGGCCAGATCGAGCCCGGCACCGCCCCAATCGCCAGCAGCAGCAACAGGAACAGCGCCGTCCGCATGCTGGTGAGCTGCCGCCACGCCCAGCGCATCATGCCGACAGGGCCCAGCGTCGGCTGGGTGACGTCGCTCTCGTCCGGTCGGGTGTCCATGCGACTCTGGCTCATCCCAACACCCCCGTCATCACAGCACCGTCCGGAACTGCTGGACCAGACCGGTCTGGATCGCGGTGGTCACGCTCTCCCACATACCGGTCACCAGCAACAGCCCGACGACCAGCAGCAGAACGCCGCCCGCGATCTGGATGCCCCGGTGATGCGTCTGCAGCCAACGTGAGGCCCTCCCGGCACGAGCGTAACCACCGGCGATCAGCAGGAAGGGCAGCCCCAGCCCCACCGAGTACGCCGTGGCCAGTCCAACTCCGCGGCTGATGGCCTGTTGGTCGCCGGACAGTGCCGTCGAGAGGGCGATGATCGCGCCGAACGTCGGGCCGGTGCACGGGGCCCACCCCAGACCGAACACCATCCCCAGCAGTGGCGCTCCAGCCAAGCCAGCGGCCGGTTTCCACCGGGGCGCAAACATGCGCTGGCTGCCGACCCCCATGAACATCACCGCCATGAGGATCACGATGACCCCGCCGAGGCGCATCAGCAGGCTCTGGTGCTCCTTCAACAGGGCACCGGCAGAGGAGACAGTCACCGCCACCGCGATGAACACGGCGCTGAACCCGAGAACGAACAGGAGCGCGCCGAGCATGAGCCGACTTCTGCCGCGTTGATCGAGCGTGACCCCGGACAAGCCGGTCACATAGCCAAGGAACCCCGGCACCAGGGGAAGAACGCAGGGGGAGGCAAAGGAGACGAAGCCAGCCGCAAGGGCCAGCAGGACAGCCAGCGGCAAGGCGCCAGACGTGATGGTGCTGCCCGCGTCAGCGATCACGCGCTCTCGCCGAGGATGTCGTTGACCAGCCCGCTCAGAGTGGACGCCGTCACCGGGCCCGAGACACGGGCGGCGATGCGGCCCTGACGATCAAGAACCAAGGTCGTCGGCGTGGTGTTCGCCTTGCCACGCAAGGCCAACAACGTGCGCCCACCATCGTCCTCGAGCGAGGGGTAGGTGATCTTGTTGGCGCGCATGAAGGCCCTGGCGGTGTCGGCACCGTCGCGGTAGTTGATCCCCATGAACTGCACCGGTTCTCCAATGGCGGACACCTGTGACCACACCTGCTGCAGGTGTGGCATCTCGGCAACGCAGGGGCCACACCACTGGCCCCACACATTCAGGACCAGGACCTTGCCCCTGGCGTCGGCAACAGTCCACGACACACCCTGAAGCGTCGTACCGCTCACGGTCAACGGGGTCGAGCGCTGTTCCGGCGCCACCCGTTCGATCGTGCCGTCCCCAGAGACAAACCCCTTGCCGTCGCCGGACTTTGCCTGTGCCGCAATGGAGTTGGCGTCGCTGCTGCAGGCCGTAACGCCCAGGCCAAGCGCTGCCACTGCGACGGCAGCCGCGAGCCGCGTGAACATCGGCATCTGGAACATCTATGCGACCGAGCTCATGCGCCTGCTGTCTTGCTCGCGCTGGGCAGAAGTGCGGCGGCCGGCTGGCTGTAGGTGATCGACTCGAGCTCGTCACCCACGTAGACCAAGGAGGTCAACGAGGCCAGTGCACACTCACGCTTGCGGGGGTCATGCCAGAGACGGCGACCCTCGAGCTTGGCACGCACCGTCCACACCGGCAGCTGGTGGGAGACGATCACAGCCTCATGACCACGGGCCGAGTGCCGTGCGGCTGCGATGGCCCCAAGCATCCGGGCGGCGACCTCTTCGTAGGGCTCCCCCCACGAAGGCTTGAACGGGTTGATCAGCTTGGGCCAGTGCTTCGGGTACCTCAGCGAACCGTCACCGACGCCGAAGGTCATGCCCTCGAAGTAGTTGTCGGCCTCGATCACCCTGTCGTCCGTGGCGATCGCAATGCCATGGGCCAAGGCGATGGGCGCCGCAGTCTCCTGCGCGCGGTCCAGTGACGAGGCTACGACCACGGTGACGTCGTGGTCGGCGAGATGGGCGGCGACCGCCTCCGCCATCTCGCGACCGAGGTCCGACAGGTGGAAATCAGGCTGTCGGCCGTAGAGCACGCCGGTGGGGTTGTGCACCTCTCCATGGCGAAGCAGATGCACCACAGTCCGGTTGGTGTCACCGGCAGGATTTGTCATGTTGAGATTGTCGCAAACGACTCTGAAACGGCCTTCGCCGCCACGGGAAGCGCGGCCAGAACCCGGTCGACCGCTGCGTCATCGTGCGACGCACTGACGAACCACGTCTCGAAAGCACTCGGTGGCAGATGCACTCCTTGGCTGAGCATGGACTGGAACAACGCCGAGAAGGCCTGTGTCTGAACCGCTCTGGCATGGTCGTAGTTGGTCACGGCACCCTCACGGAAGAAGATGCTGAACATGCTCCCGGCCCACTGCACGATGTGCGGTATGCCGTATCGCGAGAACTCCGCGGACGCCGCGTCCGCGATCGTTCTGCTCACAACCCCGAGCCTGTCGTAGACGGCCGGGGTGCAGCCCTGCAGGGTCGCAAGGCCGGCCGCGCTCGCCACCGGGTTGCCGGACAGCGTTCCGGCCTGATAGACGGGTCCGTCGGGAGCGAGCATCGCCATAATGTCGGCGCGACCACCGAAGGCTGCCGTCGGGAAGCCACCACCCATGACCTTGCCGAACGTGAACAGGTCAGGTGCACCGCCGTCATAGGGACCCTCGAGTCCGTACCAACCTGAGGCGCTGCAACGGAACCCGGTCATGACCTCGTCGGAGATCAGTATCGCGCCGTGGGCGGTGGTGATGCGCCGAAGGGCCTCGGTGAACCCGGGCAGCGGTGGCACGATCCCCATGTTGCCGGGACAAGCCTCGGTGATCAGTGCCGCGATCTGGTCACCATGCTCGGCGAAGGCCGCCTCGAGGGCCTCGACATCGTTGTAGGGCAACACGATCGTCTCGGCGGCAGTCGAAGCCGGGACTCCCGCGGAGTCAGGGAGGGCGAACGTCGCCAGACCACTGCCCGCTGACACGAGGAACGAGTCGACGTGCCCGTGGTAGCACCCTGCGAACTTCACGACCTTGGACCGACCCGTGAACCCTCGGGCCAGCCGTAGTGCGCTCATCGTTGCCTCGGTACCACTGTTGACCAGGCGTACCTGCTCGACGGGGGCGACCCGGGCCACGATCTCTTCGGCCAGCGCGACCTCGTTCTCGCTCGGTGTCCCGAAGCTGAACCCGTTGAGCGCCGCACCCTGGACCGCGGCCAACACATCGGGATGCGCGTGGCCCAGGATCATCGGGCCCCACGAGCACACCAGGTCGACATACTCACGGCCATCCACATCGGTGAGATAGGGGCCGCTCCCGCTGGACATGAACCTGGGAGTGCCCCCCACCGCCCTGAAGGCGCGCACGGGGCTGTTGACTCCGCCCGGGGTGACGGCGGCGGCCCGGGTCAGCAGCGCCTGGGACAGGGGTGCGTCATACGGGTATGGAGTCTGCGGAGCCGTCGTGCGAAGAGTCGTCATGTGGGCAAGTCTCTCAGCCATTCGGGTGTACCTCGCCAACGCCTCAGGCACGTTGCTCCGCAGCTGCGGAAACCTCGTCGCAGACCCCTGTGCTCCGGATGCCGGCATTGATGGCCTCCATGGCTCGACCCAGGGCGAGCATGTCCTGGCGGGACAGGTGGGCGACGAGGTTGCGGCGAACGCTGTCGACATGGGTCGGCGCCATCCGTTGAATCTCGGCGTAGCCCACATCGGTCAGCACCAGCTCGACGCCTCGACGGTCCCCGGCACAGGCCTCCCTGCGTACCCATCCGCGCTTCTCGAGGCGACCGGCAGTGTGGGTCAACCGGCTGCGTGACTGCACGACCAGCTCGGCGATCTCGGACATCCGCAGTCGCCGGTCCGGCTGCTCGGACAACATCGAGATGATCTCGTACTCGGACAGCTGGAGCCCCTGGGCCTGGAGGTCACGATCCAGAACCGCCTCCAGCAACCGGGTGGCGCGGAGGTACTCACGCCACGCATGCTGTTCCTCCGCGTCCAGCCACATCGGCTGAGGAGAATAAGTGCTCGGCGTGTGTGTGCTCATGGAATAGATCCTATCGCTCTTTAGTTGAAATTTAAACTTAATGCTGCTAGCGTTGTCAACGAACCCACACGACTATCAAGGAGTACCACCATGACCAACCTCTCTGACCTCACCGCTGGAACCTGGAACGTCGATGCTTCACACAGTGAAGTCGGTTTCGCGGCCCGCCACCTCATGGTGAGCAAAGTCCGCGGCCAGTTCAAGGACTTTGCCGCAGTCGTCACCGTCGGGCAGCCGTTCGAGCAGTCGACCGTTCAGGCCACGGTGCAGCTGGCGTCGATCGACACCAACAGCGCGGACCGCGACGCCCACCTGAAGTCGGCCGACTTCTTCGACGTGGAGAACAACCCCGCCATGACCTTCACGTCGACCAAGGTCACCAACGACCTCATCGAGGGCGACCTCACCATCAAGGGCATCACCAAGCCGGTCAGCTTCGACCTGGACTTCGGCGGCGTCAGTGCCGACCCGTGGGGCGGCACCCGCGCCGGCTTCGAGGCCACGACCGAGATCAACCGCAAGGACTTCGACCTGTCGTGGAACGCCGCGATCGAAGGCGGCGGCGTCCTCGTCGGCGAGAAGGTCAAGATCGCTCTGGACGTCGAGCTCATCAGGGCCTGACCCAGCTCCAGAACCCAGTGGAACGGCCCGGTAGCGGAAGCCGCCGGGCCGTTCTGCACCACTTCACCCCGCTCCGCACCCCTCCGCCCCCTCCTTTCGCTTGTTGCGCCCAAGACCGGTTTGGGCGCAACAAGGCCGGGGGGGTGGGACTCAGCGGCGCAGGAGCCGGGCGGCCTCGAGCGCGTAGTAGGTCAGGATGATCTGGGCGCCGGCGCGCCGGATCGAGGTCAGTGACTCCATCATCACGCGCTCGCGGTCGATCCAGCCGTGAGCCGCAGCGGCCTCGATCTGGGCGTACTCCCCCGAGACCTGGTAGGCCGCCACCGGCACCGGCGACATCTGCGCCACGGCCGACAGGATGTCGAGATAGGGCAGCGCCGGCTTCACCATGACGATGTCCGCACCCTCGGCCACGTCGAGCTCGACCTCAAGCAAGGACTCGGTCGCGTTCGCCGGATCCTGCTGGTACGTCGCCCGGTTGCCCTGCAGGGTGGACTCCACGGCCTCGCGGAACGGGCCGTAGAACCCTGAGGCGTACTTGGCGGCATAGGCCAGGATGATCGTGTCCTGGAAACCGTTGTCATCCAACGCTTTCCGAACGAAACCGACCTGACCGTCCATCATCCCGCTCAAACCCAGGACGTGCGCCCCGGCTCGGGCTTGCGCAAGGGCCACCGCGGCATACTGCTCGAGAGTGGCGTCGTTGTCGACGCGCCCCTCGTCGTCGAGCAACCCACAGTGACCGTGGTCGGTGAACTCGTCCAGGCACAGGTCAGCCATGACGACGAGGTCGTCACCGACCGCGTCGCGCACCCTGCGAACTCCCACGTTGAGGATGCCCGCAGGGTCGACCGCGCCCGAACCAACGGCGTCGCGAGTGGTCGGCACACCGAAGAGCATCAGCCCGCCGAGGCCCGCCTCGACCGCCTGATGTGCCACCGCGACGAGTGAATCCAGTGAGTGCTGAACGACGCCTGGCATCGAGGTGATGGGCTGCGCCTCGACTGCCCCCTCGCGGACGAACACCGGCAGCACGAGATCGGCTGGGTGCAGCCGTGTCTGTGCCACCAGGGCCCGCACAGCGCCGGTCTGGCGGAGACGGCGCGGCCGCTGGGTGGGGAAGCTCACTACTTCGCCTTCCGCCGGGCCGATACCTTGCGGGCGCTCGGTCGCACAACGCTCTCTCCGGCCTCGGCAGCGGTGGTTGCCAGACCCACGCCATACTCGGCCAAGGCATCGACCAGCGCCTCGGCTGACGCCTCTGGAGCCAGAACGTCGACCCGAAGTCCGTGTTCTTCAGCGGTTTTGGCGGTTGCAGGGCCGATGCACGCGACGACGGTCGAGGTATGTGGCTTGCCCGCGATGCCGACCAGGTTGCGGACGGTCGACGACGAGGTGAACAGGACCGCATCGAACTTGCCGGTCTTGATCGCCTCACGGACTGACGCAGCCGGCGGAGCCGCCCTGACTGTGCGGTATGCCGTGACGTCGTCCACCTCCCAGCCCATGTCTTGCAGGCCGGCGACCAGTGTGTCGGTGGCAATATCAGCCCGAGGGAGGAAGACGCGGTTGATGGGATCAAGGACCTCATCAAAGGGCGGCCACTCCTCGAGCAGGCCGCGCGCGGACTGCTCCCCCGAGGGGACCAGATCAGGCTCAAGGCCCCACTCGCGCAGAGCATTGGCTGTCACGCCGCCCACCGCGGCGATCCGAAGGCCGGCGAAGGCGCGGGCGTCAAGGCCGAACTCTTCGAACTTCTCTCGAACGGCTCGAACGGCGTTGACCGAGGTGAACCCGATCCACTCGTAGCGTCCGGTGACCAGACCCTTGATCGCGCGTTCCATCTGCTGTGGCGTGCGCGGCGGCTCAACGCTGATCGTGGGGACGATGTCGCTTGTCGCACCGTAGGACGCAAGTCGTGCCGTCATCGAACCGGCCTGATCCCTGGTGCGTGGAACGAGGATGTTCCAGCCGAACAGCGGCTTGGACTCGAACCACGAGAGCTGCTCACGCATCTCCACCGTCGACCCCACGACGGCCAGCGACGGGAACTCGACCTTGGCTGAGGACATCAGCTCAACGACCTGCCCCAGCGTGGTGGTGTGCGTGCGCTGGGTGATAGTCGTTCCGCGCTCGGTGAGGGCCACGGGCGTGGTCTGGTCACGGCCGGCCGCGAGCAGATCTCCGAGCGCCTTGCTGAGCGACTCCGGCGTGCCGAGCACGACCACCGTGACATTGTCAGCAATCGAGCGGGTCCAGTCGACCTTGCCGCCGCCGCTGATGACATGCAACGACGGTGAGGTCGCGGATGTCAGTGGGACGCCGGCATAGGTGGGGACGGCACAGATGGCGCTGACGCCGGGCACGACCTCGAACGCGATCCCGGCCTTACGGCACGCGATCGCCTCTTCGGACAGACCGTTGAACATCGCAGGGTCACCGTCCATGAGCCGGACCACCAACCCGTTGCCGCTGGCCGTGCCGGCCGCTTTGGCCGCCTTGACCAGCAGCTTCGCGCGCGAGGCGTGCGTCAGCGGCTGACCCTGCTCGCCATGTCCGGCATCGATGATGACGACATCAGGACGGGCGTATCGGGCCACGAACTCCTCGCGGCTGACCTGGTCGATGATGACGACGTCAGCCTCGGCGAGATACTCCGCCGCGCGGAGGGTCAACAGGCCTGGGTCACCGGGACCGGCGCCGACGAAGGCGACGTGAGCGGGCTGGCGGGTTGCCTTCACCGACCGCATTGTCTGCGTTGACGTTGTCTGTGTTGACTCGGACTTGAGGAACGAACGCGTTGAGCTCACGAGACACTCTCCGAAGCGGATCCGTCTGGATGGGAAGCAGCCGGCTGCGATGCAAAAGGCTGGTCGGTCTCGGCGGCGAGCACATCCTCAGATGCGCTGGCCTCCCGTTGGTCGGGCGGTTGGTCCAGCGGACCGTCGCCACCCGTCAATCTCTCGGATCTGAGTCCGGCAATCCCGACGGCACCGTCGGCCAGCAGCACGGCCGCAAGATCTCGGCCAAGGCGCTCAGGTTCCTTCAGCGAGCCGACGCTGGAACGGCGCAGATCGATGATCGCGTCCTCGCTGCCGGCGAAAGCGCGCAGGAACAGCTCCGTGCCGTGTTCGCTCTCCACCACCTCGGCCAGCGCGCCGACGGGCGCGGTGCAACCGGCCTCGAGAGCTTGGAGAAGGGCACGCTCTGCCGTCACGCAGGCGCGAGTGTCCGCGTCGTCCAGAGGTGCCAGCGCCTCGATCAGGTCTGGGCGATCCTCGCGGCACTCAATGGCGAGGGCCCCTTGCCCCGGGGCCGGGAGCATCTGCAAGGGATCGATGGTCTCGGTGACCACATCCAGCCTGCCCAGGCGTGCCAGCCCGGAACACGCGAGCAGGACGGCATCAAGCGAACCGTCGTGCACCAACGAGATCCGGGTGTCGACATTGCCACGCAGATCGGTCACGCGCAGGCCCAATCCGAGGGCTGTCAGCTGGGCGACGCGTCGCGGGGAACCGGTGCCCACCACTGATCCGGCGGGAAGCTCACCCAGTGTCAGGCCGTCGCGCGCCACGAGAGCGTCGCGGGGATCCTCGCGAACGGGGATCGCGGCGATCCGCAGGCCGGGCTCGGGGGCCACCGGCAGATCCTTGAGCGAGTGGACTGCGATGTCGATCTCACCGGAAAGCAGGGCCCTGCGAATGGCTGTGGCGAAGACGCCGGTGCCGCCGATGGTGGACAGCGACTCCGTGGAGGTGTCGCCCACGGTCGTGATCTCGACCATCTCCACCGTGTGCCCCAGCCCGCGCAGCAGGTCGGCCACCATCCCGGCCTGAGTCGTGGCCAGGGTGCTGCGTCGGGTCCCCAGACGGATGCTGACGGCGTTCACGCCACGGCTCCCGACTCGGGAACGGCCGACACGGCAGCGACATCGTCCGGGTCGAGGTCGAAGAGCTCCCTCAAGGCTTGTGTGTATTCGCCGCTCTTCCCGTCAACTGCAAGCTCTTTGACGCGGACTGTCGGCGTGTGAAGAAGCTTCTCGACCACCCTGTGCACCGCGAGCTGGATCTCGGCCCGGGTGTTCTTTGACAGGTCCTCCGGCAGCCGCTGGTCAAGGCGGCTCAGCTCGGCGGCGACCACATCCGCTGCCCTGGACCGCAGGGCAGCGACAGTCGGGGCGACCTCGTGGGCGCGGCGGTAGGCGAGATACGCGGCGACCTCGGCGACAACCAGGTCGCGGACCGCCTTGACGTGCGGCGCGAAGGTGCTGTCCGTGGCCAGCGCCTCACCGAGCTCAGCGAGGCCGACCACATGAACGCCTGGGAGATCTGCCACGTCCGGGGCCACATCGCGCGGCAACGCCAGATCGATCAGTACCTGCGGCCCACCAACGCGCGCCTCAGCGGCAGCCGAAAGGATCTCGGCCGTAATCACGTGGCCAACTGCACCGGTGCATGAGATGACCAGGTCAGCTTGGGACAGGGCGAGCTCGAGGTCCTGCAGAGGCAGGGCCCGGCCGCCGGTTGCCGCCGCCAGATGCTCGGCCTTGGCCAGCGTGCGGTTGATGATGACAAGCTCGGCCGAGCCCAGCCTCGAGACCGTCGTGGCGGCCAGGCTGCTCATTGACCCGGCACCGACAACGAGCACCCGGGTATCGGCGAGGGACCCGCGAACACCGGCTGAGTGGCGTAGACCGGCTTCGACCATTGACACGCTGACGCGGTCGATACCTGTCTCGGCGTGAGCTCGTTTTCCGACCCGCAACGCCTGCTGGAACAGCGTGTTGAGGGTGCCGCCCACCTGTTCCCGTTTCTGAGCCGCACGAAGGGCCATCCGCAGCTGCCCCAGGATCTGACCCTCGCCCACGGCCATGGAGTCCATCCCGCAGGCGAGCGAGAACAGGTGAGCGATCGCGCGGTCCTCGTAGTGGACGTACAGGTGCTCACGCAGCACCGCAAGTGGCACACCCGCGGCGGCAACGAGAGCATCGCTGATGTCCGTCACAGCCCCATGGAAGGTTTCGGCCACGGCATAGATCTCGACCCGGTTGCAGGTCGCAAGGACCAAGGCCTCGCTGACGTTCCCGCCACGGCACACGACCGTGGCCAATGCAGCGGCGCCGACCGGGTCCAAAGCCGCTGCTTCCAACAGCGCCAGTGGCGCCGAACGGTGCGACAGACCGATCACGACAACACTCACGGAGAAACCTCCAACAGGGGTCGGCTCTCTCGAACCGATCCAGTTTTGCGCTGCTCGTGGAAGGCAAGGATCTGCAGCTCAGTGGCCAGGTCGACCTTGCGCACATCGACACCTTCAGGCACCGACAGCACGCAGGGTGCAAAATTCAGGACCGACCGCACGCCAACAGCGACGAACCGGTCGCAAACTTCCTGTGCTGAGGCGGCAGGGGTAGCGATCACGCCGATGGCGACTCCGCGCCCGGTGACGACCTTCTCGAGGTCATCGACCGAGCCCACGATCATTCCGGCAATCTCTTGACCGACGACGCCACGGTCTCGATCCAGCAGGGCGACGACGTGAAAACCCCGGTTGGCAAAGCCTGGGTAGGTCGCGAGCGCGTGACCCAGATAGCCCAGCCCCACGATCGCCACGGGCCAGTTCTGCGCAAGCCCGAGCTGTCGCGAGATCTCATGCGCGAGCACCTCGACCTCGTACCCGACCCCGCGCACGCCGTACGAGCCCAAGTGGCTGAGGTCCTTGCGCAGCTTGGCCGACCTGACCCCGGCAGCGGTGGCCAGTTCCTCGGACGAGACTGAAGCGACGCCGCGACCAGCGAGGTCAGTCAGTGCACGCAAGTACTCCGGCAGCCGAGCAACCGTGGCGTCGGGTACGTCTCGACGGGCTGCTGGGTCCGCGATCACGGAGGCATCGGCTCTTCTCGGGTTGCGCCCCTCATAGCACGGAGGGGCTGGAGCGCGTGGGTCACCCCCGACTCTAGATGTTTGTGAACGCGCGCACAAAGTCGCGGAGCACGCCAGATACCTGATATGTGACGGTCACCGCATTTCCCGCCGACGGGGCCGACTACCCGCTGGGAACGTCCGTCGCCCTGGGCTTTGCGAGCGCCGCACGCAGGCGTGACTCATTTACGCGCCAGTAGTCATGCTGCCTCCCGTCCACGATTGTCACAGGAATCTGCTCCGAGTACGCGGCATACAGCTCGGGGTCACCAAGGATCGAGCGTTCCGTCCATGACACGCCCAAGTCCCGCGCCACGCGACTGATCACCTCGCGCACGGGGTCGCACAGATGGCAGTCGGGCTTGGAGATCAGCACAATCCTTGGTGGGGCGGAGTCGGTCACGGTCACCACCGTACGGTCACTGAGCGACGGCTAGAAGAAGAGCGACGGCTAGAAGAAGACGGACCTGCGCTGCATGAGCAATGCATAGAGCGTCTGCTGGATCGTCTCGCGAACCTGGTCGGTGAGGTTGAACACCAGCATCGGGTCGTCGGCCGCCTGTGGCCCCAGAACAGCGGTGTCCACCGGCGCCCCAAACTCGATGATCCACTTGCTGGGCAGGGGAATCAGCCCAAGCGGGCCCAGCAGGGGGAAGGTCGGCGTGACCGGGACATACGGGGCTCCGGTCAGGCGAGCGAGGGTCTTGAGGTTGCCGAGGATCGGATAGATCTCTTCGGCCCCGACGATGGAACAGGGCACGATCGGCGCACCGGTCCGCAACGCCGCCGAGACGAACCCGCCCCGGCCGAACCGCTGGAGCTTGTAGCGCTCGCTGAAGGGCTTGCCGACGCCCTTGAAGCCCTCCGGCCACACGCCGGCAAGCTCGCCGGATGCCAGCAACCGTTCGGCATCGGGGTTGGCGGCCAGCGTGGACCCGCTCTTGCGCCCCATCTCGCCGATGAACGGGGTCTGGAAGACCAGATCTGCCGCGAGCAGGCGCAAGTGACGCCGAGCCGGGTGCTCGTCATGCACCGCCAACTGGGTCATCAGCGCATCAAACGCCACCGTGCCGGAATGGTTGGCCACGACCAGCGCACCGCCGGAGCTGGGGATGTTCTCGATACCGCGCACCTCCACGCGGAACCACGACTTGTACAACGGTCGCAGCAGCGGAAGGTAGATGTGCTCGGTGAAGTCCTCGTCGAAGCCGAACTCATCGACGGTGAAGTCACCGGTGAGACGCCGACGGACAAACGCCAGCGTCGCGGCGACGCGACGTTCAACGTCATCGCCGGAGAGCCCTGCTATCTCGGCCGCGCTCCGCATGGTGGCAATCGCCATCCTGAGCAGCTCGTCCAGACCAGAGCCCGCCTTCGCGTGAGACATCGGGGAGGCGACAGGGACAGCCGACACTCCAGCGACTCTTGCGGACGGGGACCCATCAGCAAAGGGGGGGCCCACGGCCACCGTTGCGAAAGCCGACCTCTTGGGACGTCCGGGCCCTTGCTGGGGGTAGGTCCCGGAGCCGCGCGCCGCCTTGGCCGTCGGGACTGCACGCGACGTGGGCACCGGTCGCGGGCGGTGGGCCCGGACCGCACCACTGCTGTCGACAGAGCTGAGAGCCGGGCGCGAGCTGATCCCGACGTCTGAGGTGCCCACGAGTGAGGTGTCCACTTGTGAGGGGTCCACGAGCAACGGCGTCCGACGTCGCTTGGCCCGCTCGCCAGATGCTCGGGCTGCCCCAGCAGCCAGGGCGTCCACGCCAGAACGACGGCTCGATTGTTTCTTGGCTGCGGACCCGCCCGTCGGGAGGATCTTGGGATCGACCATCAGTCGTTCCTTCCTGGAGTCAGTGCATGACCGAGGACGTTGACCGCCGATCCGGCCAGCCCGCTGAGGGCTGCACCGATGGCAGCCCCACCCGGCAGACCTGCCCCCACGCTGGAGATGAAGTCCTCGAACGCCCCGCGGGTCGTGAACTCAGGCTCGAGACAGAGCACCTCGCGCATCCTGGTGGTGTCCATGCCCCGACCCCACGCGAGAAAGCGCATCTGGTCCTGCGAGAAGTCCGCGATCCCCGCGCGCTTGGCCAGCTGCCCCAGGATCCCTCCGGCAGCCAGCGGGACCGGGATAGCGGCCCGACCGGACATCCGAACGGCCTGCTGCACCGTGATGATGCCGTCGCCAGACACATTGACGATGCCGACAGGGGGTCCCACGGTCGCGAGCAGCAGTGCTTGAAGGGCGTCGCTCTCATGGACCAGCTGGAGCCTGGCGTCGTATCCGAACCGCGTCGGGATGACCGGCAGCCGGAAGTAGTCCGTCAGGCTGGTCCTGATGCCGGGGCCGACGATGTTGGCCAGCCGCAGCATCGAGATCTCAACATCCGCGCGGCGCCGCGAGAAGCCCCGGACATACCCCTCGACCTCGACCGAGTCTTTGCCGAAACCTATCCGTGGCAATGATTTTGGGCCCATGTCCTCGGTGAACATCGCCGGGTCGCGAGGTGACGAGCCATAGACGGCAGCCGAGGACTTGATGACGAGGCGACGGATGCTTGGGGCTTTCTGACAGGCCGCGAGGAGCTGCATGGTGCCGATGACGTTGATCTCCTTCTGGGAGACCCGTCCGCCCACTGACATGGGCGTGGCAATGAGGTTCATGTGGACGACGGTGTCCACCTCAGCCTGCGTGATGATCTTGGCGATCATCGGGTTTCGGATGTCGGCGCGGACGAACTCGGCACTGCCGATGTCGTCCAGCGGCGGTATGACATCGACACCGATGACACGTTTGACGCCAGGTTGGGCCGTGAGCAGGCGCGCGAAACGACCACCGAGGTAGCGGGACACGCCAGTCACCAGAACCACATCCGCCATGAGCCACCTTCTCTCGCCGCTGCTGTATCGCCACCCCCGTGGTTTGAGAACGATCCTAGCCAGAGCAGCACGAAGGCCCGCCACCAATGTGACGGGCCCCGCATGAAGCGCGCGTTACTTCTTGTTGCGACGCTGGTGACGCGTCTTGCGCAGCAGCTTGCGGTGCTTCTTCTTCGCCATGCGCTTGCGGCGCTTCTTGATGACTGAGCCCATGAGTGTCCTTTGCCTTCAAGCGTGAATAGGTGGGTCGTGCTGGGTTGCTGCGAACTGCCGTGTCGACGCACGCTCTTGGAGACACGATGGTTGCAGGCACGAGCTCCGCACCACGCCGAACATTCCGCGCTAGCCTACCGCCCCTGCTTGCCCCTGCCCAAACCCCGGTCCGTCCAGCCGACCCGTTCCTGCCGCGGCACAGATAAGGGTGGGCCGCCCGACGGGCGGCCCACCTTCATCGGTGCTCAGTGAATGCCTGCTCAGGCGGTGTCGACGAAAGAGGCACGTAGATAATCGTGAACCGCACTCTCCGGCACACGGAACGAGCGACCGACCCGAACGGCGGGAAGCTCGCCACTGTGCACCAGGCGATACACCGTCATCTTCGACACGCGCATGAGCGAGGCGACTTCTGCAACGGTGACAAACCGAACTTCAGCTAGCTGGCGTTCCTGAGCCATCGTGCACCTCGATCTCCTACACGTGACATAGCGCCGGCTTCCCCTCCGGCAGACAACCACGTACGTGCAAACAGTCACGATAGGGGCAGAAGTGACTCATGGGGAAGCCTCAAAAGCACTAGTTGTGCATTTGTCCAGCCGACACGCCGAGAATCGGCCCCTCAGTCGAACCAGATGTCGAGACCATGGTGAGGGAAGACGGCCTCCCTGGTGGCCATCACCGCAAAGTCCACCGGGTCGGCGGGGTCATAACCGACCTCCCATGAACGCCACCACACCCTCCCTCGCTCAGCCACACCATCGCCCATATGGGTCGGCCCCGCCTGACCGCTGATCTGCTCGACATGGTCCCGCCAGACCTGCGGAACCTCGGTGACGAGCGGAATCGGGCGATGCGCGGCAATAGCGGTCAGATGGGTCCAGGCTCGAGGCACGACATCAACGACCGCGTACCCGCCACCGCCGAGTGCGACCCACCTGCCGTCGCAGACCTCGTGAGCCAGATCGTGGATGGACTCATATGACGTTCGCTGGGCGTCCAGCGACAGCGACAGGTGCGCCAGCGGGTCCAGGAAGTGCGAGTCGCACCCGTGCTGGCTCACCAGGATCTCAGGCCTGAAAGCGCGCAGCACCGGAGGCACGACCGAGTGGAATGCCCTCAACCACGCAGCATCACCGGTGCCCGGAGGCAACGCCACGTTGACGGCTGTCCCTGGCGCGCCCGGCCCTCCGGTGTCACCAGGAAAACCGGTGCCCGGGAACAGGACCCGACCGGTCTCGTGGATCGAGATGGTGAGCACCCGTGGGTCGTCCCAGAAGATGCGTTCCACGCCGTCACCGTGATGGACGTCCACGTCAACGTAGGCGACCCGCTGGGCGCCGTTGTCGAGCAGCGACTTGATCGCCACGGCAACGTCGTTGTAGATGCAGAACCCCGATGCCCTGTCCGGCATCGCATGGTGCAGCCCGCCGCAAAAATTGACGCCATGCTCGGTCTCGCCGCGCCAAACCGCGTCGGCAACGTCCAGGGAACCGGCCGCGATACGGGCGCTGATGTCGTGCATCTCGTGGAATGCGGGGTCGTCCTCAGTGCCCAGGCCGCGGGACTGGTCGGCATCCCGGGGCTCGACAGACGCCTGACGGACCGCTGCCACGTAGTCGGCATCGTGAACCGTGAGCAGGACCTCGTCGTCGGGCACGGCCGGATTGACGACCTCGACGTCAGGCCCGTCGAACAGGCCGAAAGCTCCGCACAACCGGGCCGTCAGGTCGAGGCGCAACGGATTCATGGGGTGGTCCAGCCCGAAGTCGTACCCCGTGAAACTCTGGTCCCAGACCACGCGCGCCTGTGTTGGCATGATGGCACGCTACCGGCCGACCAGCCGGGCATGTGGCCGACCGGATCGTCCAGCGCCTTTGAGGAGGACACAGTGGCCAAGAACCGCTTGTACGAAGACGACGTCCTGGTGATCGGGCTGGGCCGATTCGGCGCCGAGGCTGCCCTTGAGCTGTATCGACTCGGGCACAAGGTCATCGCCATCGAGAAGGACCAGACCCTGGCCGACAGCTATGCCGGTCGACTGACCCGGATCATCCTCGCCGACGCCTCCCAGCCGCGAACCATCGAGGCGTGCCGCGCGGGCAACTTCAAGATTGCCGTGATCGGCATCGGCTCATCGGTCGAGGCATCGGTCCTGACCGCCGGCAATCTCGTCGACGCAGGGATACCGTCCATCTGGGCCTCGGCCGTCAGCGAGGAGCACGCCCGCATCCTGGAGCGGATCGGAGTGCACCACGTCGTCCAGCCGGAGAACGACTCAGGCCGACGGGTGGCGCACCTGGTCAACGGCAAGCTGCAGGACTACATCCAGTTCGACGACGGCTACGCCATCGTGAAGATGGCCCCGCCACGCGAGACGATCGGCTTCACGTTGGCGCAGAGCCAGATTCGCAGCAAGTACGGCGTGACGGTCGTCGGCGTGAAAGCCCCTGGCGAGGACTTCACCCACGCGGTCCCGGAGACCAAGGTGACGGCTCAGCACACCCTCATCGTGAGCGGCCCAAGCGAGCTCATCGACCGGCTGGCCGGACGCCCCTGACCGCGTGCCGGGCGCCGGGCGCCGGGCGCCGTGCGCCGGGCGCCGGGCGCGCACATTCGACCCGTCGCATCAGCCGGAACGGTTGTCTAGCACGAGGCACATCTCGATCTCAGTCAGCTGATCGTCATGCGGGTACGGGACGCTGTGACCCGTGGCCACGAATCCTTCTCGCTCGTACAGAGCCCTGGCGGCGTTGTTGTCGCCCACGACGTGAAGCACGACACGTCGTCTGCCGGCTGTTCGGGCCTGTGCGACCACGGCGTCGACCAGGGCCCGACCGACGCCCATCCGACGAAAGCCGGGATCAACCCACATCCCGAAGAGACTGCAGTCGCCGGGGTCGGTCACGCCGTGTTCGGAGAACACCGCAGAGCCGGCCGTTGCCCGGCCTACCCGAGCCAGGAAGACGACATTGTCGGTCAGCCGCTGCTTCCACAGCTGCTCGTCGAAGCTGGCCGCCTCGACATGGGTGCTGCCGAAGGCCGAGGGCGACTCCTGCAACATGGCCAGCCTGATCGCGCGGTAGGCCTGCCACTCGTCGGCGACCAGCCGGCTTACGGTCACCGCCTCGGACTCAGGCATTGCCGGAGGCAAGCTCCTTGGAGCGCTTGGCGGCCGCCTCCATGGCAGTGACGAAGGCCGCACGCACCTTGTGGTCATCGAGCTGGCGCAGCGCGGCCATGGTGGTGCCGCCCGGGCTCGATACCTGCTCCCGCAACACCGTGGGGTGCTGGCCGGTCTCCTTGAGCATCGTCGCCGCGCCGTAGAGCGTCTGGACCACGAGCTCGGTCGACGTCGCACGGGGCATCCCGAGCAGGACGCCCGCCTCGATCATCGCCTCGACCACATAGAAGATGTATGCCGGCCCGCTGCCACTGATCGCGGTGACGGCGTCAAGGTGTTTTTCGGGGACGCGCAGGACCTTGCCGCAGGAGCGCAGCAGCTCTTCGGCCTCGCTCAGGTGCCCTTCGTCGCAGTGCTTCCCCGGACTGATCGCGGCCATGCCCTCGTCCACGAGTGCCGGAGTGTTCGGCATGACTCTGACGACCGCCGTGCCCTCAGGCAGCCGCTCCTCCAGGAACCCGGTGGTGATGCCGGCGGCCAGACTGACGACGAGCGTGCCGGGACGGACATGGTCGCTGATCTCGTCGAGAAGACCGCCCATGTCCTGAGGCTTGACCACCAGGACCAGCGTGTCGGCGCCAACGGCCGCGTCAACGTTGCTCATCAGGCGAACGCCGTAAGTCCCGGCCAGCTCCGCGGCGCGTTCGACGTTGCGGCCGGTGATGACCAGGTCGGCGGCATCGCGCCCCGAGCGAAGCAGTCCGGCAAGCAGCGTCGAACCCATCACGCCCACGCCCAGGATGGCGACGGTCCTGGAGTCTGCGTGGGCAGTCTCAACCATGGTTCGTCGCCTCAGCCTTTGGTCGCGAGCGACCGTAGGAAGAACATCGTGTTGGCCGGGCGCTCCGCCATCCGTCGCATCAGGTAGCCGTACCACTCCTGGCCGTACGGGAGATAAACCCGCATGTGGTCCCCACGGTCGGCGATCCTCTTCTGCTCTTCTGGACGGATTCCGTAGAGCATCTGGTACTCGTATGTGTTTGAAGCCCGATCCTGTTTGTGGGCCAAGGCACCCGTGATCTCGACCAGGCGCGGGTCATGGCTGGCGATCATCGGATATCCGTGGCCTGCCATCAGCACCTTGAGGCAGCGGACGAAGGCCCTGTCGACATCGTCCTTGTCCCTGAAGGCCACGGACTCCGGTTCGTCATAGGCCCCCTTGCACAGACGGACGCGGCTTCCTTCGTAGGCGAGGTCGCGACAGTCAGCCTCGGTCCGGCGCAGGTAGGCCTGCAGCACCGCGCCCACTGTCGGGAAGTCCTGACGCACCTCGCGCAGGGTCTCCAACGTCGCGTCCGTGGTCGTGTGATCCTCCATGTCGAAGGTCACCGTGGTGCCGGCGTCGGCCGCGGCCTGACAGATCTCGCGTGCGTGGTCCAGGGCGATCTTGGCGCCGTCACCCGGCAGCGCCTGACCGAGCGCGCTCAGCTTGAGGCTGACCTCGGCCCTGCCACCCTGGGTCAGTCCGGCAGCGCTGAGCGCCGCCAGCAGCGTCAGATAGGCATCTCGGGTGGCCTGCGCCTGCATCAGGTCGAGGGTGTCCTCGCCGAGATGATCGATCGTGGATGTGCGGCCGGTGAGGTCGAGCTCGGTCGCCACACGGACGACGTCGCCGGTGGAATCGCCTGCGACGAACCGGCGCACGACGTCCCTGCTCACCGGCGCCCGCTCGATCAGATCCCGCATCCGCCCACTCTTGGCCAACTGCATAAGCCCCTGGCGCAGCACGCCGCTTGGATCCAACACGCTTTCCTCCGTATGCCGTTCACAACGAGTCCGCTCAAGGCTAATCCTGCGGCTCGCTCGACCGTACGGCCCTGCCCCTCGGGGCTGATCAGGGGGTGCGACGCCGGAGCGTCAGCGAGCCGAGAGCGATGGCGCCCAACGCGAAAGCCGCCACGATCGCCACGTCACGACCGACGTCGCCTGCAGCATCGACCTGTGTGGTGAGCGTGCGCATGGCGTCGACGGCATAGGAGAGCGGCAGGACGTCAGAGAGCAGCTCCAGAACGTGCGGCAGCCCGTTGCGCGGGACAAGCAGCCCGCACAGCAGGAACTGCGGCAGGACAAAGGCCGGCATGAACTGGACGGCCTGGAACTCCGTGCGAGCAAAGGCGCTGACGAACAAGCCGGTCGCGGTGCCCAGGACGGCATCGACCACGGCCACCACGACGAGCAACGAACCCGGGCCTGCGACGGCGAGCCCGCACACCCAGATCGCGAAACCCGTTGCCACCAATGCCTGGACGACAGCCAACAAACCGAAGGCCAGGGCGTAGCCGCCAAGGAAGTCGCCCTTGCCCAGCGGTGTCGAGAGCAGACGTTCGAGGGTGCCGGATGACCTCTCGCGCAGGGTCGCGACGCTCGTGATGAGGAACATCACGACGAACGGGAAGACCCCCAGCAACGGGGCGCCGATCTTGTCGAACACGGGGGTGCCGTTGAAGATCCAGGCGAGCAAACCGATCAGCACACATGGCACCGCGATCAGCATGGCCAGAGTGCGGTGGTCCCCGCGGACCTGAAGAAGGACCCTCCGCGCGGTTGCCAGAGTCAGCCGGGCGCTCATGCCGCTGCCTCCGTCTCGATCAGGGCGAAGAAGGCTTGCTCGGCGTCCGGAGCCCCCGTGCGCGCGAGCAGCCCATCCGGGGATTCGTCCGCGAGCAGGCGGCCCTCACGCAACAGCAGCAGCCGATCGCACCGCGTCGCCTCGTCCATGACGTGGCTGGACACCAGCATCGTGGTGCCCTCGTCGGCAAGGCGGCGGAACAGCCCCCAGAGGTCACGACGCAGCACCGGGTCAAGCCCGACCGTGGGCTCGTCCAGAATCAGCAGCTCGGGGGACCCGATCAGCGCCGCCGCGAGTGACACCCGCGAGCGCTGGCCCCCGGAGAGCCGGTCCACCCGCGTGTTGACGTCGGCGGCCAGGTCGACCGCCTCCATGACGCGATCAACGTCAGTTCGAGGGGCGCCGGCGAGAGCGGCGAAGTAGGTGAGGTTCGCGCGGACCGTCAGGTCGGAGTACACGCTCGCGTCCTGAGTGACGTAGCCAACCCGTGCGCGCAGCCCGGGCGACCCGGCGGGCTCCCCCAGAACCGTGACGGTGCCGCCCGCGACGATCTGAACGCCAACGATCGAGCGCAACAGAGTGGTCTTGCCCCCACCGTTGGGTCCGAGGAGGCCGACGACCTGTCCACGCGGCACGGTGAGCGAGATCCCGGGAAGCACCTCACGGGAGCCCCGGAAGACGTGCAGGCCATCCACGACAACGGCTGGAGCCTCGGAATTCGTCATGGGCTGGAACTTATGCCCTCCGCCGGATGGGGGACAAGTGTCGACACCACCCATCAGGCCGGGCAGCGGAATGACGCCCGCGCCCTCCAGAAGTCAAGGGAGTCACCACACAACGGCCGCCGCCGCGAGGTACAGCCGCGCAAACGCCAATGCCTCGGCCAAGTCCACCTCTCGCTGTTCGTCCGACACCCGGCGCGTGCTGACCTCGACAACGACGGACCCCGAGAACTGTTGCACCGCAAGGGTTTCGAGCAGCTCCGCACACGGCTGACCGCCGCGGCCCGGAACCAGATGCTCGTCCATGGGAGAGCCCAAGCCGTCGGCAAGATGGATGTGTGCGAGCCGAGGCCCTAGTGCCGCGGCCATCGCCATCGCGTCAGATCCTGCGGTCGCTGTATGCGACAGGTCCAGCGTCACGTGGTCGTACGGCTGGTCGACCGGGTCCCAGTGTGGCAGGTACGCCTCGACCGAACGATTGCGTGCCCGCCAGGGAAACATGTTCTCGACGGCAAGCCTGATGCCGGAGTCATCTTCGCGAATGGCCACCCCGTCAGCGAACGTCCGCGCATATTCCTTCTGCCAGCGGAAGGGCGGATGGAGCACCACGGTATCCGCACCCAGGGCCGTGGCGAGCTCGATGGAGTTGTCCACCTTGGGCCAGGCTTCTGGGCCCCAAACCCGCTGCGTGAGAAGCAATGTCGGTGCGTGGATCGACACCACCGGCATGGCGTGCAGGTCCGACAGCGCCTTCAACGCGCCCGCCTCCTGGGAGACCGGGTCGGTCCACACCATGACCTCGACCCCGTCGTAGCCGAGTCGCTCAGCAATGTCGAAAGCTGTGGCGCAGTTCTGTGGATAGACCGAGGACGTGGACAGCGCCACACGCGCGCCAGGCACCCGGACCACGGTCATGGCGTCGAGCCTAACCGCGGGCATGACGGTGTGCCTCAACCCGACGAGATCCAGTCCAGGCGCCGCAGGATCACGTCTTCACGCGGCGCCTGGGCAGATGTCGAGCAAGGGCCGCATAGTCTTGGGCAGTGCCCGAAACCTCACTCGATATCCCCCGCATGTGGGTGGAGTTCATCGACCCCGGCGATTCCAACCAGCGCTTCCGGTGCGACCTGACGTGGCTCACGTCGTCATGGTCCTGCATCTTCGGCAGCGGTTGTGCCGGCCTCTATGAGGATCGCCCCGATGACGGCTGC
>Ga0208079_1000208_pt1 | contig 33485 bp, 31 predicted proteins | sample NGESurdeep092012_5_FD_184474 | JGI IMG/M metagenome (GOLD analysis project Ga0208079, IMG submission 184474) | Arctic peat soil microbial communities from Barrow, Alaska - NGEE Surface sample 210-2 deep-092012 (SPAdes) | ecosystem: Environmental > Terrestrial > Soil > Wetlands > Peat ... | reverse complement strand
GACAGCGATCGCCGCCGTTACGCCTCACAACGCCACCGCTTGGTTTCGCCACTGTGGGTATTTATTATCGGATACAGCTACCCCGGAACCGCTCTAGCAAAGTTCCGGCAGTCGTCTAACCGGCTTACACGGTAGTGCGGGTCCTCCGAGACTGGAAGGAAGCATACAAAAACCAGCCCCGAGTGGGGCGAAAGAGCCTAGCCCAGCGCTTCAGCGCTGGGTAAAGCCGGAAATAAGACGGAGTCCCGTAGGGACGGCAGAGCTTGCGACACAGTCTATTCAGGACCGCGTCGTGGGGGAGGAAGCAAACCGCTTCAGCCACGGATTGTGTGGACCATCTCAAGTGCGGGCCTGAAGCCGCACTGCCAAAGCTGCAACCACTCTCGGACTCCTTTTACCAACTGGGACATCTTTACCTCCTAACCTAACTGCGACGAGCCCTCCTCCATGATTCCTCTTCAAGGCTTCCCGACCAGTCCAACTTGGACACAGGGTTTTTTCCGTCCGGCATCTCAAGTCAGCGTCGGCCATGCAGAAGTCGCCGAGCCACGCAGTTGGCTCGAACCTTTCCTCAACGCCGCGGAAAGAGCACTCGACTTTCTGGCCGTTACGTTGGCGGTGTGTTCCGCTTATGCTTTGTACCGGGTATTGGGCGCTGGGCAGCAGGCCCAGTACCCGGCGTCCGCGGTACTGCTTGGCGCCTCGGCATTCGCCGTCCTGTTCGTGGTCCTGCTCGAGTGGCGCGGCTGTTACCGCATCGGCCACAGCCTGCTTGCCGTGCGGGAAACCGAACGGATTCTCCGGGTCACGCTGGAGAGTTTCCTACTCACACTCTTGCTCGCCTACTTTTCTGCCGTGCCTTTGTCTCGCCTCGTCATAGCCTTTGCCGCGATTGCGGTTCCCATCTTCGTCACGCTGGAGAAATGGGAAATGTACCACGGTATGCGCATCCTGCGCAGTAAAGGCTATGGCGCCAGACGAGCGGTCATCCTGGGGGCCGGGACGCTGGGAAGACGAGTCTACTCGGCCCTCGTCCGCTCTCCTAAGTTTGGGCTCGATCCAGTGGCGTTCGTGGATGACGATCCGCAAAAGCAGGGCTTGGAAATCTACGAATCGTCCTATCGGCACAAGTATCCCGTGAAGGTACTGGCCGGACCCCTATGTCCAGAGCTGCTGCACCAACTGAACGCCTCCGTGCTGGTAATTGCGACTGCCGACGCGGATCGTGATGAGATGCTGCTGGTACTGACGCAACTTTCGGCAGCGGGCATTAACACCTACTTCGTCCCCAAGGATTTCTCCGAGCCGGGATACTGGATTGACTATGCCGAACTCGATGGAGTCATGCTGGCTCACCTGTCGAAAGCACGGACCGGATTCATCTACGGACCGGCGAAGCGGTTTCTTGATCTCGCCGGTGTAGTGGCGGCGCTGCCATTGCTTGCCTCTCTGCTCTTCGCCATCGCTGCGCTCGTGAAATTCACTTCCGCCGGGCCGGTTCTGTTCCGGCAGAATCGGGTCGGCAAAGATGGCCGCCTGTTCTCCATGTACAAGTTTCGGACGATGTTCCACGATGCGCCTCCCTACGCTTATTCCCCGAAGCACGGCGACGATCCGCACATCACGCCCATCGGCCGCTTGCTTCGCAAAACCAGCCTCGACGAGCTGCCGCAGTTCCTGAATGTACTGCTCGGCGACATGTCGCTGGTCGGCCCGCGGCCGGAGATGCCCTTCATCGTCGAGCAATACACTCCCCTGCATCGTCAACGCTTGTCGGTGAAGCCCGGAATCACCGGATTGTGGCAACTAAGCGCGGACCGGGCTTTTCTAATTCACCAACATATCGAATACGACCTGTACTACATTCGAAATCGCAGTCTATTCATCGACGTCGCCATTCTGCTGCACACGGTACTCTTCGCTGCGCGAGGAGTGTGAATTCTTATGCAGTTATTCCCTCTGGCCTGGAGAAGATCATGCGCATTGCCGTCGTTGGCTCGGGTTATGTGGGCCTCGTGTCCGCCGTTTGTCTGGCTGAAATCGGGCACGAGGTCATCTCGGTTGACTCCGACGCCAAAAAAATCGCTGCCCTGAAACGGGGAGAGGTACCCATCCATGAATACCTTTTGCCCGAACTGTTGCAGCGGCACAAGGGTGGCCGCCTCAGTTTCTCCTCCTCGCTGAGTTCTTCCGTACGGGAAGCGGAAGTCGTGTTTATCACCGTGGGGACACCGCGGGCCGAGAACGGTGAGCCCGACCTCTCCTACGTCGAGTCCGTGGCTTCGGAAATCGCTTCCGCCATCAACGAACCCAAGCTGATCGTGGAGAAGAGCACGGTTCCCGTCTGCACGTGCGAATCGATTCGCAAAGTGCTGGCCATGAATGGCGCTCCCGCGGGCCAGGTTCTACGTGGCTTCCAACCCGGAGTTCCTGCGGGAAGGAACCGCGGTCACGGATTTCCTGTATCCCGACCGCATCGTCTTAGGCGTGGACGACGACTTCAGCGCCGCCATGTTGTACAGCATTTACCGCCCCCTGGCGGAAGGCGCTTACTACCGGAAGGAAGACGCCATTCCCTGCCCAGGCCGGAAGCAGGACCGCGCGCGGGTCATTGTGACTAACGCCAAAAGCGCCGAGTTGATCAAGCATGCCTCCAACGCATTCCTGGCCATGAAAATTTCATTCATCAACATGGTCGCGAACATTTCCGAGGCCGTCGGCGCCGACATCGATCAGGTATGCGCCGGAGTTGGCTCTGACCCGCGCATCGGTCCGCAGTTCCTGCAGGCAGGGATCGGATACGGTGGCTCCTGTTTCGCCAAGGATATTTCCGCCTTTCACTCTGTCGCGGCGCAGTGCGGAACCGACTCTTCCCTGCTGGACGAGATTGTGCGGATCAACAGCGAGCAGCGCCAGCGCTTCGTGAAGAAAGTCCGCACCGCTTTGTGGACCCTGCGCGGTAAGCGAATCGGCGTCCTCGGCCTGGCTTTCAAAGGCGGCACCGACGACATTCGCGAATCTCCCGCCATCGCCATCGTCCAGGAGCTGCTCAAGGAGGGCGCTAGCGTCTGTGCGTACGATCCCGCGGCGATGTCGAAAGCGCAGGCAGTCTTACCCCCGGGGACCGTCGAGTACGCTGAAAACGAATACCTGGCGGCCTGGCGGCCTCGCGGCGCGACGCGCTCCTCGTCCTAACCGAATGGGAGCAATTCGCCAAACTCGACCTGCAGAAACTCCGCAGCGTCTTGAAACAACCGATCGTCATCGACGGCCGCAATCTCTTTCAGCCGAGTCAGATGGCAGCGGCGGGTTTCCTGTATTACAGCGTGGGACGTCCGCTGCAGATCGCCGATAACATGCCGTACCTGTGGCACGGGATTCATCTTGCACCTCAGCCTATACCAGTCGCATCAGCCCATCGCGCCGGCGTCTTCGCCTGACTCAAGACTTTTCAAAAGTAGGTTTCAACCCGTATTGGAAGGGGCGCACCTTTAGGTGCGCCAATAAGTGCTTTTATTTTTGTCATCACGAGCGGGCTTCAGCCCGCGAGGGATCTGCTTTGGGGACTTCCTCGCAGCCTCTTTAATCCACTAGTGCTCAACAGAAACGTGTTTCCAGATGCTTCTTCCTCCTACATCGGACCCGCAACAAATTGCTCTGCCAGGCAATCCCGGCTACGCCACGTTGCGCTACGGGCCGCCGGAAGAACAGGTATTGGCAGAGGTATGGAGCATGTTGCGCCGGCGCAAGTTCCTCATTCTGGGATGTTGCGTCGCGTGCTTGCTCTTGGCCGGCCTTTACATCCTGCTGAAGAGCCCGCGATACGAAGCCACGGCACAAATCGAGGTAAGCCCCGTGGGAACCAATTCGCTCGGGCTCGATCAGATGGCTTCCAGAGTGTTGAGTCCTTCCGATCCAACCCTCCAACTGCAGAGCGCCGTCACCGTCCTGCAGAGCAACACTATCGCTTTCGCTGTCATGAAGCAGTTGAAAATGGCGGAGCGGAAGGACTTCGCTGGCCCATGGTTGCAGCCGGCAGGCGCATGGTTGCCCGATCTGCCTCCCGATGTGCGCGATGCCTTGCTGTTGCGCTTCCGCAAGGGCCTCACCGTGGAAGTTGTCCCCAAGACCGACATCATCGCGGTGCAATTTCAGGCGAAGGACCCGGCGCTGGCCGCGGACGTGGTGAACTCTACGGTCGGGCGTTACACCGAACGAAACTTTCGCAGCAGCTACGAATCGGCAACCCTGGTGTCGAACTGGTTGTCGAAGCAAATGGACGACCTCAAGATCAAGGCCAGCGAGTCACAGCAGAAGCTGGCCGACCTCCAGAAAGAAAGAGGGCTCATCGGCGTCGACGAGACCGACAACATCGTAACCGAGAAGCTCAAGCAGGTGGACGAGCAGCTAACCGTGGCGGAATCGGACCGCATCGTCAAGGAAGCGCGCTACCGTATCGCCGCTTCCGGAAATCCCGAGCTGATTGCCTCGACAGTTCCCGAGCCTACTCTCGAAGTCTTGCGTTCGCAACAGGCGCAGCTGCGGGTTGATTACGCCCGCTTAAGCACCAAGTTTGGCGAAGGTTATCCCAAGCTGGCTGAGCTGGGCAACGAAATCGCCCAGGTTGACAGCGCGATTTATTCCGAACTGGACAATCTTTCGCAGCGCTACAAGAACGAATATCTCGCGGCTGAGAAGACCGAAAGTATGTTGCGCTCCAACTTCGAACAGCAGAAGCAGAACGCCTTCGACCTAAATGAGGGCGCGGCACAGTACGCCATCCTGAAACATGAAGTCGAGGCCACCCAGGATCTTTACGAGACTTTGCAATTGAAGCTGAAACAAGCCGGCATCGTGGCTGGTTTGGCCTCCGCCAACATTGCGGTGGTTGAGCCAGGCCAGCTTCCGTCCAAACCAGTTGATCCCCGGCCAGTCCTGGATCTTATGCTGGGTCTCGGAGTCGGACTTGGCCTCGGAGTTGTAACAGCGATCAGTCTCGAAGCCTCGGACACCACGATCAGGACCAGCGACGAAGCGGAAAGTGCGAGTGCCCTCCCGTCGTTGGCAGTAATTCCGCGGATTCGCCAGAGTGATATCGGGACAGGGTTCAAAAAGCTGCCCGCCGCCGAACGCGCCGACCAGCTTCGCTTGATCGCGTTCACAAGTCCGCACTCGCAAGCCGCTGAATCTTATCGCAGCTTGCGCACTTCCCTGTTGCTGTCGTCGGCCGGGAATCCTCCCCAAGTGCTGGTCATTACCAGTTCGATGCCCACGGAAGGCAAAACTCTAACCGCAATCAACTGTGCCGCCGTGCTGGCGCAACAAGGGTCGAAGGTCCTGCTGGTGGATGCCGATCTTCGTCAGTCTTCCCTGCATCAGGCCTTCAATATTCCGCCCGGCCCGGGACTGAGCGGCATCCTCGCGGGCGACTGTTCCGAAGACCAAGCCATCGCACGACTGGACGAGATGCCTTATCTGACGGTGCTTCCTTCAGGAACGCCACCAGCCTATCCAGCGGAGACGCTGGCCTCGCAGAAAATGGCCGACCTGCTTCAGCACTGGCGCAGCCAGTACGACCATATCGTCCTGGATACGCCGCCGGTATCGATGTTCACGGACGCTGTCGTGCTCGGATCTCGTGCCGACGCAGCCCTGTTGGTTGTCCGCTCCGGTGTGACACCACCAAGTACGCACTTCGCCATAGCCGCGACTTGTTACAGCGTGCGAATGTAAACATCGCAGGCATCGTGCTCAATAGAGTCGATCTCCGCTACCAAAACAGCTACTACCGTTCTTACGACTCTCGCAGCAAGAAAGAAAAAGGCACAATCAATTGACCGTCCAGACCAATTCAGATCGGCATCCTTCCCTGGCTTCGGTTGCGCTAGCAATCCTGAAGTGGCTCATGCTGTTAGCTATTTCATTCGGAGGTGCCACTCCATTGCACGCACAGCGTCGTCCGGACACGGCAAGCCTCTCCCAATCTCCTATCAACGCGGCTCAGCAGGCGGTACTTCCGCCGGCCATTCCTGATCCGCAGGAACAATCAAATTCACACACTGGCGACGGAAAAGCGCTGCTCCTGGGTGCTGGGGACCTGCTCGACATCCGCGTCTTCGACACGCCCGAACTATCGGCCAAGGTCCGCGCAGACCATCTCGGCGAAATCACTCTGCCGGTAGGCGGAACGATCAAGGTGATGGGACGTACTGCCGAACAAGTGCAGGTCGCCATCGAAGATCGGTTTCGTCAGCGAGACATTCTGCACCGCCCGCACGTCGAGGTATTGGTGCTCGAATACGCCACCCAGGGCGTAACCGTGATGGGAGAAGTGAGACTTCCCGGAGTTTATCCCCTGCTGGGCAAGCACACGGTGCTCGACTTCATATCGCTCGCCGGAGGACTCACGCCGTCGGCTTCCAAAACCGTGATCCTGACCCACCGGCACTCCCCGGCACAGGTCGTCACCGTCGATCTGAATAGTTCTCCGCAAGCTCTGAAGCAGCAAGACCTCGAGGTCGAACCCGGCGATCGCATTGTGGTCACACGCGCAGGCGTGGTCTATGTCATCGGCGATGTGGGCAGACCCGGCGGCTACCTGATCGAGAACAAGGACACCGTTACCGTGCTGCAAGCTCTGGCCCTCGCCCAAGGTCTGAACAAGACCGCCAAGCTGGATGCGCGCCTAATTCGCAATTCGCCCAGTGGACGAACCGAAACCGATCTGCCGTTGAAAAAAATCCTGGCCAACCAGGCGACCGATCCTGGACTGCAGGATGGAGACATTCTGTTCGTTCCCATCAGCGGCACCAAAGAGTGGGCCGACAAAGGTGTGACTTCCATCCTCCAAATGGCGGTTGGTGTAGTGATCTACGGAAGGCTTTGAACATGCATCGACGCAGCTCTTTCATTAAACGGCAAGGCCTCTGGATCGCAGTCTTCGGTCCCGATGGAGCGGGTAAGTCCACCGCCATTCAACGCCTGACGCAAGAACTCTCGCTTTCTTTTCGCGACATTGAACGTTTCCACTTCCGTCCCATGCTCCGGTGGCGATGGCAGAATTCACCTCCGGTCACCGACCCGCACGGGAAACCGCCACGCGGTTTCCTTCTCTCCATGCTCAAGCTTATTTATTGGCTGGCAGACTACTGGTACGGGTACGCGGCCTTAATTCGTCCCGCCCTGCTTAACTCAACCTTGGTCCTGTTCGACCGTCACTATCGCGACGTTCTGGTCGATCCCCAGCGCTATCGCTTGCCTGCCTCCACGCTCTGGTTCGCGAACGTCCTTGCCCAGTCGGTCCCATCGCCCGATCTCTACCTCCTGCTCGATGTTCCTGCCGAGGTTTTGCAACAGAGAAAGCCTGAAGTCAGTTGCGCGGAGTCTCATCGCCAAAGGCTCGCTTATCTGCAAATGTTTCAGTCGATGCCCAATGCGTTCATCGTGGATGCCTCCTGTCCTCTCGATGAGGTCACTCAGCAGATGAAATCTGTCATCCTCGACACACTGGCAAACCACGCACAAGATCGAATCGGGGTTTCGCTACAGCAGTTCCAGAGTGGCGGTAGCTCGGGTAGAGCGGGCCTTCACGCCCGCGTTAAGGGCGTGCTCTCAACTCCGGTTTCAGCCGCTGGGGTCGACCACCTCAGCGGCTGAAGAGGCTGCTGAAAAAGTCGGTTTCATCGGGCGTTTTGAAGGGGCACACCTTTAGAGCCTGCCCTGAGCCTGCCGAAGGGTGCTCCGTTAAGGCCTTTATTTTTGTCATCACGAGCGGGCGAACAGGGGTCCCCAACGAGCGCCGTTTTTGCGCTTGTTGGGGTAAAGTTCAGCCCGCGAGGGATCCGCTTTTCCGACTTTTTCAGCAGCCTCTGAAACCATCTTCTTCCTGCTTTTGGACGCTGGCCTGAAAGGCCTGCTCTACCCGTACAAGCCGGATACACCAACTCTGGAACTGCCTTAATTGCTCGCGCCTGACTTCGCTCAGCAGGTATTCGCGCCGCTTTTGCCGTCTCCGCCGTCCGGCAACACGGCACAGAAGTTTCTGGTGTTGTCCGGGAACGGAGTGCCTCGCTGGCTTCTTCCGGCGCGGCAGAGAAAGCTCGATTCCGTGTTCGCGGATTGGTCACCCTATCGCTGGGATTCGCAACTGAAGTGGCATGCGGTGCGCACGGCCAGTCGAATCGGATGCCTGTCTTTACTGCCCGGCATCACAACCGCAACTGTCGTGGGGTTCGATCGCATCGATTGGACATCCGCAGGATGGAACCGTAACGCCGCACCCGTCGCGGCGGTTTACCTGGGAACTCCCGGTCCGTCGCGCAAAGCCGTGATCCACTTGCTCGACCCTGCCTCAGGCATTTGCCAAACCATCGTCAAGGTCGGAATGAACGAAGCTGCCCATGCAGCAATTCTCCACGAAGCGGATGCATTGTCCAGTCTAGCTGCGGAGGGACACAGCTTCGCCCCACGGCTGCTCTCGGTCGACTGCGATCGCGGAATTTCAGCTCAAACGGTCGTTCCGGGAGCAGCCGGTTCTCGCCGGCTGTTGCCGGAATATTTGCAGTTACTGCGCTCTCTCCGGTTACCCGGCGAGAAGGCGTCTATCGCCGCACACGGCGCCACGCTACAGGAACGACTACTGTGTTCAGCCGCTTCTGAGCGCGATCTCGCAACCATAACGGCAGCTCTCTCTCAATTGTGCGAGGCGGATCCGCTGCCCGCCTTTTGGGTCCACGGCGATTTCGCTCCCTGGAACATCAAGCACCCGTCGGACGGTCCTGCAGCCCTGCTGGATTGGGAGGAGGCGCGACGCGGCGGGTTGCCGCTGCAAGATGCGTTTCATTTCCTGCATATCCAGGATTACCTGTTTGGCAAACGCCCAACTTCTCATGCCGAGAGACTGAATTGCTTTGCTATTGAAATAGGCCTCACCGCTGCCCAATGCCACAAACTCGAGATCGCCTATCTGGCTCATTCCTACTTACAACGGCTAACCCAACAACAACCAAACCACTCCGATTACTTACTGGAAACGCTCAGAGTCGTCTTACGCGAGGGCCAGCCCGCCACGGCGCGCAGGTACCATCGCAATCAGCTCGCGCCGCCACCGGAGTCCGCTGTATCTCCCGCCTCGCTGCACATGCGATCGGATTTGTTCGCCGCAGTGATCGCCCAATTCAACCAGGCGGAATTGCCTTACTGCATCCTCAGCGGCTACGAGGAGTATCCCAGCCGGATCCCATCAGACGTGGACTTCATGCTTCGTCCGGCGGATATGCCTCGAGTGTCCACCCTGCTGGCCCAAGCCGCGGACCGTTGCGGCGCTCGAGTGCTCCAGGCGATTCAGCACGAAATCCATGCATGTTACTTCGTGCTTGCCAAAGATGACGGCCAACAAATTGGCTTCCTCAACCCTGACTGTTGCAGCGATTACCGGAGGCAGGGACGGCTTTGGTTGCGAGCGGATGCGACCTTGGCGGCGCGCAGGGCCTTCAAGAACTTCTATGTGCCGTCGGTCCCGGATGAATTTATCTACTATTGATCAAAAAAGTTCTGAAGCAATCGATTGACGCCAGCCAACTGCGACGACTGCACGACCTCCATCAACGTGCCCCGCACGACTGCGGCGAGCGGCTGCATCGGTTCTGGTCAGCGCACACTGCTGGTGCTGTTGAACAAGCGCTCGTCGAACAAGATCTCTCCTGGTTTGCATCAAAGAGCGAACTCCTGCTTTCGGAGCTAGCGGCGTCGCGTCCTGTGGAGCGGACTCTTGATCGTTTCGCGTCCCAACTGCGCAGAGTCGCAGGCTCGATGAGCCGGGTTCTGCGACCGACGGGGATGTGCGTAATCGTATGGGGGCGAGATAAGACCCAAACTTGGAACATTGCCACCGCCCTTCAACAATCTCTGGAACCGGCCTTTCGATGGACGAGCGCTCTGCAGGTCGCCTCAGAGCAATCTTGTCGCGGCCACAGGAACGATGCGCACAAATCACGCTGGGCGCGGTATCTGAGGATTCTGAACTTATCCCGGCTGGCCCTCAAAATCCGTTTCGCTCGCCTGCGCTCGACTTTGGCAATCTGCGCCCTCGCTCACGGTGAGCTTCTGAGGGTGTGTGAGAACTACGCTTGGTGCGCGACAGCGGAACAATTTGCTCCAGAACCAGCCCCGCAACCGGGGTCCCCACTTCGCGCCGCTTTTTCGCGAAATGGGGTGGGGGAGGGGCGGCTCAGTTTAGCCCAGCACGGAGCCGCAGGCGGAGTGCTGGGTAAGTGGAGAATAGATACCAGTCCCGTAGGGACGACAGACGTTCCCGCACACGCTCTTGCGCCTGGGCGCCAACATCGGCTCTTGTCAATGTCAATGCGCCTGATGTTTCGCCCAGACCTGGTTCTGGTTCTAACCTCCTCCGGTCATCGCGAAATCTCCAACATCGCCCGTGGCCAGCGCAATTGCTTACCGGCACTCGTGAGCCATAGTTCCGTTTCTTATCTCAACGGAAGTCTGTCGATCGAGGAAAGTGTCTACGAAGCGAGCAGGGTGATTCTCCAATGGCTGTCTACTCGGCAGGGACGACGGCTGAGCCCTGAGAAGGGGCCTTCTACTCCTTGGGAGGCCCCATTTTCTGAAAACCGTGCCGAACTTCACGATCTCCAGTGCAGGAAGGCCGAATAGATGGCCCGAATCTTGCTCTCTGCCTACGCTTGCGAGCCCGGTCGAGGGTCAGAGCCCGCCCTGGGCTGGGGTTGGGCCACCGAACTGGCTCGATCCGGCCACCAGGTCTGGGTGCTGACTCGCGCGGACAATCGGCCTGCCATTGAACGCGATGCGCTCGCAGCCGATCCTGACCTCAACTTCGTTTACTTTGACCTGCCGGCGTCCGCGCAACGGTGGCGCAAAGGCCTCGGCAAGATCTTGTATTACGTGTTGTGGCAATGGTATGCCGTTCGCCACATTCGGAAGCTCTTCCCCGCGTTGCCCTTCGACGTGGTACAGCACGTCACTTATGCGAGTGGGCGGTATCCCAGCTTTATGGCCTCGCTGGGCATTCCTTTTTATTTCGGCCCAGTTTCCGGCGGCGAAACCGTTCCCCGTCGTATACGTTCGAGCTTTTCCGTCGCCCAGCGATGCCGTGAATGCCTGCGAGATTTGTCGAATTTCGTGGTGCCGCGCGATCCGGTGATGCGCTGGGTTTTCCAGCGAGCTGATAAGCTCTTGGTCACCCGAGACACCCTTTCGCTGGTCCCGCCCTGCTGGCGTCACAAATGTAGCACGCAGTTAGCCATCGGCCTCACCAGCGAGTATTGGAACCATGTGGATGTGCCGATAGCACGTAGCAGCAACTCTTATCGCCTTCTCTATGTCGGTCGATTGCTGGAGTGGAAAGGCCTCGACCTGGCGCTCCAGGCAGTCAGTCAGCTTCGTCAGTCGCCGTCGGCGATTCGCTTCACCATCGTTGGCGATGGTCCAGCGCGGGCACGATTGCACACTTTGGCGGAAGAACTAGGACTCTTGGGAATTGTGGAATGGGTTCGCTGGGTACCTCACAACATGGTGCGGGAATACTATCGCGCTGCCGACGTGTTCTTGTTTCCCAGCTTGCGGGATTCCGGCGGCATGGCAGTTCTGGAAGCCATGGCGCACGGGCTGCCGGTGGTATGCACCGACCTCGGCGGACCGGGGGTCATTGTCAATCAATATTGTGGACGCGTGGTGGTTACCGCGCGCAAATGTAGAGATCAACTTGTAAGCGGCCTCGTCGAGGCGTTGCGAGAGATTGCCGCCACCCCGGCGTTGCACGATTCGCTGGCGGCGGGCGCAAGCGCCCGAGCGCGCCAATTCAAGTTCGAGCGTCTGGTCGCTTCACTGCATCCACCTGTCCCATTACCGAGCGCCACTCCAACCACATGAGTACACTTTCTTGTCTCGCGTCCCCATATCGCGAGACTCGATATCCCCTTTCGATCGCCTCTTACGAGCCCCGGCAATGGGCCGTAAGCTGCTGGCGTGGATTGATCTTTTGCATGTTGTTTTCCGTCATCCTCCTGCCGGAATTCAGTCGCGGCGGAAATACAACCACCGCGTCATTGGTGTACGCCAAAGCCCTCGGCAGTTTGCGTTTCATCGATCTGGCGATCATCGTCCTGGTCGTCAGCCACGTGGCTGCGCTGGCCTGCTCTCGCACCAAGACGATCTGCTTCCCGCGAGCGCTTGCGCTTTCGGGCCTTGCCTTTCTGGCGTGCATTGTAAGCGGCGTCTGGTACGGCGGCTTGCGCGGGGGGACCAACTTCTTCTTCGATTGGCGCGCCCTCGCCCTGGGTATCGGCCTGTACTTCGTGTGGGCAGTGTGGATCCAAACCGCCTCCGACGTTAAGAGTGCAGTCCACATCTTTGCCATCTACATGGCGGTGCGCATTGTCGTTTTGTACGCCTTGCATCTGGCTGGCTATCGCGAAACGCTCGCCGGCGTGCCCATTCCAACGTTCGATGGACCGGCTGTATCGGCCCTCGTATTCACGGCTCTGCTCGCCTTGGGTTATGCGGGAAGTTCCCGCGACCGCTCGCACCAACTTCTCTGGGCGGGCTTGGCCGCTGCCTCATGCTTCGTCGTACTGCTTTGTTTCCGTCGGACCTATTGGGGAGAACTGGCGATCGGCACCCTTCTGCTGCTGCTCCTTCAGCGGCATCACCGGATACGCAGCGCAATCGTGATTTGCGCCATGGTCGGTCTCGCGGCAGCCCTGCTGGGACAGCCTTTCTACGGCCGCCTGCAAAGCTTCGACCTCAACCGGATGGATTCGGAGTTCAGCGCCGACAATGCCGATCATCTGGGCGACCTGCTGGATGGATGGGACCAAGTCCGGCAATCTCCGATCATGGGCATTGGAGTGGGCACCTCCTATTCCACCTGGCGGATCCGAAACTGGAAATCCGAGTCGGTAATGGTACACAATGCGCCCATTCATGTCTGGCTCAAGTATGGCGTTGCCGGCCTGATTTGCTACGTGTGGTTTCACGTCCTCTTGTTTGTCTGGCTGTATAAACAATCGAAGCGCGCAGCACCGGCTCATGCCGCCTTCTTGCATGCCGCATTTGCCTATCTGCTGGCCCAATTCGCGATGACACTCGGCTTCGCCCCTTGGCCCTATTCGGAGCTGCAGCTGACCACCTTGATGTCCTTCATTCTGGCAGCAGCCTTTATGGGCAAACAGATTCATAGGCCAGCTTGGACAGGCCTATGAACGAAACGACGCTTGGGTAGTTCGGACCTTCACCTGGATTATTCATGAGCCACGTAGTTTCTTGGGTGTCATCCTGAGCGACGAGCACAGCGAGGAGTCGAAGAACCCCTTTGGCCGCCAGCAATCTCAAACTTATTGCCGCGCCACGCGGCCACACTGTGATTTCTCGCAGCTATAGGGTTCCTTCGAGTCCGCACCCGCCCGACCCGCAAAAGAGGCGGGTCGGAAAATCTTTGCCGGCGCTCGCTCAGGATGACACCTCGACGTTCATGAATAATCCGGGTTTAGGCTCGCGTTCAAGCTGTCCGTTTTCCCGAGTCGGCTTCAGCCGACGACAGGCCGGTTGTTCGTACTTGGTGCGCAATGAAGCTTCCAACTCTTTCTGTCATCACCCCCTCTTACAACAGCGCTGAGTTCCTTGAAGATGCGCTCCTGAGCGTGGTTGGCCAGCAGGGGCCATGCGTGGAGCACATCGTCATGGACTGCGCTTCCACCGACAACACCCTCGAGATTCTGAACCGCTTTCCCCACGTGCAATGGATTTCGGAGCCGGACAAGGGCCAGTCCGACGCCATCAACAAGGGGTTTCTGCGCGCTACGGGCGACTTGATGGGTTGGCTGAACGCTGACGATTATTATCTTCTCGGCGGCCTGCAGGCGATTGCCCATGCGGCCAAACAACACCCCAAGGCCGACGTCATCTACGGCGACTGCGTATTTGTCGACAGCACCGGAAAAATCGTGCGGTCGAAGGTCGAGCATGACTTCGATCCCGCCATCCTTATTGTATTTCGGTTGCTACATTCCATCGACCTCGACATTTATTCGCCGGCGCGTCATCGACTCGGGGTTACTGCTCGACCGCGATTACCGGGTATGCATGGACTTTGAATACTTCGCCCGCCTGGCCCATGCGGGATGCAAGTTTCACTACGTACCGCGTTTCATTGCAGCTTTTCGCTGGCATGGATGCAACGTCAGCCTCAAACAAGTGGACAAGCGCGCGCAGGAACGTCGCCAGGTGCAGCGCAGCTTCGGCGAGCACCAGTATTCGCCTTCCATGCTGAAGTTTCTCGCCAATGTACATCGCACCAAGCGCGTGTTACGAAAATTGGTCAGCGGAAACATCGCTCGTGAGTTACGGGTCCGCGAGATGCTTGGCCGCGATACGCGCTGGCAACGTGGAGCCGAGGGCTTCGAAACATGCGCAAGTTTAGCGTGCTTGTAATCCACAACCAGTACCAGCAACCGGGAGGCGAAGACGTCGTGGTGCGGGCCGAGGTGGATCTGTTGCGAACGGCTGGCCATCGCGTTCTTCAATTCACGCAAAATAACCGGTCGCTCGCAAACTGTACGCCCCTCGAGAAGGCCGCTCTATTCGTGACCACGACCTGGAATCGAACGGCATATTCGAAAATCCGCGCGCTCCTCGAAGAAGAACGTCCGGACATCGTTCACTGCCATAATCTTCTGCCGCAAATAAGTCCGGCGGCGTACTACGCGTGCCAATCGGCAGGAGTGCCAGTCGTGCAGACGCTGCACAACTATCGGTTGTTCTGTCCGGCGGGCACTTTCTTTCGCAATGGGCAGATTTGCCAAGACTGCACGCGCAGCCTGGCGTATGCCGTGAGGTGGGGGTGCTATCGGAGGTCGCGCCTCCAATCCGCGACTGTCGCCTTGATGCTCGAATTCCATCGCTTTCGGAAAACCTGGACCTCCTCCGTCGATGCCTATATCGCCCTGACTCAATTCAGTCGCAACTTCTTCGTCGAGCTTGGCCTGCCCGCGAGGAAGATCCAGGTGAAACCCAACTTCCTGTCCCACGATCCCGGACAGCGTTCCTCCCCCGGAAACTACGCCCTCTTCGTCGGCAGGTTGAACCCGGAAAAGGGCGTTCTGGAAATGCTCCAGACGTGGCTACACCTCCCACACATTCCGCTGATTGTGGTCGGCGACGGTCCACTGTATGACGAGGCCTCGCTGCTGGTAAGGCGCTCAGGCAGCACGCACATCAGGCTATTGGGTCGCATGAGCGCGGAAGACACGCAAGCGCAGATGAAGGCCGCGCGGGTTCTGGTTCTTCCCAGTCGCTGGTATGAGTCCTTCGGCATGGCCCTGTTGGAGGCGGCGGCGGCTGGCGTGCCAACGATCGCTGCGCGCATCGCCGGGATTCCGGAGTTGGTTATCGAAAACAAAACAGGTTTGCTATTCGATCTCCAGAACGCGGACGACTTCGCCGAAAAGGCGAATTGGGCGTGGGCCCATCCCGCTGAAATGGAGGCCATGGGCTGGGCGGCGCGACAACTCTATCTACACAACTTCACCGCCGAAAAGAACTACGAATTGTTGATCAACGTCTACGGCTCGGTCGTGCGCAACTGATGCCGCGAGCAAGAACAACCAGATGACCCAACTTCGTCCGATCCATGCGGCAGTGCGACTCGTCGATTGGACCGTTCTCGCGCTGCTGATCGCGTGTTCAATGGCCGAGTTCCCCGCAGCCCAAACCGCCTCGGCCTCGGCAAACCGGCGTCGGGCACAACTCATGCAGAACTCCGTTACCTCCACTGCTAATGCCCCGGATCCTTCGAACCTGGGAGCGATATCCGCCTCGGTCGACGCAGAGGTTGAGCGGCGGGTCAACGCCGATCGGCAGAACGAACTCATCGATCCGAACCTGTCGCCTTTGCGCATCATCGCTCCGAATGTAAATGGCGAGGACGAAGCATCCGCTCAGACGCAACCTGGAACACCAACGCCGTCCACTGGTGGCCGTGCCAAATACTCCGCTTTCACCGCGGTCCCGCAGTCCACTTCCATCTGGAGCCCGGGGCACATGGGGCGTGGCCAGAGCGCACCCGTGTTGAGAGGGCAGTTTCCAGTGGGTTCACTAAGAAGACGCCCTCGGTCGTTTCACAGTTCGGACAGACCCGGCCGTACGGGCACTACCTCGTCGGGTCCAACACCGATTTCGGGCGCGGAGAAAGACCTGACACGAACGCAAGTTAACCGCAGCAACCTTACAGGCCTGCGCCAAGCCCGTCACCAGCAAGAAATCTACTTGAGAGACTGCAGCAAGCTGTATCTCTCTGAATTGGAATGCCGAGCAAAGCTCCGGCAACAACGGGTCTCCAGCAGTCGACACCATCCAACCGGGTCTTTCCAAAAGTCCTTCGCAGTCACTCGCTGAATCCATCCCCAATCCCTGTCCCTAACCAACCATCTTCCGGCCCGCAATTGACGATTTCCTTATTCCTATCTTCACCATTACTATCGAAGGGGCGCCCCACATGAAATCAGCAACTCGAGTATTAGTCACCGGAGCCGGTGGCTTCATTGGTCATCATTTGGTCAAGCGGCTCAAGGCCGACGGCTACTGGGTTCGTGGCGTGGACATCAAAGAGCCGGAATTCGAGCCCAGCGTGGCGGATGAATTCGAACTCCTCGATCTCCGCTTCTGGAACAACGTTCTCCAAGCCACCAGTCACATGACGCAGGTCTACAATCTCGCCGCCGACATGGGCGGCATCGGCTACATCACGGCAAAGCTCGCCGACATCGCCCGCAACAACATCCTCATCAACGCTCACATGTTGGAGGGGTGCCGGCTGAACGGCATCAAGCGCTTCCTCTTTTCGTCGTCGGCTTGCGTCTACGCCGGGTATAAGCAGAACGACGCCAACGTCACACCTCTGAAGGAAGAGGATGCTCATCCCGCCGATCCCGAGGAAGGCTACGGATGGGAGAAGCTCTTCACCGAGAAACTTTGCCGCTATTACCTGCACGACTTTGGATTTGAGACACGGGTGGTTCGCTTCCACAACGTTTACGGCCCGCTGGGCACGTACGACGGCGGTAAAGAAAAGGCGCCCGCTGCCATCGCTCGCAAAGTAGCGCTCGCCAAACAGGACGGGTACATTGAGGTTTGGGGCGATGGTGAGCAGACTCGTTCCTTCATGTATATCTCAGACTGCGTCGAAGGTCTGTTGCGCTTGATGGCCAGCGACCATCGGGAACCGCTGAATCTGGGCACCGAGGAACTCGTCAGCGTCGATGAGCTGGTGGATCTGGTGTGTGCAATTGCCGGCAAACGTCTGGGCAAGCGCCACGTTCTCACCCAGCCACAGGGTGTTCGTGGGCGCAACAGCGACAACTCGCGCCTTCGTACGGTGCTCGGCTGGGAGCCCAAGACACGGCTTCTCGATGGCCTTGATGTTACGTATCGCTGGATCGAGCAGGAATTACAAAAGTCCGGTCGCTTGGCCGAAGCGTTGGCGTATGCCTCTGACTGATGCCCGCCCGCCCCGAGCGAACGTGCTCGGGATTGGCGTCAGCGCCATCAATATGGCGGACGCGCTCCACCTGTCGGAGCGCTTGCTGCGGGAGCGTGGCAAAGGCTACGTCTGCCTCACCGGCGTTCACGGAATCATGGAAGCGCAACGGGACCATGCTCTGCGAGCGATACTGAACCGCGCATTCCTATGTGCCCCCGACGGCATGCCGACGGTCTGGGTGGGGCGGTGGCAGGGCCACCGAAACATGCGCCGCGTGTACGGTCCCGACTACATGCTGGAAATGTGCAAGATGACGGCTCGCGCCGGATTTCGCCACTTTCTTTACGGAGGGAAAGCTGGGGTCGCATTGCAGCTTAAACAACAACTTGAACGAATAGCTCCTGCCATTGAAATCGTAGGTACTTATACGCCACCCTTTCGGTCGCTGACCCCACCGGAAGAGGACCACATGCTGGCTGCGGTCAACCGCACCCGGCCCGATATCGTTTGGGTCGGCTTGAGCACCCCGAAGCAGGAGCGTTTCATGGCCCAGTATGCCGATCGTCTTAATGCTTCCCTGATGGTTGGAGTCGGAGCTGCATTTGACATACACGCAGGCCTCATTGCCGACGCTCCCCGCTGGGTGAAGCGCTGTGGCTTGCAGTGGCTGGACCGTTTGGTCAAAGAGCCACGCCGGCTCTGGCGGCGTTATCTGACCAACAATCCAAGATTCCTGTGGGACATTGGCCTTCAGCTCTCGGGCCTCAGGAGGTTTGACATCAACGAATGCTAGCGGCAGCACTCAGCACTCAGCACTCAGCACTCAGCACTCAGCACTCAGCACTCAGCACTCAGCACTCAGCACTCAGCACTCAGCACTCAGCACTCAGCATTCAGCACTCAGAATAAGGGTTCCTCGGCTTTCGCTCGGGGCGGGCTCTTCGACTCCGCGACAGCAAAGGAAGCTCTTGCTTGGCTCAGAATGACAGCGAGGAACTCTGAGTAGGCTGAATGCTGAGTGCTGAATGCTGAGTTGCGGCAGCCACGCGGCCAAAGCAATCCTGGGACTGGTTTAACGTGATAGTCAGACTGTAGGTGTTGTCGACGTAAGAGCACGATCTCCAAACTGCAGTACTTCGAGCGGATCCGCCAAGGGGATCCGCTTTTTTGCGTATGACCCTTCATGTGTGACCGCCGTCACTGCCAGAAACGCGGTTTGGGCAGAACAGTACAACCTGTCACGCCTGCCGTCCGATTGGCGACTTGATTTTTGGCGGCACAGGCAATCCGGGAGGCATGGAAGCCCTCGCATCCTCCCAGCTTGAACTAAGACCCTGAGCACCTCGTAACGCCAGACCCTCGAGCATCTATACGTGTCAACCAGGCAGGTGAGTGCTTGAGCAGAAACAAGATTCTCGTCATCGACGTCGATCCCGTCATCCGTTCAGGAGTCTGCGACTTTCTTGTGGGGCAAGGCCACATCGTCGCCGAAGCCGCCAACAGTCACGACGCACAAGTGCAGCTTGAGAAGTTTCGTCCTGACGCAGCCATTCTCGACTTCTCCTTCCCTAATGGTGACGCTCTCCAGCTTTTACAACGGATCAAGAGCGCGGACTCCAACATTCCCGTCATCGTTCTTACCGGCCAGAGTTCGCTGGAATTGGCGGTGCGGACCATCCAGGAAGGAGCCGAACAGTTCCTCATCAAGCCGGTTGACTTGGCGGCCCTGCATGCCGTGTTGCTGCGGACCCTGACGAACCGGCGATATCGCCAACAATCGCTGGCCTCCATTTCCCGGACGAAACGTGAATGCGTGGACCCATTCCTGGGAAACAGCCCGGCCATTCGCCGGCTGGAAGCCTTGGCCAAGCGAGTGCTGAACAGCGAAAGTCCCGTCCTGCTGCAAGGCGAGACCGGGTCGGGCAAAGGCGTGCTCGCCAACTGGATGCACCGCAATGGGCCGCGCGCCGAAGAAGCCTTCCTCGACCTGAATTGCGCCGGACTTTCTTGCGAGCTGCTCGAATCCGAGCTCTTCGGGCATGCCAAAGGCGCATTTACCAGCGCGGTCAATGCCAAGCAGGGTCTGCTGGAAGTGGCCGATCGTGGGACCGTGTTCCTCGACGAAATTGGGGATATCGATCTTCAGGTGCAGCCCAAGCTGCTGAAGGTGCTGGAAGATCGCGTCTTTCGCCGTGTGGGAGATGTTCGTGACAAGGCCGTCGACATTCGTTTGATCTCCGCCACCCATCGCGAACTGGTCGACCTGGTTCAGCAGCAGAGGTTTCGCGAGGACCTCTATTACCGCGTGAACACGGTCCCCCTCCGCGTACCGCCGCTTCGCGAGCGCGCCGAGGACATTCCCATGCTGGTGCAACACTTTCTCAACCGCCTGTCTCAGGACTGTGGCCGGGGAGAGGTGGTGGCCGACAAATCCGCCATGGATGCCTTGCATCAGTACTCTTGGCCGGGCAACATTCGCGAACTGCGCAATGTGCTGGAACGTGCCGTACTAATCGCGGAGCATAATCATCTGACCGCTCACCACCTTCAATTCCAGAATTCCACTTACACCGCGCGATCGCCGATGCGCAGCGCTACCGGCACTTTGAAGCAGATGGAGTGCGCCTATATAAATCTCGTCTTGCAGGATGAGGGTGGTTCCATCGACCGCTCCGCTCGCCGCCTCGGAATTCCCCGCAGTTCGCTATACAACAAGATGAAGCGGTTTGAAATTCCCACCGGGACAGGGCGAATTGATATGGATTGAGCTCACCGTCGCCAGAATTCCTCCCTCCGGCCGTCAGGCCAACCCGCGCCACCATCGGACCATCTTTCACGGTATAGTAACGGCTTCGTATGTGGGCGCTGACCCGGCTTGAACAATTCGACAGGGCGTACCGCTCCCGTGATCTGACGTGGGACCCGACCGATTCGGCCATCAGTTTGCAGTTTCCCGAGGGCCTGCTATTCGCACTCTTGCTCGTCACGCCCTTCTGGGTCCTGGTTGGATTCCTGCTTCATCTGCTGACCAAATAGCCGCAGCTCATCTAGAGTTGCCGGCTGCAAAGGCCGGGTGGGTTTGCCCGTGAACGAGCACTGCCGAGTGTCTGCTACCCAAACTTCGTTCCGTCAGCAGAGCGTGAAGTAGCAGGAGTGATGCCGGTAGATGTGACGCTCGCGTTCCTTCACCCGGATTATTCTTCCCGATAATCGCCCTAATGCTGTCATCCTGAGCGCAGCGCCCGCAAAGATTTTCCGACCCGCTCCTTTGCGGGTCGGGCGGGTGCGCAGTCGAAGGATCTGCGTTTTCCCCAGCGGCATGGAGACACTGCCGAACCGCGTATCTGTCTTCCCACAAGTTCCCGGCCCCGCCTCTCCAGCACGTTCGTTCAAGTTATTATGAACACGCAGGTCTTATCGCATGTCGAACGCTTTCATATGTGACGCAATCCGGACCCCCTTCGGCCGCTACGGCGGAGTGCTCTCCTCTGTCCGCACCGACGATCTCGCCGCGATTCCGATCAAGGCCTTGGTTCAGCGCAACTCCTCCGTGGATTGGAGCGCGGTTGACGACGTAATTCTGGGATGTGCGAATCAAGCCGGCGAAGACAACCGCAACCTCGCACGCATGGCGCTGTTGCTCGCCGGGCTTCCGCAAACCGTTCCCGGTGTAACTGTCAATCGTTTATGTGGCTCCAGCATGGACGCCGTTTCCGTGGCCACCCGAGCCATCAAGACCGGAGAGATTTCTCTGGTAATTGCCGGCGGCGTCGAGAGCATGTCACGCGCGCCGTTCGTCATGGCAAAGTCCGATGCTGCTTTCTCCCGCAGCATGAAACTGGAAGACACCACTATTGGCTGGCGCTTGGTGAATCCGCTGATGAAAGCCCAGTACGGTGTGGACTCCATGCCGGAAACTGCGGAGAACGTGGCTGAGGAGTTCCATATCTCGCGTCAGGACCAGGACGCGTTTGCCTATCGCAGCCAGCACCGCACGGCGGCCGCGATCAAGAGTGGCGCTCTTGCGGAAGAGATTGTTCCGGTCACGATTTCTGGACGCAAAGGTGTGTCCGTCGTTGTGAACCAGGACGAGCATCCACGTCCCGACACCACCCTCGAAGCGCTGGCCGCGTTGAAGCCGATCGTGAAACCTGGGGGCGCGATTACGGCAGGAAACGCGGCTGGCATCAACGATGGTGCGTGCGCGCTGCTGCTGGCCTCCGAGCAGGCTGTGAATCGTTACGGCCTAACGCCGAGGGCGCGCGTGGTTGCCTCAGCAGCAGCGGGCGTAGCGCCTCGCATCATGGGGATGGGTCCCGCCCCAGCGACACGCAAAGTGCTTGCGTTGGCGAAACTCAGCATCGCGGACATGGACGTGATCGAATTAAACGAGGCATTCGCTTCGCAGGCGCTCGCGGTGCTTCGCGACCTGGAAATTCCAGATGACGCTCCGCACGTAAACCCCAACGGCGGAGCGATTTCGATTGGCCATCCTCTGGGCGCCAGCGGAGCCCGGCTGGTCACAACCGCAGTATTGCAGTTGCAACGTACCGGCGGCCGCTACGCTCTGTGTACCATGTGCATCGGCGTCGGCCAAGGCATCGCTATGATACTGGAACGCGTGTAGTCCATTTCTACGCTTTCCAGTTGTACGGCCTCTGGTGCGTCCGCAACCGGAAGTTCGTAGGCATGTTTCTTACGTTCCGCTCGTAGGCAAGCTCCACCTTCAGCACCCACAGCGCCGACCCGACAACCACCGCCAGCAGCATCCACAGCAGTCGCTTCCGGTATCGCAATAGCCGATTCGACATCGTTATTTCGACTTCAGATTCTTCGCCAGGAAGTCCACGGTCAGCTTCCAGGCTTGGGCCGCGTCATCCGCCCGATAACCCTGTTTGTTATTGGGGTTCTCGAACGCGTGTCCTGCGTCGGGAAAAATATGGATCTCGACCGTCTTGTCCAGGGCCTTGAGCTGTGCCTCGAACTTGTTTACGTCCGCCACTGGAATACCGCGATCTTGTCCGCCAAAGATGCCGAGGATTGCCGCACTGATTTTCTTCAGCGCGGCCTCATCGGTCGCAAGATGGCCGTAATTAATGACCGCAGCCTTTAGCTTGGGATCGTTCAGCGCGAGGTTGAGAGAATAGCCTCCGCCCATACACCATCCAATGGAGCCGACGCGCTTGGGATCGACATTCTTCTGCGCGCGCAAATAGCTGCTTGCCGCCAGCAGATCGCGATTGGCCCGGTCTTCGGGCACACCCCGCATGATCTCGTGCGCCTCTTCGGGTGTCGTGCCAACCTTTCCGCGGTACAAATCGATGGCCAGCGTGACGTATCCCTGATCGGCCAGTTTCGAGGCCTGCTCCTTCACCCAGTCGTTCAGCCCCCAGTATTCATGGATCACCACCAGCGCCGGAAACGGCCCTTTGCCCGGCGGCGTGTACATCACCGCGTTCACCGTCTCATCGCCACTCTTGTACGACACGTTGCGGGATTCCGCTGCAAACGCAGTCCCCGCAAACAGGGAAATCGAGCTCAACAGCAACAAAAGTTTCATGCGCTCCCCTCGGCTAATGGTTGACTTCATTCTTATCTCTTGTGCGGTTCGGCCAGTCCTTCCAGCAACTGTCGCCCGAGTTCCTGCAACTCGCCGAAGCCCTTCTGATATTCGACGAACAGCCGGTTATACTCCAGCGAATGAGCGGCATCGAGATGGGCTCTCAGCATCATATCGCGCACCCGAACCGGGTTGGGCAGCACCGCCTCTTCGTTCAGCTCTTCCAGCGCAGTAGTGGGATCGTAGTGGTACATGATTGGTTCCTCGATATGCGACGTATTTGCTAGGAGATGCTGAGAAGCCCAGCAAAGTCGCAGGGAATACGGCCTGCGTGCATCGGAGCTGCCAGCCAAGGTCTAAGATAGAAGCTGCCTTTCGTGGCGAGTGCAAAGGAGCGGCATCGAATGAAACTGCATTGGATTGGCACTCTCTTAGTCGTGCTCACTGGCGCTTTCATGCTGGTGAGTGAGCCAATGAAGCTGCAGGGGCAGGACGCGAGTACAACGCCTGACTTGTGGGGCGGCCATGACGTCAGCATGGAAGTTACCGCGCAAGGCGCTAACCTGGAATTCGATTGCGCGCATGGGAACATGCTGGAGCCTATCAAGGCGAATGCAAAAGGGGAATTCGCGGCGCGTGGGACTTACACACCGGAGCACGGTGGGCCCATCAGCCGGGACAATCCACCCCGCGATCTCCCTGCCATTTACAAGGGCAGCATCGATGGCGACACCATGCGGTTGGAAATCATGCTTGCCGACAAGGAACAGGGACAAGCGCCGGAGCCCTTCACCCTCACCCGCGGCAAATCCGGGCGCTTAGTGAAGTGCCGTTAGCGCAATCGATTCAGAGTGCCCCTCCGGGAGAAGCCAGGGACGGCACGGCTCGCTCGCAATAGTTAACGGCCGGCCGCAATCACACCGCTCGCGACGGGCTGCACAAGCTGATCTGGATTTTCGCTCGCTGCCTGGGCTATACGGATCTGCCGTTTGAAGTCGTCCATCATTCCTTCATGCAGACGAACTTCGGTGGGCTTCTTGGCGATGGTCATTTTGTCGATCTTGTCCTGCAGCCGCAGTAATCCGTAGAAAAGATTCTCCGGCCGTGGCGGGCAGCCCACAACGTACACATCCACGGGCACGATGCGGTCCACTCCCTGGAGCACAGCGTAGGTATTGAAGGGGCCGCCGACCGACGAACAAGCGCCCATCGAGATGCACCACTTGGGATCGGGCATCTGGTCATAAATGCGCTTTACTACCGGAGCCATCTTCAAGGTAACCGTTCCGGCCACAATCATCAGGTCGCTCTGGCGCGGGCTGGGGCGAAACACCTCCGACCCGAAGCGCGCGATATCGAAACGCGAAGTCGAAGCGGCGATCATCTCGATCGCGCAGCAGGCCAGGCCGAATGTCATCGGCCAAATCGCCGACTTGCGCGCCCAGTTGAAAACGTAATCGACCGTGGTGACCAGAAAATTCTTCTCGAACCGGTTGTCAATCCATCCCATGAATGCCTTCTCTCGATCCCAACTCCACACTTGCAAATTGCCATCCCGGCCGAGGTCGCTGCGGCGACCGAGTGGAGGAACCTGCTTTTCTCGACCTATTATCTTCGCCGATGACCGCACACCCAAGCTGTGATGAGCATCACAGTTGCCGATAGAATCAGTCTAGCCGCGTTCAGAAGGGTATTCAAGCGGCTTGCGAAGGTGCGAGCACCTGCGTCGCGCAACGTGTACCTGCTTGCATACGTTACAATTTCCACTGTTTGCATGCATTTGAAGACTCAGCCGGCGCAGACGGCGCCTACCGCAGGCCCGTCTAAATCTGCGCCCCGATCACGTTGGCAAAGCTTCGCGCACTCCGTCGGCTGGATGGTGCTTGTCGCGTTTCTGGTGCGCGTCTTGTGGATCATTGTGGCGCACACCTATCGCCTCCGCACGTCGGAAGACAACTGGGGATTTGGCTGGGAGATTGGCCGCCTGGGATATTCACTCGCCAACGGCCACGGGTTCAGCTCTCCGTTTGGCGGGAACACCGGCCCGTCGGCGTGGACTGCGCCTATCTATCCGTGGTTCGTCTCCGTGGCCTTCCGGCTCTTCGGCAACTACTCTCGTGCCGCGGCTTTTTGGCTGCTGGTGTTCAATAGCGCCTTCGCTGCACTCACCTGCTGGACGATCTATCGCGCTGCCCGCCGGGTGTTCAACGAAACCGTGGCTGTCTGGTCAGGATGGATTTGGGCGCTGCTTCCCTACACCATCTTTTGGTCGGTGCGTGAGATATGGGAGACCAGCTTGTCGGCGTTCCTGCTGAGCCTGCTGTTCATGCTGACGGTAGAGATGGAGGGCGACGAGCGGCCCTCCTCATGGATTGGCTACGGCTTGCTGTGGGGCGTTGCGGCGCTGACCAACCCATCGGCACTTTCGTTTCTGCCGTTCGCGGGATGCTGGTTGGTGTATCAGTTGCACCGTCGCAGGAAGCGATACGTCGTACCAGCTTTGCTGAGCGCCGTTGTTTTCTGGATGACGATCATGCCATGGCTAGTGCGCAATTATGAGGCACTCGGCCGGCCCGTATTCATCCGCGATAACTTTGGCGTCGAACTACGGATAGGAAATAACCCCTTGGCGGAGGGGATCTACGTGCTCGCGTATCATCCCGGAGATAGCGTCGTCCAATACGTAAAGTACAAGCAGATGGGCGAGGCTGCGTTTGCCGCGGAACAGGGCCGTCTGGCCAGAGCATGGATTGAACAGCACCCCAGCCGTTTTATGGTGTTGACCTTCCGGCGGTTCATCTTTTTCTGGGCCGGCATGCCGCGAGTCTCCGATGTCGCGGGCCTGATTGCTACCAAGAATGTGCTCTTCCTGGCGTCTTCCATACTGGCCATCTGGGGATTGCTGTTGGCGTGGAAGCGGCACATTCACGGGGTATTCCTGTTTGCGGCTCTGCTGATCTTCTATCCCCTAGTTTACTATGTATGCTTTCCTGAGCTGCGCTACCGGCATCCCATCGATCCGGAACTTCTGATTCTCGGAGTCTATCTGGTTTCCGAAACTCGATCCGCCGCATCAACGCGTCGCGACGCAGAGGAGTTTCCTGAACTCTCGCAAAACGAGGTCCTCCCGCAATTCCACACAGTCTCCGTCATTGTGCCGGTTTACAACGAACGCAAGACGGTGATGAGGCTTTTGCAGCAGGTCGCTCGCCAACCGCTCAGTCTGCACAAAGAGTTGATCATTGTGGACGACTGCTCAACCGATGGCACACGGGAATTCTTGCGGGAAAACGATTTGCAAAAACTCTTGGGCGGCAACGGCACAAATACCGTGAAGCTGGTGCTGCATGAGAGGAACCAGGGTAAAGGCGCTGGAGTCCGAAGCGGCCTGGAGCAAGCCAGTGGCGAGTTGGTGCTGATCCAGGATGCGGACCTGGAATACGATCCCCGCGATTATCCCGCGCTCATCGCTCCCATTCTCGAAGGGCATGCCGACGCGGTCTTTGGAAACCGGTTCCATGATGGTCCGCACCGCGTTCCGCGCTATGGGCGGTATGTTCTCAACCGCGCGTTTTCCATGTTATGCAACGTGCTCACTGGGCTGAGTATTCATGACGTGACCGCCTGCTACAAAGTGTTTCGCCGCGAAATTTTCTCGCAGATCCATTTGCGCTCCAACCGGTTCAGCGTCGAAACCGAGATGACGGTGAAGTTGGCGAAGCTGGGAGTTCGCATCTACGAAGTGCCGATTGCATATCACGGACGCACTTACGCGGAGGGCAAGAAAATCAGTTGGACCGACGGAGTTGTAGCGGTATATCACCTGGTACGCTACCGCTTTAAGGATTAGTTATTCAAGAGAGCAGGCTGTGTGAATAGCCGTACCGTAAAATCGGCTCGAACCCGCTTATTGTTCAGCCACATTCTGCCGGTTCGACTGGTTGGTCTTTGTTGCTTCTCCAACAAGCTGGTTCCACGCGACTACCCAAGGAACGATGAGGGAAAATAGCATCCGAGCGCCCAGTAGGCCAATGGTGACTTTGCCGCGCAAACCCCGCCAGTCGAGCCTGAAAGCAAACCACATTTCCAGCACAAGCACACACAGCAACGGAAGCACGGTGCGAGGCAGAACCACGAGTGCCGCTATCTCCGCCATGCAGCGCGCGAGGTTTCGAAACAACCTGGTACGCCTGATCCCAAAAGCGCCGTCAGAAATCGCATATCGGGCAATTTGGTTAATAGCAGTTCTCAGATTGAGTCCTGGTCTATAGAGCGCCTTCGCACGCTCGGGGAATGCAGGTTTCACGATCTCGCGGACCCGCAAATCGAACAAAGCGTCCTCGCCGATCAGTCGGTCTTCCGGAAAACCGCCCACACGCTGCCAGATCTCTTTCCGAAACGCCATCGAACGTGCCGTGCACGATTTCGTGCTCGCCTCCACCTGCAACTTGACGCCGAGAAATGGCGCGGAGGCGATGTCCCATGTGGTTTGCCGATCGGCATCAAGGCAAGATCCGCCAAGCGCATAGTCAGCCTGACCGTTAAGGATAGGCGCCGTGAGCCTCTCCAGCCAGTCGGGACCGTAAACGCAACCGGCGTCCGCACAGGCAATCACCTGGGAAGATGCGGCAGCGATGGCAATATTTCTTCCCCGAGCGATCGGCCCCGGTGACCCTTTCAAACTGCAACTCGGGTCGCGAACGGCTTTCAGACTTGGGTGCGCTACGGCGGAAACTTGCAGCCGCTCCCATGTGCCGTCCGTAGAACCGCCATCGACGACGATGACTTCCGCGGGCTCGAGCGTCTGCTGGATGAGACTCGAGATAAGTCCGCCGATGTCTTCCACTTCGTTGAGAACCGTCGCAATTACGCTAACTGGTGACATCCCTACCAGCACCTCATATTCGGCCTTGCTCCGTTCCCTGCGGATTTAGCGCATGCTTCTTGCATCAGGTCAGTCGGAGTGGACAACGGCAGCTAAGGCAGCTCCAGAGTGGCTGTAGCTTGGGTAGAGCGGGCCTTCAGAGCGTGTGTGAGAACTCGTTTCGAGTTGGCACGGTGGAACGGATCGCGCAAAATCGAGCCCCGCAGGGGCGGAATTGCCGTTAGCCCAGGGCGGAAGCCCTGGGTAAAGTGGAAAAAAATAACGAGTCCCTTCAGGGACGACACAGTTCTCACACGCCCTCTTCAGGCCCGCGTTTAAGGCCTGCGCAACTTCACCCGTACAAGTCGGACACACCAGTCTTGAAAACCGCTCTAGACAGGCAAGTTCCCCGCCAAGAATGGCTCACACATCAGTATATCCGTGACTGGATGTCGTTTGACCGTCATCAATGCGCCGGAAGCGCAGCGCAGATCGAAATTGCCGATTGCAATTGCAGAGATCAGGATTTGTCTTTCGCGGAGGAACCTGTTTTTGTCAGTTCCCATATCTTGGCGTATTTGTTGGACACGTACACCGCGTGGTAAAGGTGCAGCAGCAGGCCCTCACGGCCATCGAGGAATCCGAGACGGAAAAAGTAGTTGTAGATGAACGTTGCCATCGGCCGTAAGACGATGTCCAGAATGCTGAAACCACGATGGCCTTTTGCCACGGCCGCCCTCGCGCCTATCGAAGAATAGCTGTTCATGTGCGCCATGTAGGAGGACAGAGTGGGATACGCATCGTGCACCATTGGGTTCTTGAGTCGCCCGGTCCTCTGGTCAAACCCCGGTTTCAAATCGATGCGGGGATGCGGTTCAGCGCCGGTCATAACTCCACGACCACGGCGAAAAAGTCGCAGCTTGGGATCAGGATAAAATCCTCCGAACCGGATCCACTTCCCCAGAAATAGGTTTTTGCGCGGTATCCAGTAGGCGTTCAGCGCGTCAGGATTGCCGATCACCCCCCGGATTTCCTCCGCTAGTCCGGGGCTGACTACTTCGTCGGCGTCCAGCGACAAGATCCAGTCTTGCGTACAGTTCTCAAAGGCGTAGCTTTTCTGCAGCGAAAACCCCGGCCACGCTTTCAACAGAATCTTGGCGCCGTATGCGCGTGCGATGTCGCAGGTTCGATCCGTTGACCCGGAGTCAACCAGCACAATTTCATCGGCCCAGCGCACGCTTTCCAAGGTTTGGCCGATGATGGCCTCCTCGTTCATGGCAACAATGGCAACCGACAGACTCATAGACGAAAACTGCTTAGTCGAGTCCAAGCTGAGGTAATGCGATTGACTCGGAATTCTCGTTTTGGACTGCCGAGTATACAGTATTCATGCATGGATTTCCGATCGAGTGCACTCGCGACGGACGTTCTCGATCATGAATTCCCCGGCGAAGATAAATATAAAGGGCACTCATGAGAATTCTGGTCACAGGTGGCGCCGGTTACGTCGGCAGTCACGCCATTCGGTCCCTGGCGAGGCACGGGCATCGGGTCACCGTATACGACAATCTGTCCACCGGCCATAGATTTCTCGCAGACGGTTTCCAACTGATCGCTGCCGATCTCGAAGATGCGACCCAGCTTTCCCGCGCCCTCTCCGGCATAGAACTGGTCATGCACTTTGCGGGAAGCGCCTATGTTGGGCAGTCGGTGCAACATCCTCGAAAATATTTTCGCAATAACGTACAAAACAGTTTGGCCTTGGTGAACGCAGCGATCGACACCGGGGTTCGCGATTTCATCTTCTCTTCCTCGTGTGCGGTGTACGGCGTGCCCGACAAGGTACCGATTACCGAAGACACTCGCTGCCAGCCCGTCAACCCGTATGGTGAAACGAAGCTGTTCTTCGAACGAATCCTCGATGCATACAGCCGCGCCTATGATTTGCGAGCGGTTTCGCTCCGCTACTTCAATGCGGCGGGAGCGGACGAAAGCGGTGAAATCGGGGAACTACATGATCCTGAGACCCATTTGATACCTCTGGCGCTGGAAGCCGCTGCTGGATTGCGGCCACACCTGGAAGTATTCGGCAACGACTATCCCACCGTCGACGGCACCTGTATTCGAGATTACATCCACGTCACCGATCTCGCCGAAGCGCACGCCACGGCCGTCGAATTCCTTCAAAGCCAGAGCGGCGGCGCGTTTACCGCGCTGAACCTTGGCACCGGCTACGGTCGTTCGGTTCAGCAGGTTGTGGCCACCGTTGAGAAAGTCACCGGGCGTTCAGTCCCACTCCGCATAACAACACGCCGTCCCGGAGATCCGCCAAGCTTGGTTGCCGATCCCACCCGAGCTCAGAAAGTCCTTCACTGGACTGCAAATCGGTCCCTGGAGGACATTGTCGCTTCAGCCTGGAAGTGGCTGAACAGCAGCAGGAGACAGCAGGTCAGTGCCGGAGATCCGGTCAGCAGGTGATCCTAGCGAAGGCCTAAAATAAGCGCCACAGAGGAACCCGGGCGGCCCGCTTTGGGCGGCCAACAATTCCATAACGATTCGTCTCACCTCGCGTCTAACCCGCGACAGGAGGCACTATGTTCGACATTCGTAAACCTGCAACCCTAGGCTCAACGATTCTAGGATCTTTGCTTGCGCTGCTGTTGGCCGCCTCGGCCCACGCTCAGGTCACACAGGATTTCCACCGTACGGTCCCTCTTTCCGCCAACGGCCGTGTTTCGCTGGACAATATCAATGGCAACGTCGAGATCACCGGCTGGGACCGCAGCGAAGTGCAGATTGATGCGGTGAAGAAAGGGCGCGATCAGCAGCGGCTCGATGAAGCTCGCATCGAAGTCAACGCCGCCAGCGATTCGGTGGAGATTCGGACCCGTTATCCAGAGGGCCACACCAACAACAACCCGGCCTCTGTGCATTACGAAATACGCGTGCCGCAGAATGCGCGTCTTGATCGCATCAACCTGGTAAACGGTTCGCTCACCGTGCGGAAAGTCAGAGGCGAGGTGAATGCCAACCTGGTGAATGGCAAGCTGCGGGTTGACGACCTGGCCGGACGGGCCGATCTGTCCACCGTCAATGGCGGAATCGAAGCAAATTATGCTTCCTTGAACAACGTCCGCGAGATCAAGCTCAAGTCGGTAAACGGATCCATCGAACTGGGACTGCCCGACTCACCGAATGCCGAGATCAAAGCCAGTACCGTGAGCGGAGGCATTAGGTCGGACTTCCCTCTCCAGGTACACGGCGGATACGTAGGTAAGAATCTAGCCGGCACGCTGGGCAGCGGCGGAACGTTGATCGCGCTGAGTAACGTAAACGGCAGTATTCACGTTGGTCCTGGTCACGGAAGCCTGTAGCAGGCCAGACCGTAAATTTGATGGGCGCACCGTCTTTCCCAATAGGGGTTCCCTCGGCTTCGCTCGGAGCAGGCACTTCGACCCCGCACGAGTCCGGCACATCAGATCCCGCGGCGCTCAGGATGACAGCGAGTAATTTTGCAGAACGGCTGAGTGCAGTGAAAACCCGACTTGCTCTGCGTACCGTAAGTATCCAACTCTTTGCACCACCATAAGCTGCTCTTGCCACTGAATTCGTGCAACTCGCCAGTATTCACCCAATCGTAACGGAACCTTTCTGGAGTTCGCCCGTATATAGCTGCAGAACATGATCCGGTGACGCCGCTGGGCACGCCGGGCGCAACCTCTGGGGTCCACGATAGAGCAGGTGCGATTGTCGAGGTGGAAACCCGTTTTCCAAGGAGACACTATGGACGCGAAATACAACTGGCTGATCGACAACGGCGCCATTCGGCTCACTCTCAATACGGTAGCGTTTGCGCTCTGGATTGCCATGGCCGTGGGCTTGATGGAACTAGCGGTAAAGATCTAGCTGCACAGTTTGTGAGGCCGCTTTCTGCTGCACCGAATGGCCACACCGCGGGCAGCATAACGTCCGCACCGGTGCGTCCCGTGAGTAACGCAGGTGGTAGGCGGCCGAGATTATCGGAACCAGCGACCTGTGAGCACCGTCACATACGGCGACCCGCCGCTGGCGCGATAGTTCGCTCATCGAGTTTGTGGGTGAGGCCGCAGGAACCCCGCATGTTCCGTAATTCAGTAGTCGAAAGAAGCGCTTTGTGAGCGAGGAAGGCGAGGCTCTGTCTGGGTGGCTATTTTTGGAGGCGAACCATCTGGGGCTCCCGGTTCGCCGGCGCTGCGAGTATCCACACTCGACTGCGATCGCAAGCTACCGGCCACGGCGCAAGACATCGCCAATGCCGATCATCCTCCGAATTCGGTTCCTAGGTTCCCAAGCGCCCAACAACTTCGTCCGATCGAAGCTGATGTCCCCCTAAAGGTCAGTAATAGTTCTCTTCTTGCCAACAGAGTCTGCCCTAGGGGCCTGATGCTGATAAGTTCCTCATGCTCTGCAACAACGCGCTGCCAACCAGATCCTCAGCCACTTGAGCTTAAGAGCGACGCGATATTTGCACCTTGGTACGACGGAACAGGTCGGCGTCTCGAGCGCATTTCGCACTCTGGTCATTCTCAAGCGAACAGATGAGTTAGATGGCAATGCTTAGCTATTCTTCATCTGCCTGCACTCGATAGGCGTGGGCGAGAGCCTTGGAGGAATTTTGGCCGTGATTCTACGTCTCAGCTATTATCGCTTTTTCATCCGGATTTGCTGTTATCCCCTTGTGTTTTCATCGCCGGCCCTTCGAGTAAGCGTCCATGCAATATGCGCTTTGCGGGCGCCGAGACACGCCATACTTTTCGCTTGACCAAGATGGGAAGGTATGCCATCATGGGTGTTCATAAAAACAAACGGTTTCCGATCAAAGTACACTCTCCCATCTCAGAGAGTACTGGGTGATTTGCATTTGTATATCGGCATTCTGAGTTGAATCAGATTCGCCCTCCGAACGAATAGATTCCGGCTCCATAATTGGTCAGCCGAAAGAAGTGCCTTGCTAAGCGAGGAAGGCGAAGCTTTGCCTGAGTGCTCTTTTGGAGGCGAATCGTCGCAGGTTCGCCGGCCCGGGTCGTCGGCCATTCATAACTTGGATCATGTATGTTTGTGACTCTAGCAATGCCCAACTAAGTGACCGCTCGCACAGGGGTCAACCACGGTCTGCGCCATGCTCCAGCGGTTACCCGCTTCTGCTCTCTTCGGTGCGGAGAGTAGCAACGCGCGACTGCGATCGCATCCTACAGTCCAGCTACGGCGCAGGCCACCGCCAATACCGATCATCTTCCTCTGAATTCGGTTCCCACATTTCCAAATCGTCCGACAATTTCGTCCGATCGAGAGCGATTGCACCCTGATACGACACTGAGCAAGTCGGTGTCTTGCGCTCGTTTCGCGCTCTACTCATGCTCTAATAATTGAAGATATGAAGGCTCTGCACAAGAATCTGACGAAGTGCGCATTTTAGAGCAGTTCCTTAGAAGCTATATCCGAAAGTGAGGGGAGGCAGTAGGCTGCAGATGGCGATCTCCGCAAGCCCAGCCATGCCACGACCATAT
>Ga0208079_1000207_pt1 | contig 33693 bp, 36 predicted proteins | sample NGESurdeep092012_5_FD_184474 | JGI IMG/M metagenome (GOLD analysis project Ga0208079, IMG submission 184474) | Arctic peat soil microbial communities from Barrow, Alaska - NGEE Surface sample 210-2 deep-092012 (SPAdes) | ecosystem: Environmental > Terrestrial > Soil > Wetlands > Peat ... | reverse complement strand
GCCTGGGGGGCATGCGGTGTGCGGTGTGCGGTGTGCGGTATTCGGCGTGAGGGGGAGAATGGGAGACTGGGAGAAAGTTGAAATCCGCAATCTCAAAAAAATCCGCTATTTACTTCCCATTTGTAAGGAATATCTCTAACTTCTTATTAAAATCAAATCCGTTATTACAATTTGTGAAAAATACAAACCCGATTTTTCGTTCTTTATTGAACATAAAAGAGGAATAGAAATTTAAATTATAGCCATCATGCATATATTCATTACCAAATCCTGTGGGTTTCATTTCTATACCAAGACAATAGGAACTACTATCTGTTCTCGAAGGAATCCGGACCTGAGCTTTTAACATTTCATTATATGTCGCCTTTTTCAATCCTTCTTCATTCATAATGGCAAGAATAAATCTGGAATAACTTATCGCTTCTGTCTGAAGGCTATAAGAGGCACCAAAATCCGGTTTGTTTGCACTTAATCCCCATCCTCCGGCAACTTTACCATCTACATGTCCCGTCGCCTGATGTTTTGCAACATAATCATTCCAGGTAAAAAAGGCGTACTTCATGCCGGTTGGAATGGAAACTTCTTTCTCAAATAGTTGAGAAAGATCATTTTTTTGAATATTCTTCAGATGAGCCACAACATTTGCCAGATATTCAAATCCCTCGCCGGAATATAGAAATTGAGTCCCGGGAGTGAATTTGATGTCTAATTTTCCATCCTTATTCATGATCCTCCAATTGGGAAATCCTGACGTATGACAAAGTACCATGCGAGCCGTTATTAATTTGTAACGATCATCATACGCAATGTCAGGATATGGCAGATAAGTATAAAGAGGCTGATCCAGTTTTAAAATTCCCTGTTCTGCCATTTTCATCACAAGATATGTAAAAGTGGTTTTAGACATTGAACCGGCATCAAATAGTGTTTCTTCGGAAACTTTTTCTTTCGTGTCAATATTGGTAACACCAAAGGTCCGGTAATAAATGATTTTCGAGTCATTGATTATAGCTATTGACAATCCGGGTAATCCCATTGAATCCATTTGTGAATGCAGGAATTTATCCATTTCTGAAAAGGAAATATAACTTCCATTTACAGTTTCTATCCTGTTGCTTTCAATCTTCTTTTCATTAAAAGAAGGAAGAACTGTCGTAAGAAATATCACAAGGATATAAGAAATACTTTTCATTACCATTTTCTAATTATGCCTGATTTTAAATTTCAGACCCTCCGGATTGATTACTTAAATACGCACAAAAGGTTACACTGAAGAGTTGAAATTATTTGTGTTGTTATTACGTTTTGGACGCACGGGGTTGAGGCGTGAGGCGACAGGCAATTGATATTCAGGATGCGTGGGCCATTGGGGTCGGAAAGTAGTTTTTCCCTGGTTATTTCGAGGGCTTTTTTAAAATTTTCAGGGGTATTATTTTTAATTGTATTCATAAACGGATATCGCACATTTGCCCATTCAGATTTAATGTCACAATGTGGAGTCGGATCCCAACCCATCGTTACATCAGGAAAATATGGTACACTGTATTCTTTCTTTGCTTTGTCCCAATGAGCAAAATATTCATCACGGACCCAATTATAATCGGTTTGAGTATCGGGTAATGCGACGAATGCCAGCAGGTGAAGTGATTTCATTGGAAATAGTGAACAGTAATCATAAGATAAAAGACCTCAAGACCGCAAGACTGTAGTTATCCTTTATACGAGAATAATGGTTTTGTTTTTAACCCTTTTTCCTTAATAGCCTTAATCTCAGACTCATCCAGGGGATGCAACCGGCCGGTGAGTGACAGGGCCAGTTTGAAAAGTTCAGCTTCTCCCGGAGGGATGGCAGCCGTAACAGGATGGGAGAGGGTAAAACGCAGACCCATAAGGGCGTCATCCTTTTCCGAAAGAGGTTCATACCAGCACTTCGGATACTTTGATTTGTCGGCTCCCTGTGGCCATGGACCTTTCGCCATGGCTTTCAGAGCCAGTATTCCCATATTTTTCTCTTTTGCCCGGGCAAGAACCTGAGGACCGAAATTTCCGGCATACCAGGTGGCAAAGTTCACAGGAAAGAGGATAGTATCAAAATCAAAACCATCCATAAGCGCCATGGCAGCTTCTACCGAATGCGCAGAAAAACCTATGTTGCGTATCTTTCCCTCCTTGCGGGCCTCTTTGAAAGCTTCTATTGCTCCGTTGTGACCAAAGATCGTCTTCACCTCCTCAATCGTTGTGACTGCATGCAGCTGATACAGATCGAAATGATCTGTCCGGAGGTGTTGCAGCGATTGTTCCAGCTCTGCTCTTGCCTCATCCTTTATACGCTTTGTTGTCTTGCACGCAAGAAAAACATTCTTCCGGTAAGGTTCAAGAGCCGGACCAAGTTTTATTTCTGCATCTCCATAGGAGGGAGCCACATCAAAATAGTTGATTCCCGAATCGATCGCCAGAGTGACTAAAGCCGATGCCTCTCCGGGACTTGCATTCATCACAACTATTCCTCCAAAACCGATCACTGAAAGCATATTGCCGGTCTGGCCTAAAGATCTCTTTTCGATATTTCCCGGTAATGTGTTTCTTGTAATAGCCGAAAGATCAGCTGGAAACAGGCTGATCACCGGGGCGGCGACAGATGCCGCTTTAATAAAATCGCGCCTTTTCATATGAGTCCGTTTTATTATTTTATAATAAAGAGAAAAGGTAGGCAAAAATTTTCTTTTGATATGAAACCAGAGTAAGAATTTTCTGATTCAGATAGCAGGTTTATGGTTTATCGTTTCTGATCCGGGTAATATGTGTCATTAGTCCTCAACCTCAATCTCAAAAGAGACTGAGGAACACTTCCTGTTCGCACGTCTCCACCATATCCAGAGAGAAAAACAAACCAGAACATTCACAATAACAACCGGCAACGACCATCCGAAAAGTGGACGAAACAAAGGATTATCCTCATTAACCTGGGCGAGTATTATTGAATTGGCTTTCATAAGCAACAGACCCGAAGGAAAACTGCCCAGAATTATCGCACCAAGCCATTTGAGAATGATCCGCCAGTTTCCTAATGCCCGTAAACACAGGATAAAGCCTGTAATGAAAGCCAGACCAAGAGGAATATCGATCACATATTTGTGTATGCCCAGATTAGCTGCTAAAAAATATTCATCGCCTCCCATCCTGGAAAACCCCCGTAAATAATACTGACTCATAACGAAAGAGCTTATTAAAGCTGTACTGTAATCTTCGTGTGACTTACTTATAAATATTTCTTAATACTTACTCGCATGAAGACAATTCTTTATGTTGCCGCCTGTCTTTTATTGCTTACGGGCGCATTGCACCTCATTCCCATTTTTAAAACTCCTTCCGATCCAAATGCATTACCTATGCTGGTATTCGGTATTCTTTATTTTGCGGTCGGAGTACTTTTACTTATGAAGAAACGATTTGCCACATACCTGGGAATTATTGTACCACTCACAGGTCTGGGAGTAGGCTTTTTTGTGGTTGGCCTTAAAAACTGGGACACAATGCTGAGCTTTCTGTTCGGTATCGATGCGGTTGTTATAGTTTGCTGTATCGACTTTTGTTTAACAAGGAAAAAGGAGTAAGTTGAGGCGTGGGGCGTGAGGGGGAGACTGGGAGAAGAGGTGAGGGGGAGATTGCGAAGCACAGCGACGCAATTCCGCGAAGCGGAACGAAGAGACGAAGGGACGAAGGGACTATGAAACTGAGAAAAGGAGAAAGTTTGCAATCCGAACCGAGCCGAAGGCGAGCTCAACGACTTCGTCGGACATAGCCCGACTTTGTCGGCGAAGGCCGAAGTCAAATCTCAAAAAAATCCGTTGTGGTGAATCGTTGTTTCTATTATTCATGTCAAGCTACTGAACAGTAATAGCTATATTCCCCTTTTTATGTCCTTTGTCGACATACTTGTGGGCCTCGGCAATTTGTTCAAGTGGATACCGTCGGTCTATAACTGGTTTTAGCGTTCCCGTCTCAATCAGTTCTTTGAGGAAATTGAGATTTTCCTTCCTCTCTGTTGCTACTCCACCAATTACCTTCCTGCTGCTTGTCATTGAAGTCCAAAGACCCCTGACTATCGCTGATAATTTCATGTGAACAGCTCTGAGATAGATTCCTTTTTGTTTTAGTGATTTTACACAACCTGAAAATGGGCTTTTGCCTATCGTGTCAAAAATGATATCATAGGTCTGGCCATTTTTGGTAAAATCCTCTTTAGTGTAATCAATCACCTTATCGGCTCCCAAAGATTTTACGAGTTCTGCATTAGTGGTACTGCATACTCCTGTGACTTCCGCCCCAAAGTATTTTGCAAGTTGAATAGCAGATGTACCTAAACTGCCGGAAGCACCATAGATGAGAACTTTTTGTCCACTCCGGATATTTCCTTTTTTTAGAAAATGCAATGCTGTATTTCCCCCGAATGGAATGACGGCTGCCTCCTCCCAGGTTATATTTGCCGGTTTTATTGCAATCGTCCCATCTTCAGACAGACATATGTACTCCGCATTAGCGCCAAGACTCAATCCAGCCTGGCCAAAAACCTGGTCTCCTTTTCTAAATAATTTTACATCTTTGCCAACTGCTTCAATTTCTCCGGCCAGTTCATTCCCGAGTATAGTTGTTTTTTTTGGTCTTGTGAGGCCGTTGAAAAATCTAACAGCAAATGGATCAGCCTTTCGCATGCGACAGTCTCCTGATGTTACTGTTGTCGCATATATTTTTACCAAAATCTCATTGTTTCCGGGAAGAGGTTTTTCAACCTCCCTGAGCTGCAGAACCTCCGGTGCTCCATATTTTGAGTATACAATTGCTTTCATATGAGTGTCTTTCCTTATTTTAGACGTGACAATTTAAACACAGATCGAAGATTGCGAAGTTGAGGAGGGGATAGGTTCGCCTGGCTTTTGGGTTCATTATTCTTTTTAATTATCTGTTTTAGCAGATTCAAAAATGATTGCAGATGAATTGAATCCTTTAACTATCAGCCAAACCCCTATGAAAATCTCCCATAGGCCTCCTGGAATTGAGGATATCAGACCCAGACCTGACCCCATGATTTCCGACAGCATCCCGCAAAAAATGAGGACGTAACCAACGAGGCCCCAAAGGGCCAAAAGCCTGGGAACCAACTTAGCCCTGTACAAATTGTAGCAAAGAATCGAACCTGCAACTCCAACAGCGATCATGCCGATCTGGTAAGCGTACTGGCTTGCCTGTACGGACACCTTGCTCAGGTCTTGCAGATAGTTAGAGTCGTGGGCTACTGCTTTCAGGTACACGCTACCCAGTGGTATCTGAAGTAGTATGAAAAGAACCATGACAGCTATAAACACAGCGTCGACTATTCTGGAGGCTAAGTAGCCGACGGCCATGCGCTCACTATGTAGCTTAAGGACCGGAAACATCAGAACACCGTGAGCAGCGTCGCCAACAACAGCCATCAACCAGAGCGTTGCTCCGATTGCCAGCTTCATGCCGTTCACGGAAACCGTGGCAAGTGGATTTGACGCACCAAGTATGGATTGGACGAGTCCATTCCCTGAAAGACTTACAATGAACCCACCGAGATAAACTATCCCCACTATTCTGGCGGTCGTTCTGTATTTATTCATTTTATTCATCAGTTGGTATTTTAGTAATTAAGATTGCAGATAAATTATTCATATCCAGAATTTTACTAAGTGATCTACTAACAGATTTGCCCAGATTAAGTTCATTGTCAAATTGTATTCGCTCTGCAACGGACAATGAGCCTCAGTATAGTTATTTGAGACGAAGAGACGAAAGAATGACGGGGAGACTGGGAGAGGGAGAGAATCAGAGAATTAAATCGGTGTTAATCCGTGTTCCTCACACCTCATTCCTCAACCCTCACGCCTCACACCTCACACCTCATTTATCCGGATAGAGGGTTCCGCCCTTGGTGATCCACGATACGCCGAAAGCTATCAGAGCTATTGTCTCAGCCCAGAAGACAAAATTGGAATCTGGATGGGAGGGAAGCAGGAAATTGAAAAATATTACAATTGCTGCCAGACAGACAATCATTACTACTCCACAGGCTACATAGATTATGTTTCTTTTCAGTTTTCGTTTTGTGGGATGAATTTTCCCCATGGTAAAGAAGAAAATGGAAAATAATGCAAGGATAATAAAGAATACTGAAGCGCAGATAAGATGAATTTTTCCTGAAAAGTCAAGTGGTCCGGATTGAGTGGTAGGAAACCAGGCAATACCAATTGCAAAAAATCCGGCCAGCGTGGCAACCCGGTTTTCCCATTTATTGTAGCCTTTGTAAAAAAACAGGAATAATGCAATTGCACATATCGAGCCGACAAAAACATCACGCATTCCTGTATGGTAATACTGACTGATGGTTTTTTGTATAATCTTTCCATTGAAGATCAGAAACATGCCGGCCATCAGAACGAAGGGTAATAAGATGCCTATCCAGCCTAAGGCATTACGTAATGCGAGGTAAGAATAGGCGAGGTCGGAGGAGGGATCTTTCTGTTTCATAATCAAAAGTAGAAAGGAAAAAGCAAAAGACGAAATCCTTTAACCGCAAATCGCTGAACACTGAACGCAGAACGCCAAACGCTAAACGCTAAACGCCTTCGAGTGTTTTTATTCTTTCCTTTATTGCTGCGATCTTGTCGATGCGCTCCCGGGAGTAGGTCTTATATTCTGTATCGATGAATTCAAATAACCGGAGTGACTTTTGGGAATATTCAAGAGTCCCTGGTTTATCATCTTTTGCGAGACGAAGCTCCGCTTCTGCATAGAAGAGTTCAGCCAGTACCTCGAGATGACCATTGGTATAGTTATGCCCGTGAAGAAGTTTGTCGGTAAGCTCATCAACAGCTATATCCCTGAAGAAGGCAGAATCCTCTTTGAGCATACTAAAATAAACGTCCTCAAGTTTATTTTCAGCCTGCTCAAAATCACCCTTTTTAATAAGTCCAAGGATGCCGGCGATCATCTTACCTAACATCTCAATCATACGGAGGATATAGTCTTTCTGGTACATGTGACGGAGATTGGATAACAAATATAGGGAAAATGGCACAACGGTGCAACGGCTTAATTGAAGACACAGAGAACCACAGAGATTCACCCAGCACCTTGCACAGTTGCACTATTTTGCCGTTGTGATGTTGTTTATAACGGTTTGAGAATTTTCAACACCAAATCGTTGATATTCTGACTGTCTTTTGAAGTATAGATCACCGACCCTTTGCTGACATCGAGAATATAGGTGAAACCGTTTTCAGCAGCGACTTTATCGACTGCTTTAAGTACCTTATCGAGGATCGGCTGGACAAGTTCACTGTTTCTCTTTTGCAGATTGGTTTGGGCATTCTGTTCAAATTCCTGGATTCGCTTTTCCTTGTCTAGCAATTCGGTTTCTTTAGTCTTTCTAATAATTTCGGAGTAGGTCGATTTTCCTTTGTCATAATCATCGAGCAGTTTGTTGTAAACAACGGTCATCTCATCGTAAGTCGACTGGACCTCTTTTGTTTCTCTTTCCAGTACTGCGGCAGCAGTGTCTCTCTCAGGCAGCGATTCCATTATTTTAGTTAAATCTACATGGCCAATCTTTAAGGTGGTTTGAGAGAAGGAGGTCATGGAGAGCAACAACAGACCAGCCAGAAAGATGGTCGTTAAAATATTTTTCATGGGCGTTAATTATTATTCAGGTGGAACTAATTATCGTTCATAAAATTACAATGTATTATTGGTGTGAAGGGTTAAGTATTAGTTAATGTGTGTTAAGGGGGAGTTAAAAAGGAGGCATGGTGCAAGGTGCAAGGTGCAGGAAACTATAAGACATTTTTTACTAATTTTGGGCAATGGATCAGTTGTTCGACATATCTGTTTTTACCGAAGAAGATGCAAAGAAAGTTGCTGCATCACCTGATGAGCCTCATACTCACGATTTTGAGGAGTTGATAATTGGCATTGAGGGCGAGATGGAACATTTCATTGATTTCAAGACAACCTCCTTCAGTGCCCCTTTTGTCAGTTTTGTCACAAAAGGGAAAGTGCATCGTGTAAAACCGGGTATTGTAAATGGAAAATGCAATTTCTGGGTGCTGACCTTCAGAAGCGAATTTATTCCTGAAACTACTTTTCATCTCTATTCTTATTATCACGATCATGCAGATATCCTGGTTAAACCCGGTGAGTGTTTTAACCGCATGGTTTCCCTTTGTGAAATGATGTCACACGAAATCAGTCAGCCTATTCCCGATTATGCTGTCGTCAGGCACCTGCTGAGCGCTCTGTTCATAATGATAGAATCGGAGAGGAAGAAAGCAATGCCCGAAGAAAACAGAGCTCAGAAAACGCAAAACATCACATTCAGGAACTTCCTGAAAATTCTTGAAGAAAATTTCAGGCGGCCTGAGGGTGTTGAATTTTATGCAGAGAAATTATTCATGTCTGCCAGAAACCTGAATCTGATCTGTCATAATATCCTCCAGAAAAGCGTTACGGAAATAATCGAAACCAGGAAACTTATTGAAGCAAAAAATCTATTAATAAATTCCGACAAAACCATTTCTGAAATCGGTTTCGAGTTGGGCTTCAATGAAAAATCATACTTCACAGCCGTTTTTAAAAAGAAATCGGGACAAACCCCGTCCGAATTCCGCGAGGAGATGAAAAACCTCATTTCCTGATATTACAACTCTTTTTCCTGATAGTGTTACCACCTGTTGTTAATATGGCTGCATCTTTGCATTGTCAATTTATTAGAATGATTATTCAATTAAAAATTAAAGACATGAGACTGAAATCTCTATAATAATAATAAACTCATAATCTTATAATCTTATAAAAAATATAACTATGGAACCAACAAAAGTAAAGTGGGTTATTGACCCCGCTCATACCGAAATTGCATTCAAGGTAAAGCATCTTATGATCACTAATGTCAAAGGAGAATTCAAAGAATATGATGCCAGCATTTATACATCGGGTGAAGATTTTATGACTTCCGAAATAGATTTCTGGATGAATCCTGCATCAATTGACACCGGTGATAATAAACGTGATGAACATTTGAAAAGTGCGGATTTCTTTGATGTTGAGAACTTTAAACAGATATCATTTATAGGCAACACGTATGAGAAAGTTGATAATGATGGAAGTTATACATTATATGGAGATCTCACCATTAAAGGCATTAAGAAACAAATAAAGCTGGATGTCGAATTTGGAGGTGTTATGAAAGATCCATGGGGAAATGAAAAGGCCGGATTTTCAGTCAACGGGAAGATTAACCGTAAAGACTGGGGATTAAACTGGAATGCGACGCTGGAAGCCGGAGGCGTGCTGTTGAGCGATGATGTAAATATCAGTTGTGAAGTCCAGCTGGTGAAACAATTGTAAAATAACTTTTATCATGTTAAATTCAGTATTGCACAAAGCAGAAACCCGTGGTGATGCAAACCATGGGTGGCTGCATAGCAGACATACCTTCAGCTTTGCTGATTACTATGATCCTGAAAGGGTCCATTTCGGTGTCCTGAGGGTACTTAATGATGATACCGTAGAAGCCGGAATGGGTTTTGGTACTCATCCCCATGATAATATGGAGATTATCTCAATCCCGCTGGAAGGTGATCTGGAACACAAAGACAGCATGGGGACTGTTTCCGTAATTAAGCACTGCGATGTTCAGGTTATGAGCGCCGGTACCGGAATCACTCACAGCGAATATAATAAAAACAAGGACCGGCGGGTTAAGTTTTTACAGATATGGGTGATCCCCAACAAACGAAATGTTAAGCCGAGATACGACCAGATAACTTTAAATGTTGCTGACCGTCATAACAAATTCCAGCAGATCCTTTCTCCCAATCCTGATGACGAAGGTGTATGGATTTATCAGAATGCCTGGTTTCATCTTGGCCATTTTGATAAAGGATTTGGTGCAGATTATGAAATAAAGGCAAAGGGGAACGGTGTTTACGTATTTGTTCTCAGCGGGAATATAACCATCAATGATCAAAAACTGAATTCCCGTGATGGTTTCGGGATATGGGATGTTGAGAGATTTTCAGTTAAAGCTGATTCCGAGGCTGAATTCCTGCTAATGGAAGTGCCGATGAAATAAAAGTTAAATGGAAAAACAAACAAACTATATAAAACAAATGCCGGTATTATTTCTTGGTCACGGAAGCCCGATGAATGCAATTGAAGACAATGAGTTTTCAAGGAAATGGGAAGATATCGGGAAAACTCTCGAGAGACCAGAATCAATACTCTGCATTTCGGCGCATTGGGAAACGAAAGGAACCTGTGTAACGTCAATGCAGAAACCTTCTACGATCCACGATTTCGGAGGATTCCCCCAAGCCCTCTTCAATGTGCAATATCCTGCGCCGGGAAGCCCTGCATTAGCCGAAGAGATAAAAGATATTGTCGAAAAAGCAGAGGTAGGGTTGGATGAAAAATGGGGTCTTGATCATGGCTGCTGGAGCGTTATACGACGTCTATATCCCGATGCCGGTATACCAGTAGTGCAATTGAGTCTCGATTATTATCAGAAACTTCAGTATCATTATGAGCTGGCAAAAGAGCTGTCATCACTTCGCAAAAAAGGAGTGCTCATTATCGGCAGCGGGAATATTGTTCATAATCTGGGAATGGTAGCATGGGATAAACTGGATGCAAAAGAATATGGTTTTGACTGGGCAATTGAAGCAAATGAGAAAATGAAAAAATTCATCCTTTCAAACGACCACAGGCAATTGATAAATTTCAGATCACATGGGAAGGCATATGATATGGCAATTCCAACTCCCGAACATTACCTTCCATTACTATATGCTCTGGCACTAAAAGAAGAAAATGAAAAGATTACGCTGTTCAATGACAAACTTGTTGCGGGTTCTCTTTCGATGACATCGTTGATAATCGATGTTGAATAAACTGAAATCATTTAAACGGGAAGGGGGCAAAGCCGTCAACCTAAGGAGTTAAGTAAAGTAAAATAGGGAGGGAGTTTTGGCTACATTCCAGAATGTAAAGTTCTGAATATATGTTTGATACATTTCCCCTCCTTCAAAAGGAGGGGAAACTTTTTTATGCAATTTCTCATTCGTCCCCAAAGCTTAGGTTGGCGGCATGGGGGGAAGGGGGCAAAACGAATGAGGCTTCAGGTATAAATATCCTTCTTCAGGTAAATCCGGTAGGAGATACCTGTCAGCAGAAAAGAGATACCGAGAAAATATGCCAGATGCCAGAAATCTAATGAATAATCAGGATTAATCGCGTCAACCCTGGCAAACCTGAAGGGACTCAGGTATCCGATTTTTGATGCGCTCTCCGTGATCTTCGAAAGTGTAAAAATGAAATAACAGATCAACACAATCCCTATGCTGAATGTGGTAATAGGTTTCGCCCTTTTAATAAGTGTTGATAGAAAAAGTCCAGCAGATGCGAACAGGATATTCAACAAAAGTGTATAGAGTGAAAGGATCAAAAATGCCCCGATACTGAAAACTCCTTTCTTAACCAGCTCCATACAAATAAATCCTGCCAGGGCTGTTATGAAGTTCAGCAGAAACACATTAAGATAAACAACAGCCAGCTTGCTTACAAAAATCTCACTCCTGGTAACCGGACGTGTCAGAAGATATTCTGCAGTTTTATCATATTCTTCCTTCAGAAGGATATTTGATGAGAGTACTATAGCAAAAATACTCCCCAGAACCATCATATAGATCACATTATTAGCAGAATAAAAACCAAGTACCGAAAGCAGGTCGTTGAAGTTCGAAATGCCTTTGAACTGCAGAGCGCCTTTTGGGATTATGGTAAGCATTCCGGCGATCTTTGACTGGTTTTCCATGAAAGTACTGTAGAACGACATGGTTACGGTGATCAGTAATGTTATTACTGTTGTCCATATGATCAGACTTGTTGCATTCCTCCTGATCTCCATTAAAAGCAGGTTCCTGTTCATCTGTTCCGTAACTTAGTTTTTGTAATAATGCAGGAAGATTTCGTCAAGTGACGGTTCTTCGATCATCAGGTTCAGAATTTTCTTTCCTGACAGAAACTCGACAAGCTCGTTGATGTTGCCAGAGTACATGCAAGAGATCAGATTACCTGGACCGGTAATGACATTTTCAATTCCTGGAATAACAAAGCTTTTCATATTCGACTGATCGCCAAACTCGATTGTAACCTTTTTAAGTTGTTTTTTTCTCAGGTTATCAATATCCTCCAGCTGAATGATCTTTCCCTCTTTAATTATTGCGACTCTCTTACAGAGCATCTGAACTTCGGTTAGTATGTGTGAAGAAAAGAAAATGGTCATCCCTCTTTTGTTCTCTGAACGCAATAGTTCAAAGAAAACTGACTGCATCAGCGGGTCAAGTCCAGTTGTGGGCTCATCGAGGATCAGGAGCTCTGGGCTGTGCAGCATGCTTTGAACAATAGATACTTTCTTCCTGTTCCCTAGCGAAAGATCAGCAATTTTACGGGAAAGGTCGAGTTCAAACAGTTGCGAGAGTTCAGAGATTCTCTTCTCTCCGTTTTGCAAATTGTAGAAACGGATACAGTAGGCCAGGAACTCATGAACATTCATTGAAGAATAAGCATTGGCATCCGAAGGGATATATCCGATCTTACTCTTTATATTCCTGGTTTCCCTGATAACATCCATTCCCATTATCTTCGCGCTGCCTCCGGTAGGGAAGATCATGTTCATCAATATACGTATGGTAGTCGATTTACCCGCTCCGTTCGGACCGATGAAACCAAAGATCTCTCCTTTGTTGATTTCAAGATTAATATGTTCAATTCCCCTTGCTTTACCGTAGAATTTTGAAAGATCGGAGATATCGATTACTGGTGCACTCATAACACGTTAATTATTACATAGACCGCCCGGAGAGAGGCTTCCCTATTCAAATATAGTAATTATTGTGTTGAAAGGTTGAAAAGTTGAAATCCATTAACCGTAAAGGTACGCAAAGAACCGCAAAGTACATTATATAAACCATTAACTCTGCAACTTTAGAATGGTCCGGATGTATATAATTCTGACCCGCATTTCTCAATGCAGGTCATATATTATTCAAAGATTTCCTCTTACTTCTTTTCAGGGACCTTAATATCAAAGTCTTTTGCTTCAGGCTCCTTTTTTTCAGGTTCGTCATTGAGAGCCGACGCTTTTTTAAATTCTTTCATACCCTGACCAATTCCCTTCATCAATTCCGGAATCTTTTTTCCACCAAATAGTAACACTACTACAAGCAGTATCAAAATCAAGTGCATCGGACTACTGAAATCTAGCATACTGATTTATATTTATAAGTGATTATAAAAAATTTTAAAAGTCTTTCCATCTGAACCGTGATGATGGAAAGACTTTTTTGTTTCCGGTACAAATTTAGCATTCCTGGAAACCATTCTACGGATTATTTTTTCTTTGTAGTATGATGTTTAGCTGTTGTTTTCGGAAGCTTTTTTACAAACATACCATCTTTGTCATATACAAGTGTCTCGGTGTCAGACCCCTTAACAACGACAACATGATACGTTGCAGCATTATTTGCTGTAGTGCTTGAAGCTTCTTTTATTGTAAATCCTGCATAATCTTTAGCGATATTGTCAGTTATCGGTTTCTGAAGATCGGCGACCTTAACGGTTGTGCGGGTAGACTTGGTTGTGGTGGAAGTAGTTTTGGAGGTCTGTGCACTAATAACCAAAACTGACATCATCAGTACCAAAACGAAAAATATTCTTTTCATAACTCATATTTATTGGTTTACGGCAATAAATGTATTCTGAGATTCTGAAGATCGTCTGAAGTTGGAAAGATTTAACAAATAATTAAGATATTGGCGATGCATAGAGTGAGTCAGCAGGAGGTATTATACACCGGATAATCTTCTTCCCCGAAAGAGATAAAAATGAATGGAATTGATATGTTATGCAGATATATTAAGTGGAAAATATAACTTTGAATCACACTTTAAGAAAGAATTATGAACAAAATAATACCAATAAATAAAAAACATGAAAAGAACTAAATTAACATTGGACCTGATGCTCATGGTTGTCATCTGGGTCCTTCTGTCGGGGAACAGCTACTGTCAGAAAACAAGGAGTGAGATCGCTGATAAATACAAATGGGATCTCACAGGTATTTTTAAATCTGACGCAGATTGGCGTGCAGCAAAAGATGCCATTTCTTTAAAGATCAAGGATGTTGAAAAATTCAAGGGAACTCTTACCGGTTCTGCAGCAAATTTGCTGAGCTGCCTGGAATTCAATTCGCAACTGAATAAGGAGGCAACCAGATTATTCATTTATGCCGGTATGAACTCCGATCTCGATACCCGCAATATGAATTACACCGGTATGAAACAGGAGTTACAGCAAATGTTCTCCGACTTTGGAGCAAAATCAGCCTTTATACAACCCGAAATTCTGACTGCCGACTGGAGTGTGATTGATAATTTCATCAAGTCGGAGCCAAAGCTTGAACCATACCGCATGGGACTTGATAACCTGTTCCGCACCAAAAAGCACACACTCAGTGAACAGGAAGAAAGAATAATGGCTTTATCGGGAATGGTAGGAGGTGTACCGTACTCAATTTACAACACCTTCTCCAATGCCGAGATGCCGGCGCCTGAGGTGACACTTTCGGATGGAAAGAAGGTTCTGTTAACCGGCACCGCCTATGGCAGATACCGCACTTTAGCAAACCGCGATGACAGGAAGAAAGTTTTCGAAACATTTTTCAATAACCTGGAAAAATTCAAAGCAGTATATGGTGAGATGCTTTACGGTAATGTCCAGAAAGATATATTCCAGGCTAAAGCACGCCATTATGAATCGTCGCTTGAATCGGCTCTCTATCCGAATAATATTCCGGTCGGAGTATACCACTCCCTGGTTGACAATGTAAATAAGAACCTGTCTGCATTCCATCGTTATCTCCAGATTAAAAAGAGGATGATGGGAGTTGATACTCTGAAATACTCCGATTTATATGCTCCTGTTGTAAAGGATGTCGATCTTAAGTACAGCTATGAAGAGGCATCGAAGATTGTTCTGGAAGCTCTGAAACCAATGGGTAAGGATTATGTTGCTACCGTCAAAAGAGCAATTGATGAACGGTGGATTGATGTATTTCCGACTCCGAACAAACAGTCGGGCGCATACTCAAATGGCTCATTGTACGATGGTCATCCGTTCATTCTCCTGAACTATAACGATTCCTATATGGATGTCAGCACCCTGGCACATGAACTGGGACATTCAATGCAAAGTTATCTGTCGAATAAAAAGCAGCCATATCCTCTGGCTGATTACCCGATATTTGTGGCTGAAGTTGCTTCAACTTTTAATGAGGTTCTGTTATTCAACTATATGATTAAGAATGAGACCAACGATGACATAAAGCTTTCGCTGCTCATGAACTGGCTGGATGGATTTAAGGGCACGCTGTTCCGTCAGACTCAGTTCGCTGATTTCGAATTGAAAATACATGAAGCTGCAGAAAAGGGATTACCGTTGACCGGTGAAACTTTATCCAAAATGTATATGGATATGGTTAAGTCATACTATGGCAGCGATAAGGGGATTTGTAAGATTGATAATTACCTTGAAATGGAATGGGCTTATATCCCTCATTTTTATTACAATTATTATGTATATCAGTATAGTACGTCATTCACGGCATCGATAGCTCTGGCTGAAAAGGTAATGAGTGGCGATACCAATGCATTGAACAGGTATATTGAATTCCTTTCGTCAGGCGGTTCCGATTACCCGATTGAGTTACTGAAAAAAGCCGGGGTGGATATGACAACATCCGAACCGTTGGAGAAGACTATAGGAGCTATGAATAAGGTAATGGATGAGATCGAGAAGATCCTGGATAAGAAGAATAGTGTGAAGAAATAGAGGCGCCAGACTGCAGGGGTGGCAAAAGCTAACTCAGAAAATGGGATTACCTGCGGTGATCCCCCGGGGGGTAGCTTCAAAACAATCTGATAGAAACGTCCGGTTTTTTGTTTTTCCTTCAGCACCTTTCGAAAGCGAGCTTTCTTCGGTGCTTTGGTAAAACAAAAATCCCGCTTTCGCGGGATTTGATCAGATTGTTTTGGCGGAGAAAGAGGGATTCGAACCCCCGGAACCGTGGTTACAGTTCAACGGTTTTCAAGACCGCCGCATTCGACCGCTCTGCCATTTCTCCGCCGCAAAGATAATATTTTTTTGTTTTTTGAGAATTTTTTTGGAGTAATTATATATGTATCAGATAATCAATAAGATAATATTTTTATTAACAGATTATGAACAAAATTTGATACTGGTGTTGCTGAAGTTGAAGATTAGTGAGCGGTTGCGTTATTTTAGCCAAAAAGATGATTTCGTACAAAAATATGGCTATTTTGAACTAAAAGTGGCACTATTTGTGGAAAAACGACAAAATAAATTTGCACATGAGTATAAAAAAAATAATTTTGTATTCAATTAGTAAGATTGGTCTAACAATTAAATCTTTGTATTATGACAAAAAAAGAATTAGTAAATGCAATCGCAGCTGATGCAGGTCTTTCTATTAAAGATGCAGGCAAAGCTTTAAACTCATTCGTTGGAGCATTTGGAAAATCAATGAAAAAAGGTGAGAGGATTCAGCTCCCGGGCCTTGGTACATTCAAAGTTGACAAAAGAAGTGCAAGAGTAGTTCGTAACCCTCGTACAGGCGCCAAACTGGATGTTCCTGCTAAAAAAGTTGTAAAATTCAAAGCAGCTCCCGCTCTTAACAAAGGTCTTTAATCTTTAATGATTGAGATTGTCCAGGGGTGTTTCTACACCCCTTTTTTTTATTTATTTGACTCCGGCTCTCTTAATAAAGAATAATAATGATATCCTAAAATTAATTAATGATCTGAGCATAGAAAACAAAAATGAGTTCGAGGCATGATAAAAACATATAATAAATGTAGAATAACATATCATTATACTACTTAATTTAAGGTAAATATGAATAGCTGAAAATATTAAATAGATTATTGCGTTTTAATATCATCCTTATTTAATAAGGCTTTTGTTTAATTATTAAATATTTTCGAACAAAATGATAAAAGATTTTCAACTTTACCCCATTTGTTAAAAGTTCTTAAAAAATATTTATTATTTTTGGTCGTAAAATTCTTTGCCAAAACAACAACTTGCACATGAATTGCATTATAGTTGACGATGATATTTTAACCTGCAAGATTCTTGAAGGATATGTGAGCAAATCCACCTCGCTGAACCTTGTAGGTACATTCAGTGATTCAGTAGCAGCCCGTGACGTATTGACAAAACGTTCGGATATTGATCTTGTTATACTTGATATCCAGATGCCAGAAATGAATGGTTTTGATTTTATCAGGAGTCTCGACTTTCCTCCCAATATAATAATAGTATCATCGGCTGAGGAATTTGCCTTAAAAGCTTTCGACTTCAATGTTGTTGATTACCTTCTTAAGCCTGTTACCTACGGACGATTCCTGAAAGCTGTTGATAAAACGATCAGATATTTTGCTCGAAAAGAAGTTACCAACAGCGGCGATGAGGAAATATTCATAAAAAAGGGATCATCGCTTGTTAAACTGAAACTTACTGAGATAATATATATAGAAGCTCTTGAAAATTATGTTACCCTTAACACCAACGATGACAGATTCACTATTCATTTTACAATGAAAGCAATAGAGAATCAGTTGCCGTCAGGAGTATTTATAAGGGTTCACCGGTCATTTATAATTAACAAGAGTATGATCCAGACCATTAAAGAGAACACTCTCGATATTATGGTAGGAGGCTCCGTTAAGAGTATTCCGGTCGGGAAATCATTCAGAGACTCTCTCCTGAATGATATTAATGTGATGGCCAGATAATCACTAAATCTTCTCATGCTTACCAATCGTCAACTGTTCCTGCAGCACCTGGGACAAACTTCGGTAACACCAATGATGCTTGAAATTGTCAGCGCCAAAGGTATTTATATGTATAGTCCCGATGGTAAGAAATACATTGATCTTATTTCAGGTGTCTCGGTGAGTAATACCGGACATGGTCATCCCAGAGTAATTGAAGCAGTTAAAAATCAGGTTGATATGTACATGCACCTGATGGTATACGGTGAGTTCATTCAGAGCCCGCAGGTTAAATATGCAGAACGACTGGCAGAAATACTTCCTCATTCACTGAACTCATGTTATTTTGTGAATTCAGGAAGCGAAGCAGTGGAGGGAGCACTGAAACTGGCAAAAAGATTCACCGGGAAAAGCCGGATCATCTATTTCACAAATTCCTATCACGGCAGTACTCATGGCGCATTGAGCATTCAGGGCAGTGAGGTGTACAGGAATGCATTCAGACCGCTTCTTCCCGATACTTTTCAGGTTGGCTTCAATGATGAAAAATCCCTTGAAGCGATTGACAAAAATACCGCCGCCGTTATAATTGAACCGGTTCAGGGAGAGGCCGGTGTCATTTTTCCTGAAAATGATTTTCTTAAGAAGATCAGAACCCGCTGTGACTCAACCGGTGCCTTGTTGATCTTTGATGAAATTCAAACCGGTTTTGGCCGTCTGGGACAAATGTTTGCTATTGACAGATTCGGTGTGGTGCCCGATATAATTCTTCTTGCAAAAGCCCTGGGTGGAGGTATGCCTCTCGGCGCATTCATCTCATCAAGTGAGATCATGTCAGCGCTTGTTACAAATCCTTCTCTTGGTCATATCACCACTTTTGGCGGACATCCGGTAAGTTGCGCTGCAGGACTGGCATCGCTGAATGTGATAATTGATGAAAAGCTTGCTGAAAAAAGCAATTCAAAGTCGGCTCTGTTTAAGAAACTGCTCACTCACCCTCTCATCTCCGGAGTAAGGGGAGAAGGTCTCTTTCTGGCAGTTCAGCTTACTGAACCGTCATATATTCAGTACGTTATTTCACATGCCCCTGAGCATGGACTTGTGCTCGATTATTTTCTTTTTTGCGATAATGCTTTCAGGATTGCCCCGCCGCTCATTATCGAAGAGGATGAGATAATCACAGCATGTAACTATCTGACGAAACTCCTTGATGATGCAAGGAACAACAAGAAGAACAAATGAGGTCATCGATTTTATACCTTATATTATTAATCCTGTTATCGTCAGGTATAGCCAGGGGCCAGGTTTCACCAAAAAATACACCTCTGGCGCTGGAGGAACTTTTTAACAGGCTTGTTGATAACTATAACGACAGCGCCCGGATAAGGATCAATGATTCTATCAGACTGATAGTCGGAAGTTACGCTAAGTCTGATATTGTTTTTACAACAAGGTTCACTAACCTGAGATACCTGGGGCAGATAATGTCGCCCGATTCTCTATTGAAGATCATAACATGGAATCTCGTTCTGGAGAATGAACCGGGCAGGTATTTCTGTTATTTTATCAGGAGAGACAGCAAGGGCAAAGAAAACAAAGTATATAACTTATCGGCCCGTTACAATGAGAATCTCATTAAGACAGATACAACTTACTCTATACCTGACTGGTATGGGGCATTATATTATGATTTAAGACCTTATGTAACAGACAATAGGCCCTGCTGGGTTATGCTGGGACTTGATTACGGCAATCCAAATATAAGCAGGAAAATCATTGAAGTATTGAGTTTTACACCTCAGGACTCAATTGTATTCGGCAGGAAGTGGTTTTCTTCCGGCGAGGGAATAAAATACCGGGCTGTATTTGAATATGCATCAAATGCTGCCATGTCATTACGGTTCAAATCCAGCAATTCGATCATTTTTGATCATCTTGCGCCATTTTCACCGGCAAAGAAAGATGACCATCAGTATTATGGTCCTGATTACTCTGTTGATGCATACAATTTTGAAAATGGATTATGGAAACTGGCCATTGATGTGGATGTCAGGAACCAGTAACAAGCCTGTAATGTACTTGAAAGTGAAAATATGAATTGTTGAAATCCATAACCACAAAGTACACAAAGGTTTACGCAAAGGTCACAAAGATATTTTCATTAAGTTCCCCTCCTGGAAGGGGCAAGGGGTGGGTTCTTAATTGTGTGAACATCGTTCTTTAAATTTTAAAATATAACTTTACACACAAAGTTCTGCTATGGCAAAGAACATAAAGACACATATTTTCTGTTACGACGATCACAGGGGCTTCGCTGAGGATGTCAGGAAGAGGTTTTCGGACGATACAAGATATACTGTGATTTCATTTCAAACCCGGAAAGATTTCATTGATCATCTTGAAGCTGCAAAAGAGCATAATTACTGCAAGGTGGCAATTCTTGGACTGCACGATACCCAGGAACAGTTTGAAATGATCGATCATCTTACCAAGGAAATAAAGGAGATTGATTCACATACCGGACTAATACTTCTGGGTCCCCCTGATAAAATGGAGGCGATAAAGAAAACAGTGAAGTTCAATGTTGATGCATTTATTCCCAAAAATGCCAATTCAATCCTTCGCATACATAATGCTGTGAAGAAACTGATCAGTGAACATGGCATCGGGATCTTCAGAAAAAGGAGCAATATTTCATTCTATGTTCTGATAGGATTTGTAGTGCTCTCAGTTATTTTGCTGATAGTTGCGTATTTTAGATTTCCCCAGTATTTCTAGAATACTCTTTGATTCGTCTTTTCTTTCATTTAATTTTCTTACCATCTTTCCCCTGTGTATACTTAACCCTTCCCCGTCCCTTCTCTTAAACAATAAGGGAAGGGGTAGGGGGATGTGTTTCAAAATCAGAGAGGGGGACGGGGGGTGAGTTCATGGAGAAACTCAGTGTGACTATTTGTCAGTATAAAACTAACGGCACACCTTTTGAAAGTGATCGGCAGATTATTCATGTTAAACTATAAAAATATCTGATATGGAAACCGGCAAGATTGGAGTAACAACTGAAAACATTTTCCCGATTATAAAAAAATTCCTTTATTCTGATCACGAGATTTTCCTCCGTGAGCTTATTTCAAATGCAGTTGACGCTACACAAAAGCTTAAGACTATGGCTGCTGTTGGTGATTATAAGGGAGAAATTGGCGATACAACTATCAGGGTGTCGGTCGATAAGAAGAAGAAAACAATCAAAGTTTCCGACAGAGGTATTGGAATGACCAAGGAAGAGGTGGATAAATATCTCAACCAGATTGCTTTTTCCAGCGCAAATGATTTCCTGGATAAATATAAGGACCAGTCAAGTGCAATAATCGGTCATTTTGGTCTTGGTTTCTATTCATCATTCATGGTTTCCGATAAAGTTGAAGTAATAACCAGGTCATATCAGGATGGTGCACAGGCTGTTAAATGGAGTTGCGACGGCAGTCCGGAATTTTCAATTGACGATGTTGAAAAGGAAACAATTGGCACAGATGTTATATTATATATTGATAAGGAATCAAAAGGTTTTCTTGAAGAGAGCAAAGTTGAACAGTTGCTTAAGAAATATTGCAAGTTCCTTCCGATTGAAATAGCATTTGGCAAAGAAACAGAATGGAAAGATGGAAAATCGGTCGAAACAGGTAAAGACAAAATTATCAATAACACCAAACCAGCATGGACGCTCAAACCAGCTGATCTTAAAGAAGAAGATTACCTTAAGTTTTACAGGGAGCTATATCCTACAGGCGATGATCCTTTATTTTATATTCACCTCAATGTTGACTATCCATTTAAGCTGACCGGAATTCTATATTTTCCAAAGATTAAAAGCAATATTGAGATACAAAAGAATAAAATACAACTATATAGCAACCAGGTGTTTGTAACTGATTCCGTGGAAGGGATTGTTCCTGAGTTCCTGACTCTTTTGCATGGTGTTATCGATTCTCCCGATATACCTCTTAATGTATCAAGAAGTTATCTCCAGAGCGATTCCAATGTGAAAAAGATATCGAGTCATATTACAAAGAAGGTTGCCGACAGATTAAATGATATATTCAAGAATAACAGGGAGGAGTTTGAGAAAAAATGGGATAATCTCAAGCTGTTTATCGAATATGGTATGATTACAGAGGAGAAGTTTTACGAAAAAGCCTCTAAGTTTGCACTTCTGAAAAATACTGATGATAAGTACTTTACATTTGAAGAATACGAGAAGCTGATAAAGGATAACCAGACAGATATACATAAAACTCTAATCTATCTGTATTCAACTAATAAAACAGATCAGTTCACTTATATCGAGAATGCGAAAAATAAAGGTTATGATGTTCTGATAATGGATGGTCAGCTTGATGTGCATCTTATAAATCAGCTTGAAACCAAATTGAAGGATACCCGTTTTGTTAGAGTCGATTCTGACGTAGTTGATAAACTAATTCAGAAAGAAGAGACACGCGAATCAAAATTATCGGAAGAGCAAAAAGATGACCTGAAAAGCGTTTTCAATGTCAAAGTAAAATCAAAAGACATCTATAATGTTGTTTTTGAGACACTTGATGAAAATGAAGCTCCTGTAATCATTACACAGTCGGAATTTATGCGCCGGATGAAGGATATGTCGGCAATGGGAGGAGGGATGAACTTTTATGGTGAGTTACCAGATAGTTATAACCTTGTTATCAATCCGAACCATCAGATTGTTAATAAGATATCAGAAGATCTTCAGACTCAGGAAGGCACAAAACTATCTGAGAACAATACTGGAAGAAAACGCATAAAGGAGGAAATTGCTTTCATGGAGCAGGATCATAAGAAGAAGAAGCCAGAAGAGATCAGCCAGATTGAAAAAGATGATCTTGAAAAACTTCACAAAGAGCTTACCACAGTTGAAAATGCAAGAAAAGATATTCTTGAATCGTACGGTGCAGGTAATAAGGTAGTTAAACAACTAATAGACCTGGCCATGCTGGCAAATAATATGCTGAGAGGGGAAGAGTTAAGCACATTTGTCAAGAGAAGTGTGGAGCTGCTTTAGTTCAGATCATTCTGGCAATCTCATTCTTTACATAATCTATTGCAGCCCTGGTAGGTTCCTGCTCAAGCTCCATGATTTTTTCAAGGAGCTTTTTGCTGAGTGACATTGCATTTGAATCGGCTGGCAACTTCTCAACTTCACTGTTGATTATCTTGATCATATTTGATCGTGCATTTCTTACAACCTCCCAGGCTTGCTGACTCATATATATCTGTTGCGATAGATTGTGCTCAAACTCACTCCTGATTGCATTGAGCATAGCAGAATGTAGCTGCTGGGCAGACATTTCCGGAGAACTTACTCTGACAACCAACGATTCAAGAGATATCCTTTCAAGGAAAAGAATAATTCTTTCGTATGCCTGAAGCTTTATAGGTGTTACTGTCCGGCTGTTCTGAAGCAACAGTTCCTGCCTCCTCTTGTCCTGATCGTTTTTTATCATATTTCTAAGAAGGACCCATGCTGTGAAGAATACAATCAACGCAGGGATAGTGATTTTTAAAATATCGGACAGTGTTTCCATGTTCGTTAATTTTTGTACAAACCTAAGCTTTTTTCTTTAAACGTAAAGTTCGTAAAGAAATTGAAATTTACTCATATAATTTTTACCGCGTAGCGGTTAAGGTTTTGTAGAATAAACGTTTTGATGCTTTTTATATTCTCTGTAGGGGATGAAGAATCGCTATTTTTTCCCTTTAACCCCTACAGGGTAAATTAATAAATGTATTTAAATCAGTCTACAATACTTGATGCCCTATGGGCAAAATTAATTTCTAATTATTATGATTTTGTGGTGTTATTTTATGCCCTCGTTTCTTGATTTAAAGGGATATATTAGTTTTCTTTTTCAATTTTACTTCATACTTTTATCAGGTCTTTATTATTTGATCAGTTTAAAATAAAATATATGGAATATTTATCTGACAGGGTCAAATCTCTGTCTGTATCACAAACACTTGCCATGGCTCAGAAGAGCAGGGAGTTAACAGCAAAAGGGATAGATATCATCAGTCTGAGTCTGGGTGAACCTGACTTCAACACTCCCGATTACATCAAGGAGGCTGCAAAGAAGGCTATTGATGATAACTATTCAAAGTATCCTCCTGTGCCCGGTTATGCAGATTTGAGAGAGGCGATTTCGAAGAAATTTAAAGATGAAAACGGAATCAGTTACACTCCCGATCAGATCATAGTATCGGCAGGGGGTAAGCACTCGCTTATAAACGTTATTTTGTCAATTGTTAATCCGGGCGATGAAGTAATAATACTTGCACCTTACTGGGTAAGTTATTATGATCAGATAATTCTTGCAGAAGGGAAACCGGTTATTATTAAGGCTAAGCTTGAGAATGATTTTAAGATCAGGGCTGAACAGCTCGAGGCTGCGATAACTTCCAGAACCAGGTTAATAATCTTTAATTCCCCATCAAATCCGACCGGTATGGTTTACAGCAGGGAAGAGATGGAAAAAATTGCCAGAGTGGTCGGGAAGCACGAAGGAGTGTTCATAATTTCAGATGAGATCTACGAGCATATTATCTTCACCGGTGAACATATAAGTATGGCCTCTTTTAATTTCATTTACGACAGGGTGATCACTGTAAACGGAGTCTCAAAAGGATATGCTATGACAGGCTGGAGAATAGGATACATCGGTGCTCCTTTATGGATAGCGAAAGCCTGCAATAAACTGCAGGGTCAGTTTACATCAGGAGTATGTTCGATCGCCCAGCGCGCAGCACTTGCTGCCATACAGGGCAAAGGAGATTCACAGAAGATAATGAAAGCGGCGTTTCTCCGCCGTCGCGACCTGATATGCGGTCTCTTAAAAGAGATAAAGGGACTTAAAGTAAGAATTCCAGAAGGAGCCTTTTATGTGATGCCCGAGATAAGTTACTACTTTGGCAAGTCAGATGGTGAAACCAGAATAACTAATTCTGACGAACTGGCACTTTATTTACTCGATAAAGCACAGGTAGCAACCGTAGGTGGCGATGCATTCGGAGCGCCCGAATGTATTAGAATTTCATATGCAACTTCTGATGATTTACTGATTGAGGCGGTGAAGAGAATAAAGGGAGCGCTGGAAAAACTGAGGTAATCTTCTGAGGAATGCCCTCTTCTAATTCCAATAACTCACCCATCGTCCCCATCTCTATCCAATGAACTCACCCCCCGTCCCCCTCTCTGCTTCGCAAAGAGGGGGCGTAACGTACACTATATCATTTAGTTTCCCCCTCTATACGAAGTAGAGAGGGGGATTAAAGGGGGTGAGTACATTTGACAATTAAGGCCAGTAAAATGGGTATGGGGTTTAATACTTATTATACGACACAATCTCCTCAACGGGTTTTCTCCTTTTCTCATGCTTCTCACTCAATGAATACCCTAAAGTGATAATCAGTTCAACACGTTTTGATTTTGGGATATCCAGGAGCTTTTTTATCCTTCTTTCATCGAACCAGCCTATGATACACGATCCGATACCTTCGGCCTTTGCCTGTAGACAGATGTTTTCGGTGGCAATTCCAATGTCAATGAGGGAATAATCTTTATTCTTAATAGTAGCACCTACTTTCGATGACATATTTGGTTTTTCTCTCACAATCGCCAGAATGACCGGTGCCTGGGCAACAAAGCTGTTCATTCCGATCAATTTTGCAGAAGCTGCATCGGCAATTTGCAGGACAAGCTGCGGATCGGTAACAACAATGAATTTCCAGGGTTGGGCATTACATGCGGAAGGCGCCATTCTGCCGGCTTCAACAATCCTGTCAAGTTTTTCCTTCTCAACAGTATTATCACTGTATTTTCTGTCGCTCTGACGGCTTACAATCAGATCGAATATAGTTTTCCCGTCGGCCATTACTAATAATTATTTGGCAGTAGTTCGAAATATGCCTCAGGATGCAGGCAGGCCGGACAATTTTTAAGGGGTTTTGTTCCAAAATGGATATAACCACATTTTCTGCAATACCAGAAAACCTTTTCATCACGCTGGAACACTCTATCCTGCAAAACATTCCCGAGAAGTTTCCTGTATCTTTCTTCATGACCTTTTTCTGCGGAAGCAATAGCCTTGAATGCGGCAGCGACGTTTTTAAAACCTTCTTCCTCTGCTGTTTTGGCGAAAGAGGGATAAAGATCGCTCCACTCTTCATGTTCACCTTCGGCGGCTGCGAAAAGATTATCTTTTGTTGTTTCAGTTTTGCCGGCAGGATAAGATGCAGTTATTTCAACCATACCACCTTCAAGAAATCTGAAGAATCTTTTAGCATGCTGTTGTTCCTGTAATGCAGTTGCAAGAAAGATACCGGAAATCTGTTCAAATCCTTCCTCTTTTGCAACCTTAGCGGCAAATTCATACCTGTTCTTAGCCTGTGATTCTCCTGCAAATGCCTTCAGCAGGTTCTGTTCTGTTTTTGTTCCTTTTAAACTCTTTTCCATGTCAGTAAACTTTAATGAATTTAATATCATCAATTTAAAAATGATATAAGTGCTGGGATAATTATAGTAAATATAACTATCTTTATTTTCAAATTAAGGTGTGGTTATAAGTTGAATAAAATAATTTAAAAAATACGAAGATGATAATTGTACTATTTTTTCTGGCGGTCATTGTTTTTTTAGTCCTGATGGCTGTTTCACTGTACAACAGGCTGGTGAAGCTTAGAAATAACAGGGAGCAGGCTTTTGCCGATGTTGATGTGCAACTAAAGCAAAGACACGATCTTATACCTCAGCTGGTTGATTCGGTAAAAGGTTATATGGGACATGAGAGAGGAGTACTTACCGATATTACCGAGGCACGCACGAATGCCATGAAGGCTTCAACCATCAATGAAAAGATAGAAGCCGAGAATAAATTATCTACAGCCCTGGACGGTCTTAAGGTGTCTGTGGAAGCATATCCCGATCTGAAGGCAAACCAGAATTTTATGCAACTTCAGAATGAAATTGCAGATATTGAAAATAAAATAGCTGCAGCACGCCGGTTCTTTAACTCCGCAACCAAGGAGCTTAATGTCTCAACCGAAATGTTCCCTTCTAACCTGATTGCCACACTTTTCAATTTCAAACGCGAACCGATGTTTGAACTTGGAAATCAGAGAGCTGAAGCAGAACAACCACCTAAAATTCAGTTCTGATTGTATGAAGTATTTCGGTTTGCAGAGCCAGATCTGGAGAAATAATACAAATTCAGTGCTGTTACTGGTGATGTTTCCCATCATCTTCTTTGTAATGACATGGTTATTCTTTTTCTTCTTATCATTTGGTTCAGAAGAACATAGAACAATAAGCCAGATAAATCAGAGCTTTATTACTACAACTCCCTTTATAGTAATCGGGGTGCTTATCTGGTTTATTATCGCCTGGTTTTCTCATTCTGTAATGATAAACTCAGCTACCGATTCAAAACCACTTTCAAGGAATGAAAATAAAAGGGTTTATAACCTGGTGGAGAATCTGTGTATCTCTACAGGAATGACGATGCCAAAAATCAATATTATTGATGACGATTCTTTAAATGCTTTTGCCAGTGGTATGAATCAGAATACATTTTCAGTCTCACTCTCGAAGGGCATAATAGAAAAGCTGAATGATGAAGAGCTTGAAGCGGTAATTGCACATGAACTCACTCACATAAAAAACCGGGATGTCAGGGTGCTTATTATCTCAATTATTTTTGTCGGGATTTTTGCATTCATCTCACAGGCAATATTCAGAGGAATACAATTTGGAGGTACAGGGAAAGGAAAAAAGGATGGGGGCGGGGGTGCCATAATTATTGCTCTTGTGCTTGCCCTCATCGGCTATCTGATTTCATCTCTTTTAAGATTTGCCTTATCAAGAAAGCGTGAATTCCTTGCAGATGCCGGCTCAGCTGAACTAACCCACAGACCGCTGGCTCTTGCATCGGCTCTGAGAAAAATATCTGTTGATCCGATAATTGAAGCTGTTAAGAGAAAAGACATTGCCCAGATGTTTATTGAGAATCCGCAGGCTTTGGAGAAAAAATCCTCTTTTTCGGTTACTTCACTTTTTGCTACACATCCTCCGATCGAGAAAAGGATTCAGCTGCTGGAACAGTTCTAATCCCTTAGACTTAAGGGAAGGGGATGGGGGATGGGTTTCATACTAAAAATGGATGAAGAAGCTCCAAGTTCTTTCCCTAAAATGGTCAGCTTATAGGATTTTTTCTTTTTCCGATATTAATAAGTTTCTTTTCTTCTCCTCTTAGCAATCTGCCAATATTCTTCCTGTGAGTTATGATCAGGCCTATGCCGGTTATAATTGAAAATATCTTGAATAACACCGAGGGTGTATCAAAAAACAAAAACAGAAAGACAGGAAAAGATATTCCACCGCTCATTGAGGATACAGATACGATTCCTGTTATGAGCAAAACAACCAGAAATACACCAATACTGCATAAAGTAAGCAATGGCTGCAAGGCCAGGAATACTCCAAAGACAGTTGCTACTCCTTTTCCTCCCCTGAATCCGGCGAAAACAGGGAAAATATGCCCGATAATTGCTATAATACCTGTCATCATCTGCAGGTTCGTAAGCATGGCGCTTCCCTGTGGTGCAAGATGAAAGAATACAGGCAATATGGCTGCCAGCCATCCTTTTGCGATATCAATAAGCAGGACCGGAATTCCAGTCGCCCATCCAAGAACCCTGATTGTGTTAGTGGTCCCTGCGTTTCCACTCCCATGTTCCCTTATATCTATATTGTGAAATCGTTTTCCGATCCATACAGCCGATGGTATCGATCCAAGAAGGTATGCCAGGACAATAGCAAGTACCGTATTAAGTAAATTCATACTTCAAGTAATTTTAAGATGGCAAATATAACAATAATATTTACCCCGGATTGTTCAGATAACCGGGCCTGAACTGATCAGCCTGGACGACTCTTCGTTAGCTGCAAATTTGCTGAAATTATTAATGAATTTAAGAGCAAGGTCAGTAGCTGCTATCCTCCACTTGAAAGGAGAATCCCAAGCTTTCCCGGGATCCAGTATACTATTATCAACTCCCGGAACTCTGACAGGAATATTTAAATTGAAAACAGGAAGAATGATAAACTCGCCTTTTGAAATTGAACCTTCAAGTATTGCATTGATTATCATCCGGGTTGAATGCAGGTCGATGCGGGTACCCGTACCATAAGGTCCACCCATCCAGCCTGTATTAACCAGCCAGGCTTCTGCATTGTTCATTTTCATTTTTCTTATCAGCTCATTTGCATAAATTATAGGATCGAGCATAAGGAATGTACCACCAAAGCAGGCTGAGAAAGAAGGCAAAGGCTCAACAATTCCTCTCTCCGTTCCTGCAACTTTTGCTGTATATCCGCTCAGGAAATAATACCTGGTCTGTTCCTCGGTGAGACGGCTTACAGGAGGCAGAACGCCGAATGCGTCAGCCGAGAGGAAGATAACTTTTTTCGCATGTCCTGCTTTCGAAACAGGTTTTACAATATTGTTGATATGATATATAGGATAGGCAACCCTGGTATTTTCAGTCTTTGAATTATTATTAAAATCAATTGTCCCATCTGATAAAATAACCAGGTTTTCAAGCAGTGCATCACGCTTTATTGCGTTATAAATATCCGGTTCATTCTCCTTACTTAGCTTGATACATTTAGCATAGCAGCCACCTTCAAAATTGAACACACCATCATCGTCCCAACCATGTTCATCATCACCGACAAGAGCTCTCTCCGGGTCAACCGACAAGGTGGTCTTTCCGGTTCCTGAAAGTCCGAAAAAGATAGCTGTATCACCATTTTTGCCGACATTTGCAGAGCAATGCATAGAGGCTATCCCCCGGAGCGGCAGATAATAATTCATAACTGAAAAGATCCCTTTTTTCATCTCTCCGCCATACCAGGTGCCACCTATTATCAGCATACCTTCAGTAAGGTTGAAAAAGACAAAGTTTTCTGAGTTGAGGCACTGGCTCTGCCAGTCGGGATTTTTAGCTTTCGAGGCATTTAGGACAACAAAATCAGGCTTGAACTGGTCGAGTTCTTCCGGTTCCGGCCTGATGAACATGTTTTTAACAAAATGGGCCTGCCATGCTACTTCAAGAATAAATCTGACTTTTAGGCGTGAGTTTATATTTGCACCGCAAAAACAGTCGACTACAAACAGTCTCTTTCCTGATAACTGTTTAGCTGAAATATTTTTACAATGGTTCCATATTTCAGTCGAGATTGGCTTATTGTCGGAAACTTTTGCTTTTTCTGATCTCCACCAAACGGTATTCTTTGTTTTATCATCATATACAACATACTTATCTTTTGGAGAACGTCCGGTAAAAACACCTGTATCAATTGCAATTGCACCTGTCTTCGTTATAACCCCTTTCTCATAACCCTCAAGTCCGGGTTTAGTCTCCTCGGCAAAGAGCGTATTATACGACGGATTATAGATAATCTCTGTAACGTCGTGAATACCATAATCCAATAAATCCCCGGCATCAATCATTTTAAGAAATTTTGGTTTATTTCAATAAATTCCTAGTTAATAAAGCTTTAACTCAAATGATCTCGAAATATAGTTCAATTTTTTAAATAATTATCCTCACCAGGGACAGGGTAAATTGTTTCTCGGGGGTCATTATGTTGTTAGAGGGGATAACGAATTTCGTACACAGTTAGTTCAATCAGTCATGAAAAGATGAAAATAGGGACACGCATATGCATGTCCCTATTACTTTTATTATTGAACTATATTATTATTTGCCGAACTTGATAGAAGCCTGGGCTGCTGCAAGTCTTGCAATTGGTACCCTGAAAGGAGAGCAGCTTACATATGTCAAACCGGCTTTGAAACAGAATTCAACAGAAGCCGGATCGCCTCCCTGTTCGCCACAGATACCAACTTTAAGGTCTGGTCTGGTGGCACGTCCTTTCTCAACTGCCATTTTGATTAACTGACCAACTCCATCCTGATCTATTGTCTGGAAAGGGTCTGAGGCAAGAATCTTCTTGTCGAGGTAATCGTGAAGGAATCCGCCTGTATCATCACGGCTGAAACCAAAGGTCATCTGTGTAAGGTCATTTGTACCGAATGAGAAGAATTCAGCGGTCTTAGCCATACGGTCGGCGAGGAGACATGCACGAGGGATCTCAATCATTGTTCCGTATTTGCATGCAATGGATTTTACTCCGAATTTTTTGCAGAGCTCTTCATTTACTTTGTCGAATACTTTTTTAGTATAGTCAAGTTCTCCAACTTCACATGTAACAGGGACCATTAATTCAGGATAAGGTTTCTTACCTTCCTTTAAGAGTTCCAGAGAAGACTCGAGCATAGCGCGAATCTGCATCTCTGTTACTTCAGGGTAAGTAATACCAAGACGTACTCCACGGTGTCCCATCATCGGGTTTGACTCATGAAGGGCTTCGCCACGTTTTGCAACATCCTCTTTTTTAATACCAAGAGCCTTGGCCAGTTCTTCCTGTTTTTCTGCACCCTGGGGTACAAACTCATGAAGTGGAGGATCGAGAAGTCTGAATGTTACGGGTAGTCCGTCCATTGCAGCCATAGTCTCTTTCATATCCTTTTTAACAAATGAGAAGAGTTCGTCAAGCGCTTTCCTGCGTTCAGTTTCATTTGCACTAAGAATCATTTTGCGGAGAAGGAAAAGAGGTTGTTCTGAACCTTTGCCATAAAACATATGCTCTGTACGGAAGAGACCAATACCTTCTGCTCCATAATTACGGGCAATTACAGCATCTTCAGGTGTCTCAGCATTTGTGCGGACACCCATTTTACGATACTTGTCAACTATAGTCATGAATTCCTTAAAACGTGGGTTCTCTGTAGCATCCATAAGCGCTACAGCACCTGTATAGACGTTTCCTTTGGTTCCGTTCAGTGTGAGAATATCACCTTCTTTAATAACTATATCTGAACCTGTAATTTTAGCGATCTTTTTTGCAGCGTCTACGTGGAGTGCTCCTGCGCCAACGATACAGCATTTACCCCATCCACGTGCAACAAGTGCAGCATGAGATGTCATACCACCACGGGCAGTAAGAATACCTTCAGCAGCACGCATGCCTTCTACGTCCTCAGGATTGGTTTCCTCGCGGACCAGGATAACTTTTTCGCCTTTACGCTGCCATGCAACAGCGTCTTCAGCATTGAAAACAACTTTGCCAACGGCTGCACCCGGACCAGCTGGCAATCCTCTGACAACTGTTTTTACTTTCTTTTCAGCAGAAGGATCGCAGATAGGATGCAAGAGCTCATCAAGCTGTACAGGATCTACACGCATAACAACTGTTTTTTCATCGATAAGTTTCTCGTGAAGCATATCCATTGCCATGTTGAGTGCAGCTGTTCCTGTTCTCTTACCAGTACGGCACTGAAGCATATACAGTGTACCTTCCTGAATTGTGAATTCTATATCGAGCATGTCGTGAAATGACTTCTCGAGGATATTACGAATATCCCAGAGCTCCTTGTATGTAGATGGCATTGCCTCCTGCATACTGTGAAGATGCTGGTTCTGGTCATTTTTAGTATCATCGTTGAGAGGACTCGGAGTACGGATACCTGCCACTACATCTTCTCCCTGCGCATTTACCAGCCACTCGCCATAGAAGAGGTTTTCACCGGTTGCCGGGTTACGCGTAAAAGCAACGCCCGTTGCTGATGAATCTCCCATATTGCCAAATACCATTGATTGTACACTTACAGCTGTTCCCCAATCATCAGGTATACCTTCTATGCGACGGTATGAAACAGCTTTCTTCCCATTCCAGCTTTTGAAAACAGCTTTAATACTGCCTTCGAGTTGTTCTTTTGCATCATCAGGAAAAGGTTTTCCCAGAGCGTTTTTAACTATTTTCTTAAACTCTTCCGAAAGAAGTTTCAATTCGTCAGCTGGAATTTCTGTATCTGATTTATAACCTTTCTGCTTCTTGAATTCGTCAAGTTTTTCATCAAGCTGTTTACGGATTCCTTTACCTTCGCCCAGGTCAATTCCTTCAGCTTTTTCCATAACAACGTCGGCATACATCATAATCAGACGACGATATGAATCCCATACAAAACGCGGGTTATTGGTCTTTTTAAGAAAACCGGGTATTGTTGCTGAACAAAGACCGATATTAAGGACGGTATCCATCATGCCCGGCATTGAACTGCGTGCACCGGAACGACATGACACCAATAATGCATTTCCAGGATCACCGTACTTCATGTTCATTGTTTCTTCTGTCTTCTTCATTGCTGCCCATACTTCAGGCATCAATTCTGCCGGAAGAGTACAATCGTTTTTGTAATACTCATTACAGGCTTCTGTTGTGATAGTAAAACCTGCAGGAACCGGTAACCCAAGCAGACACATTTCAGCCAGGTTAGCACCTTTCCCTCCAAGGAGGTTTTTCATGTCGGTTTTGCCCTCTGCGGTTTTCTTTCCGAAGGAGTAGACTCTTTTAACTTGTGACATAATTTTATCGATTTGTGATAAGGTTAAATTATTGTTTTTGCAAAATAAGCCGCAAAGTTAATGTAAAAAATTGAATTTTGAAATGTGATTTTCTCTTATGCTCTGGGATGGAACATAATAAGGGTATCACGTAAAAAGCTGCGATCAATATGAGTGTAGATCTCAGTGGTGAGTATTGATTCATGCCCAAGCATTTCCTGAA
>Ga0208079_1000206_pt1 | contig 33789 bp, 18 predicted proteins | sample NGESurdeep092012_5_FD_184474 | JGI IMG/M metagenome (GOLD analysis project Ga0208079, IMG submission 184474) | Arctic peat soil microbial communities from Barrow, Alaska - NGEE Surface sample 210-2 deep-092012 (SPAdes) | ecosystem: Environmental > Terrestrial > Soil > Wetlands > Peat ... | reverse complement strand
GACGCCAGCATCATTAAAATCTGTAAACATAACACCACGTTCTTTCTCACTTAATAGCTGTTCTCCTTTCAGTGTGAAAAAGGATATCTTGCCGTTTTTGAGATTTAGTACTACCTGTAGGATATCGCTTTTAAGCGAAAGTTCATCTCCTGATTGCTTAATTCTGAAGGACGTTTTTTGCGGAGTTTTAATGACAGAAAGGCTTTCTTTTTTAAATGTATTGCCTTCGGGCCATTTCAGTACCCTTACCATTGAAGGGCTATAGAACTGAATCTCAACTCCTGCGGAGTTAATTACTGTTTTTATACCCATATCAGTTTTCTGATAGGATTGCGACCAGCTATCAGAAAAATTAATAGCAAGTAATGCCATAAACAAATAAATATTCTTCATAATAGTTCCTTTAAATAAGCAACTCTGTAACTGAAACTAAAATACGGATAAACCTGAATTAAAACATTTCCGGATTAAATGATAAATAACTTAAAAGAGAATCCCAACAATTATATTGCAATGATACTTTATGACAAAAGATATTATTCTTATTTAAATAATATTGGAGCAAATTCATTGAGCGCTCTGCGCCATGTAAGCCATTCGTGGGCGGTGCCTTGTGATTCGTGGTAAACGATATGCTTGATACCGTGAATCTTGAGGGCTTCAACCGATTCTTTTGGAGTGCGTTCTTCTGTGCCTGTGCTTATGAACAACAGATTTATCTGCTTGTCGAAAGCAGCAGCATCTTTGAAAACACCGTTGAAAGCGGTTTCAATCATATTGCTTGCGCTCTGTGCATTTGGCGCTGCACCTGGTCCACCTGGTGCCGGGCCTCTTCCCATGTTGCCCATGAAAAATCCGCTGAATGTACCCATCCATGCAAATTTATCCATGTTGACGAAAACGGTCTGGGCCGTCTGCATACCGCCTCTGGACAGGCCGGCCATGGCACGATGCTGCCTGTCGGCCTTAGTGCGGAAGGTCTTTTCTATAAAAGGTATCAGATCTTTAACATAGATCTGAGTTATATCGTTCGTGGAAGCCTTGCGGACATCTGAGTTGGTCTTGATATCGCCGCAGTCCATCACTATGATCATGGGAACAGCTTTACCGGATGCAATCAATCCATCCATGATGTTACATATATGACCCTGGTTTGACCAGCCGTTTTCATCCTCACCCCAACCGTGGAGCAGGTATAGTACCGGATATTTCTTTTTCCGATTCTGTTCATATTCAGCAGGAATATAAACATTACAATGACGTTCCATACCATTAATTTCAGACCAGTATTGGATGGAATGAATTTGTCCATGTGGTATGTTTTTATTGAACCTGTAATAATCCCCTTCAGGCCCTTCGGGAATTTCAATTCCCGATGATTCCCAGTTGCTTCCGAAATAGGCTTGAGTATTCCGGTCCATAACAGAAACGCTGTCGATCCAAATGGAATAGTAATGAAACCCGACCACCTGAGGGTCGGATGTGCAGGTCCAATTTCCTTTTTCATCTTTCGTCATGTCGTATCTCTTGTTGGCCAGATCGACCTGAACCGTTTTTGCAGTGGGTGCTACCACCCTGAATAAGGCTTGCCTGGTCTGAGCATTTACTGCCGGATATTGTGATAAGAAGGTGTTGCACGAAGAAGGTTTAAAACCTTCGGGTAGCGGTTGTTCCTGCTGACCGCGCTGGACGCCGGCAAACTGAGCTGATGCTAAACCACAATTCAAAATTGCGGCTATAATAATAGAAGTAACTTTTTTCATAATTAGAAATTTATATAGATTAATTTTTTGAATAAAACCTTCATTAATTAAGGAATAAATCTTTTCCCAAGTACCAGTTTATCCCCTGAAATGTCGATTTCGTAGTATCGTGGTTTACGAGGTCCGTCACCGTCGACATGGTGGATAACGAGCAGTCGTTTGCCTTCAAAAGTGGTGAACAACATCCCGTGTCCGGAATTGTCGCCTACAAATGGTTTTTCTTCCTGAATCCATGGTCCATCAATGGTTCCTGATTCTGAATAGCATACACCCTGGTTATACCGGCCTACTCCCCAGCTTGACCACAACATGCCCAATTTGCCTGTTTTGGTTCTGAAAAGTTCAGGTCCGTCGGTTACCCAACCATTAAGTTTCAAACCAAAAGTCATTTCTTCGTTTCCTATCATTTCGAGTGCCCATGGAGCTTCGCTGGCATGGAATAGCAATGTAGGTTCCGTAATAGTTTTGCTCAAATCGGGTGAAAGTTTAACGTATTCCATGGTGCCATCAATTGTTTGCATCCATTCACGAACAAAAACAAAATATGGTGTACCGTTTTCATACCAGATTGTTCCATCAATAATATCCCAGCTATGAGGAAGAAAGTCGTAGTTTGGATCAGGATTAGCAAGCTTATATGGACCTTCAGCTTTACCTGATTCTAAAATCATAGTTTGATGACGGTAAATATTGTATCTGCGCGGAACAACGTCAACCAATTCTTTTCTGTCACCGAAAGAAGCTGCATAATAGTATTTACCATTAACCTTATGTATTTCAGCGGCAGCAACAAAATTAATACCTTCCATCCAGGTTCCTCTTGTATCATAAGCTCCGTAAGGTCCGGTCAAGTTTTTTAGATCTTTACTCTTGTAAATACCACCACCACTACCAGTCAGGTAGTAGGTTTTGGTCGCATCGTCAGCCAGGATATATGGATCACTTATGCTCATGTCATCGATATTCATGGTAGTAATTACACGGGCAGTATCAGTTACACTTGCGCTTGCACCTCGGCTTCTTGGAGCGGAGGTGGGATTTGTTGTGGTTACGCCTGCCTTGTGAGTTTGGGGCATACCAAAACCTTTCGATCCGGGAGGAGCAGGAATTGTAACCGTTGGAACAAGCTGTTTCTTTACGTCAGTTTGGATGGTGTTTGTTTGTCTTGAATTGCAGGCCGCCAGTATCGCAATCAATAAGATAACAAAAGAAACTTTAAGATTTTTTTTCATAATTCATCATGGTAGATTTTATTTTACTAATTGGTTCAATATCCCTGCATCATAATTATTCCGGAATCGGATAGAACGAATCGGCCGTAATTTATTGACTTAATAGCATATAAAAATAAGTCACTTTTGACAGACTGATTTAACGTTTAATTGTCAAAAACTTTAGATTTTCGTTCAAATTCACACAAGATCTGCTTAAACATGCAATTCCAAAGTCGCTTACTTGACGAGTATTGCATCAACAGCTACTGGTCCGGGTCCACAATTTATAATACTAATAATATGTGTGCCCGGGGTCAGGTTAGTCACCTTACATACTACCTGTTGAGATTGGCGCTTGTCCATAACAGACAAATCCGCATTAGCACGGGTTTGTCCGTCTATCTGAACCTCGATCTTTCCGGCTCCTGCTTCTTTCGGGGCGATGACTGAGACGTTGCTACCGGTGAACGAACAACTCCATATATCACCAGGTGTGTTGCTGGTCGTGAGATCGTTGTTGAAGTCTCCTATTCCCAGATTGCAGTAGCGAATCCATCCGGGTGCCTTCGTACCTGGGTCATCGTCATTAATCCAGCCTTTGTTGTGGGTGACGCGCAGAACACGGTACTCCGAAGCCAACTGCTGATCAGCAATCCCTGGCAGAGGCTGCACTGACCCGTTGAGTGTCACTGTCAGTCCCTGATTGTCCTGAACAAACGTCAGCGCAACATCAGAACCGAGCATCTCGACTTTGGAAACTTTACCCAATGTCGAACTACTGTCGCCTAAAGCTTTAAGTGTAACTGAACCTCCTTGCCAATCAAGAAGTGTGGCATAGACATTTCCGTTATTACGTGTGTAGCAAACTGAATTATCCCCATAGACTTCAAAAGGACGGGAACCATAGACAGCTTCACCATTGACTTTTAACCAGGCACCAATGTCTTTGCAAAGTCGTGTTACCTCTGGATCAATATCGCCGCGACCGTGTTGGGTAATGTTGAGCAGCATAGAGCCGTTTCGGGAGACATTCTGCATCAATAACTCAATTGCCTTTTTAGCATCCATGTATTTCTGACCTGTAAGGTAGTGCCAGTCCGCAATACTCGTTTCAGTCTGGAATGGATAGGCCATAATCTCTGATTCTATAATTGCCTCGGAGCTCTTGACCAGGGCGCGTTCAACGATTGGAATCAGTTCGGGGGTCTTTTTGAAGCTGTTGTAACGCCCGCCAACGCACTTGAGGTTAATTACCACATCCATTTTACCCGGGTTCCATTTCAGAGACTTGTTGTAGAAGTTCGCGACTAATGGCGGAGCCAGAAAACCCAGCCCCATTTTCACACCCAAATCCATCAAGGTATCGCCTGCAGCCTCATCGAAGTAAATCACATCAGGGTGATATTTGGTGATGGCGTCATCCACCCGCCACATGAACTGGTTGGCAAAGGGCGAATTCAGCGGATCCTTTTTGTCGTGAACTGGTCCATAAAGGTCCACCGGGTCCAATCCTTCCCACCATTTTCCTTTTCCGTCCCAAATAGTTTGTAGTGCATCGTAAGGCACACCCTGCATCGGACCGGTCTTGTCACTTGTGTACCGTACGGTCATGAATTGACCCCATATTCGGGGCGGAGAATTGTGAAAACCGATGCCGAAACGCAATCCGCGTTTCCGTGCTTCTTTTTCCCATGTGCCTACGATGTCGACTTTTGGACCAACATTTACGGAATTCCATGGCTGGTAAGCAGAATTCCAGCAATCGAAGTTATCATGATGAACACCCATAGCCATAAAGTAACGGGCCCCCATTTCGACAAACAAATCCATTAACTCTGCAGGATTCCATCGATCAATCACCCAGTTATGACAGATATCCTTGTAGCCATATTCAGATGGATGACCAAAGTTCTTTAGGTTGTATTCATATTGTCGATTGCCCTGAATATACATGCCGCGAGCATACCAATCGCCCTGTTCGGGCATGGATTGCGGATCCCAATGTGCCCAAGCACCAAACTTAGCTTCACGCCACCACTCCGGCACGGTATAAAGACGGCTTAATCCCTTCCAATCAGCAGGATACTGTCCTTTGGCCACAGGTAACGTTGGAAGGTTCCAGATATCCGGAGGTAGTCCCAGGTCATAGTCGCCGACAATAATTTTATCAACATTAACAGTGATATCATTGGAAACCAGACTAATGGTTACCATGGCATTAGCCGGGATAGAAACTTCACTTATAGCATAAAGGAAGGAACCGGTAAGATTTCCGGATGAATGAACATTCAATTTTTGTACAGGTTGATCGTTTACAGTGACACTGATCAAACCCACTCCCAATGATGAATAGCGAATCGCCAGTCTGCCTGAAGACGGAAGACCGGTGAACCTGATCCCATCCTCGGGTTTGGTCAAACTGATTAGAAATTCTCCTGAGGCATCTCTATCAGCCATTTTGGAAGCTCCTCCTATGAGTTTGGCAGATTCTGCCTCGAATGTGTGCTTTTTTGCAGCAACGGCAGAAGTGAAGGCGCTAAACAATAAAAATGAAAGTACCAGGAAAATCCGGATGGGGAGCATATATTTGAAATTCAGAAATTTATGCTGCCAGTCTTTGTGTTGCTTGTCCATAATTATTTGGTTAAATTGTTCAATTTCTATGTTATCCTGGTCACTTTTTAAACTTCCACCAATCGAAGTTGAATAAATCTTTTTCTCCCCTGAACACAAAGAATAAATCGTGAACCCCTTTGATACTATTCACCGGGGTAGTGAGCGTTTTCCAAATGTCTCCTTCACCAGAGCTATTTACGGTAATTGTTCCCAATATTAGCCCATCAATTTTGTCGGTATGGATTTCAATCTTTCCTCCATACAAAGAAGCAACACTAACATCAACAAATGTTGGTCCTTTTGAAAAATCGACGCCTTGCACTTTAATGTAATCGCCGTTGTGAATAGCGGTCACAAATAACCTGTCAGCGATTTTTCTTCCTTTATCCCATGGAATATTGCGTTCCCATTCAGTAGCAAATTCTGTTTTAAGCCCTTCGCTATAGGCCATGGTTTCGGCTTCGTTTTGTATGTATGGGTTTAAGGCGCCAATTTGTTGTGCCCCCTTTGTAGACCACCATGGAACTTTCTGAATAGAGCCATCGTCATTATAGGTCATATTTTCAACACAAATCGAACGTCTTTCATAATGTTTTGACATTGTTTGTTTCAGGATGGCATAATTAAACCCGAACACATAAGAGTTTCCTTTGTAGTCGAGAATTCCCGGATGGTTTCCCGATGACCTCCTATCCGGATCCATGATGGTACCCTTACACTTCCACGGGCCTGTCGGGCTATCGCTCATGGCATAACCAATGCCTTCGGGACAACAACGGGATGCCCAGGCCAGGTAGTAATGATTATTCTTTTTCCATAACCACGGGCCTTCCGTGTAAGATGCCTCGGGTGGGGTCCCTGTAAAGTCGATGGACGCAACCTGGATGTCGCCCGAAGTAGAAATCATGTCTTCGTTCAACTTCGCATAATAACAAGGGCCATTCCCGCCCCAATAAAAATACGCCTGCCCATCATCATCGATGAATACAGTAGGATCGTAATCGCCCGGATTTGAACGGAAGATTAAAGGCTTACCGATGGCATCGGTAAACGGACCATAAGGGCTGGTGGATACAGCTACCCCAATAGCCATCTTCCCAAGGTAAATTGTAGGGCAATATAAATAAAACTTCCCGTTTCTGGCAACACACTGTGGAGCCCAGGCACTGTGACCATCGGCCCAGGTAAATGTCCTGTATGGTTCTATTACACCTGCAATTATTCCATGGTCGGTCCAATTGACCATATCGGTGGAAGTGTATAGCATCCAATTCAGCATTTTAAAACCAAAAGCATCATCCTCGTCGTGGCTGGTATACAGAAATACCGTGTCGTGATAAACCATAGGAGCCGGATCGGCAGTAAATTTCGATTGGATAATTGGATTTTGTGCATAACATAACGAACCAAAGAATGTTGCGACAACCACTGTAGTACTTGCAACAAGTAACCGAATTCGAGATTTTTTGATTGAATATTTTAGCAGAGTCATAGCTGTTTTGAAATTTTAAAAAGTAAGTATTTCCTCTTAATTGATTGGCACTGAAATGGCGGGAGTATTATATCCATCGAGTTTGACCCAACGAGCCACGGCACCCTTCCGTACGGTTCCGTGAATCCCGACAGTTTCGCCCGGAAAAACAGTAATATAATTGTCGTCGTATTCAATTGGAAGAATTTCGTCTCCGTATTTGGCAGTTGAAATCGTGGCCCTCTCGAAAAATGCTATGTGCGTTGAAGTGTTGTGCAAACGAATTGTGACATGGCTTTCCTCACCAATCTTCTTTTGCTGCGCCTCAATTTCTACGTTCACTGCAGGCATGGTATTTAACGCGGTCATATCGGACCATTTTTCCTGTTTCAGGGTCATGTAAATATCATTTGTCTTCTCCCCAAGGTCGTCATCTTTTTGTGATTTCCAGTAAGTGTTATCCACCACGAGTTTCCCGCTTTCATCAAATAACTGACAGCGTATAAAAAACACCGGTGAACTCTCAGGATACCTCGGCAACAACATTACCTGGTTTGTGCCATTGAAAGGAACCGATATGTCGTTTGCAGAACGGTCGTCGCGTATATTGCCATCTAGATCATAGACGCGTATTCGAACACGTAATCCATGAACGTCGTCAGGTGTTTGATTGAAAACTATAATTCTGGCCTGGCTGTTGTCGCCGGTGGCATAAGAATCAAAAACCACAGAGAGCGGATGTAATCCTTTCTTAGCCCCAAAGTAGACGCCACCCGGGCTAAGGTAATAATCAATGAGGTTACCGTAAAACGAGGGCCAGTGGCTGTTCAACATCCAGTAGGCGGTCATTTTGTGAGTTGCCCAGCCACATGCGGCAAAACTCTCGAACTGTGCACGAGCGTTCTCGTAATGGGCGACCTGAGCTTTCCGCACAAAGTCCTCCACCTTGGAGGAAGGGCCATAGCGCTTTTCCAATGCCAGTTGAATATTGCCGAGTGTAGAATTATAAGCCCAGGCCCCAGCGTGCATAAACCAGGTATCGTTGATTGGCCAAAGCTTGTCCTCTGGGATGAATTTCTTAAGGCTCTCCAAAGTAGGAATTTGCTCATTGTCTCCCTGCTCAGCAATAGAACCACTGGTAGCAGGATATTTTCCACTGAACCAGTAACTGGGTGGCCGCCAGCAATATGGTCCTTCCATGCGAATGCCATCCCATACACGGTTCCCATTCGCATCTTTTGCAAATGCAGAGACTGTATTCACAACTGCGTTTTGCCAATGCAGTTCGGCAAGAATCTGGTTGTATTCCTGACAAACTGTATCCGGAGGTAGTCCATCACTTGCGTTTGCCCAGATAAATACAGACGCATGAGGACGAAGCATTAGGATTTGTGACCGAAGACTCTGCGAAGCCACGCTGTGGTCTTCCCCACTCCATTGTTCCCATTTCTCCCACTGATTGCAGCACATCCAACCCAACATGATTGGAATGCCCTGCTCATCGGCTAGTTCGATAATGTGTTCGCTCGATATTTTCGATTCCCAGCGGAGAAAGTTGATACCAAGATTCTTCACATAGCGAAGGATGTCAGCTTCGCGCTCCGGGTCGTAGCGATAGAGAAGGTCAGGAGTATAGTCTCCACCTCGGATAAGAAAATCGCGGCCGTTCACCTTTAAGTAAAAGTTGCCGCCCTTGCCCATGTCGGGAAATTGTTCATCGTTATCGCGATGCTGCGTGATGCTCCTGATTCCGAAGCGAATATGAGAGTTGTCCGAAATAATTTCGTCCTGTACAAATTCCAACTGAAGGTCGTATAGAGCAGACTTCCCCATGGTATAAGGCCACCAGAGGTCCGGATGAGACACAATCAGGTCAGGATATTTTTCCGGCGTTAACTCAACTTCACGGTTCTCACCAGGAGAAAGCGCTACAAATTGCTCCACATGAATCGAAGGCTTCCCTTGTCGGGAAACTGTTCCTTTCAACATCCCGTTCACCGGCTGTGCTGACAAATTGCGTAAATTAGCGAAAACAGTCAGATGCGCTGTGGAATCGGTGAAAAATAGTTTTGAATTTACCAGAGCGTTATTAACCGATACACTGCCTGTTGACCTTAAATAAACAGGTTTCCAGACACCTGCATTGCGATCGGTAACAAAAGAAACACCATGCCAAGGGTTCTTCTCCTTCGGGCCCTTGTACCCGACATATTTCCAATTGAGCCAGTCGAACCAACTGTCGGCTAATTCAACACCGGTAACATCCTGAATTAGTTGCTCGGGAGTAACCTTAACAGCGAGCACATTCTGGGAGCCTCGCTTAATCCAACGGGTGACATTGAATTCGTAAGCGGCATACATACCTGCTACTTGCTTGTTGTCGGCAATTTTTTCGCCATTAAGCCAGATTTCCGCCCGGTAGTTGATCCCCTTAAACTCGAGCGTGTAGAAATCGCTTACCGGCGCATTAAAAGTTGTACGGTACCACCAATCTTGCTTATATAAATCCTGGGGGACTTTTTCCAAAAGATTTTTTCCCACATAAAGGTTAGGATAAACGTCATCTTCCTGAAGTATTTCAAGAACCGTGGCCGGCATCCGATGAATCGGGTACCAGTGGTCATCATTATAGGTAGAAACAGAAATCTCAGCGCCTTCAGTCTGCACATCCTTCGAAGATACGAGCTTCCAATTCTCTGCGAGTTCTACCCGGCATGGTTTTGCAGTATCAGCATACAACATACCTGTTTCAAAACCGAAGAAAAGCAGCATTGACGGAATGATGCGGAGCATAATTTCATGTTTTCTACATAGTCGTTTCATTAAATAGGTTTTTATTGATAATCAATTTTGTTGCTAATCCGAAAATAGTCAAAATCAACAGATCCGCCTGCAACCTTTGTGGAATAGTTGAACAAGGCGAAGCGGTATCCTACAAAATGGGCCAGAGAATAAGACATTTGCAGTGGTTTACCAATTGTTGTCCACAACTTTCCATCCAGACTGTAGTAAAAGTAGGCCTTGTCAGTTCTCTTCTCAAAATTGCAGTCAACCTTCAGGTAAACCGTTCTCTGAGTTAATGGAACACTTGCCAGTTCTACTGGTGATTCAGATTCAGCGCTTATCATGACAATAGACTTTGCTGTTCCTGTCATTTTCACACCGACAATCCCATATTGCTTCTGTAGCACAGCCAGACCAGCAACATCGCCATCGTTCATGTTGCTTACATCCACTGCAACTGTGCCCGAACATACCGGCCCAAATGTTCTCTGGGTCAACATGTTCCTTACTTGTTCAAAATTGTTATCAATACGGCTTGTTGTAAGCCTCAAAAAACCTGGTCGCTGTTTTAGCGACCAGTACCGGTTGTCCGGATTATGGTTCCATTGCCATTGAAGTACAAGTTGAGATATACCACTATCAAACTCATCAGAAGCAACGCTTGCAGGCAATGGCGTATTGGTAACCTGGATATTCAGTGTTTGGGGTACTTTGCCATTATTACCAGCGACAGGCCATCCATCCTCCCACTTCACAGGTACAAGAAAAGGTGTCCGGCCCACGGCGCCGTTATCCTGGAAAAGCATTGCGTACCAGTCACCTTTAGGAGAATCAATAAGGCATCCCTCGGCAACTCCCTGATCGTGCAGGAAAATTCTGCCTTCATAAGGGCCTGTAATCTTGTCCGCCCTGAATACCAGTTGTGTTCGAATGTCATTCTTTGGCCAGGTAATAAGAAAAAGGTAATATTTCCCGTTAATCTTGTGCAAATGTGCCCCTTCAGCCGGTACGAGTAAATTCGTACCAGCTATCCTTGATGCATCCTTGATAATCACCCGGTCAAACCCGCCTTGCTTTATCCCTGAAAGGTCGGCATTCAGTTCCACCAAACGGATGTCGCCCGCTTCGCACATCTTGTAAACACGTCCATCATCGTCAAAAAACAATGATCCATCGTACAGAAGGGGCTTAAACGAAGTCTCTTCCCATTTGCCCGATTCAATATCCGGTGTTTTGAAGATATATGTTTTTCCAGTATTTAGGGCAAACGTTGTAGCATAATACATTTCATTATGATACCGCAGGCTGCTGGCCCACGAGCCTTTTCCGTACATGTTTCTGCCATTCTGAAGTGTTGTTTCATCATTATCTTCCAGTTTCTGGTACGCATATCCAACCATTTCCCAATTCACCAGATCCTTGCTCTTCATAATTGGTAAACCCGGACACATATGCATTGTAGTATTACTCATATAATAGGTATCGCCAACACGGATAACTGCAGGGTCTGGAAAATCTGCCCAGATAATAGGGTTCCCGGCACTGCCTGTTTTCTGTATAGAAAAACCGTTCGCAATATTTACTGCCGTTTCGGGGTCGACGGTGTATCTGGTTTGTATGACAGCATTATCCGCATAACATCTCATCCATACAGATGTCGCCGCAATAATTAAAGTAGTCATTAAAAGAGTATTGAATGAAGTATTTTTCATTTACTTCTGCAATTATGTTTGATTAAATTATTCCTCCCTGTATCGTTTAAGGCAGCGACAGTTCATGTTCCTGTGTGTGGCCCTCAGGTTCCAACCATCAAGCTTGAACAGTAATTTTTCTTCCGTCACCAGCGAGGCATCTACTTGCATTTCTAGAGTATGTTTTTCACCCGGTAACAACGAAAAATAATTATCCTGCCAGAAAATGGGCAATACTGGCTCACGTGTTGAGGCTGAAAGCAACTTGGAGTTCATAGCGAAAGCGAGAGAAGTCGAAGAATTAGTGAATTCAACAACGAGTTTAAGCTTGCCATTCTCCTTCACGAGCGGGTTTAGTTTTGTCGTCACATTAACCGGGGGTAGCTTGGCCAGATCGGTAAAATCGGCATTCTCGTCGCCTTTGGCCGATAACCAGTAGAAATTCGATGATATCTCCTTCCCTGCTTTATCTTGCAGGATGAGCTTCACAAAGTAAATATTTGTAAGTTCCTTCGGCAGGTCAAGTTTGAAAAGTATCTTACTTTCATCTGCCTTCATACCAGTCGTGACTTCTTTCGAGAATATTTCCTTCGTTTGAAAATCGAAGGCTTTGGCTGTAACTTTTAATCCATCGAAATCGTGATAAAAACAGTTCACGAGCTGTACCGCATTCTCCTTGTAGTTGTATTGCACGTGCAAGGGCTCGCAAGCCTTCTTCGCACCGTAGAAGGCGCCGTTTGGCAACACTTTAGTGCGCAGCGTGTCAAACTCGTTCATCCAGGAGGTGATTTCCCGGATACCAAAACGTGTTTTACGCGAGTCGGATACCTTTCCGTCTATCTCGAAACTCAGGTTCAAGTAGTATAGGTTTTGAGGGCCTACTGTATGCGGCCACCAAAGTCGGGGATTTTCAACCACGAGTTGCGGAAACTCTTCGGGCAGAAATGTTACTTCCTTAGCTTCCTTCGCATTAAGGTTTACTTCCTTAGAGAAAGTTATATTCTCTATCGTGCCTTTTAACAAGCCCTTAATGGGAGCGCTTTCCGCATTTCTCACTTCTGCGATTACACTGAGTTTGGCCTTGTCGGTTGAAGGCAGGTTTAATTTGGTTTTTACGAAGGGATGCTCAATGGTCACGGGGCCACTGGCGGATAAGGTTACATCGTACCAGATGCCCATACTCCTGTCAGGAGGTGTGGGGTTCCAGTCGACCCAGGAGATGGTAAGGTCGAAAGTCTTTGGGGGATAAATCTCCAGCGCGAGGCAATTCTTCTGTCCGGCTTTCGTGTATTGTGTAATATCGAAAGAATACAACCTGTACGCGCCCTCCATTTGGGTGGAATCGGCCATTTTTTGACCGTTTACCCACAGGTTAGCCCGGTAATTCACACTATGAAACTTCAGCCTCACATGCTTTCCCGCATAACCGGAAGGAAGATCGAACTCGGTGCGATACCACCAGGACGATTCGAAGGGATTACCCTCGGGCTTGTCCCACCTGCGCACGCCAGGCAGTTCCATATAGTTATTACCGTAATATGGATCAGGGTACATCTTGTTAGCCACCAGGGCAGCCAGGACGGTCGAGGGAATTGAAGTCGGATACCACCCCTTCGCGGTATAACCGGGCTGGGATATAACCTTGCCATCGTCGGTGAGGCTGGCTGACGACTGGATGGACCAGTGGCCATGAAGAACAATAGTGCAAGTGCTATCAGCAGGTTTTTGTGCAAAAATATCCGATGATAAGAAGACTGATAGTAGAAGTAATAATGAAAGATAACGGGTTTTCATAAGTGTAGAATACTTGTTTTTAGGTAATTTTTGAAGAGCTTGCTTTTGTTGCCTTTGAAAACAGAATAAACGTCCTGTACACTTATCCCTTTTTTTCACTGTTTCATAATTCTTAATGCTATGTAAGGTTTTGCCGGTAATTCGATTAAACTGTGTCCTGAAAATTTCTTTCCGATCGGAGTTATCGTCATATTCCATGTGTCAATAATTTCGACATTATAAAACAAGTCTTTGGGAAGATCAATAACAACACTTCGTGGTTGGGCATCGTTTAAATAGCATAAATAGTATTCACGGTCTACGCCAACACAAGAAAAAGGCATCCAGGTAAACAAAGGAATCAGTTGCATTTTTGCAGGAGCCGACTCGATGATTTGGCGAAGGAACTTAATGTGTGCAGGACTTTCCCCTCTCAAAACTCCACCTTTTGACCACCACAAGATATCGTACGATTGGTCTGGAAAGATAACGGGATTCTCAGTAACATACGTTTCTCCATGCCCAACATAACCGCCGTTGGTAACACCTCTCCAGAATTTTTCGGTCAACGATTTAGCCGTCAGATTGCCCCACGACCAGGGTATATTTCCTTCGTACCGGCATTCGTCAAACACAATGGGCTTTTTGTATTTCATCCGATACTCTTTTGCCTTGTATGTGTCTTCACTTTGAATGCTCGCATGTGTAATATATGGATTGGTATGATCGTAAAATTTAACGCCATTATGAATACTGATGAGGTGATGAAATTTATCTTTTTTGGCAAATTGCTCTACATAATAATCCCAGTCACTTGGCTTTTTAGCATCCATAAAATCCCATTCGTTGGCCATGCTCCACCAAACATTTTTAAAGGCGGCAAATCGTGCAATAATATATTCAATATACATGTTTTCGGTAGCCCTGTCGAGTCTGCTGAATCCCCATCGGTCGTATGGATGAAAAACAATCAGGTCGGCCTCAACTCCCAATGAGTCGAGTTGCATGATCCGCGTCTCGATATTACGGAAAAACACAGGGTTTAGCCTGCTATAATTCCAATTTTTTAGAGGTGTTCCTTCAAAAGGATAATAAAGAGGTTCGTTATTGTTCCAGTCGTAACTTTTCGGAAAAATACACATCCGCATTTTATTGAAATAACCTTGTGACATCGTTTTGAGTGTCACTTCTGCCAGGCTATCTCCCTGATGCACCCAACCATAGCAAGTTGTGCCGAACGAATGATGCGGGGTTCCGTCGGCATAAGTAAAATAGAAGGTATCTTTCACAACCACAGGCCCATGATTGTATCTTTTGGCTTGCAGGCAGACGAAACTTCCTTTTTGATTATTCAACTTTTTGACATTGCTAAAGGTCGTATACGTCCATTTACCTTCATTTTGAGGCATAAATCGTATCTTGTAAACGCCTTCACCATCGTAAAATCCGGGAACAGAAATTGTATCATTTTCGGTGATAAACTTGCCGGATAGCTTTACATCAATATATGGATTTCCGTTGGTTGGCCCATTTAGGGTCAATTCGAAAACTTTCCATTTCTCGATATTTACCTGGCCATACATAGAACAACTGCATAGTAGCAATACAAATAAACAGCTTTTAATTTTCATAGTATTTAAAATCTTGATTGAACCATTGTTGTACAGTTATGCTTATCTCTCCCGTTGTTAAACCGTTTGCATCTGCTCTAAAAGTAATAGTTCCAGTATTTATGCGTTTATAACTATTTCGCCCATCCCTCTCCCTCCGGTGTCCGCCGCCAGGCGAAATAGGCATCCAGGCTCTTGAGTGATTCAGCACTGGGCACCGGCCCCATATGCGGCGTCTGGTTGAAGTACATCACCACAGGGTTGGAATCGCTGAATGCCGGCCATACAGGGACTCCTTTCCCGTTGGGATTGCCATCCTTGGCAAAATTAGTCCAATATATAGCCATAGCATCCGAGATCTCCAAATCAGTTTTAGCTGTCTGAGGACTAGAGGCATCGATATGCTTGAAGACATACGCCACATCCTGACCGTGCGGTGATCCATATCCGGCCCGGGGAGAAACCTCCGGATAGTCGGGGTGTTGATCGAAATAGTAATAGAACGCTTTTGATTTTCCCATCTTTGACTGAAGCCGGGCCCATATCCACGTATGCCAGCCGAATGCAGCATCGCGGGCCAGGTCACGGGCGGTTTTTGGAACTGTGCTTGAACCTGCAGGATAGGCTTTGATAAGATCATCGGCAAACTTACCATAACGTGTCTTAACACCTGTAATGTAATCTTCAGGAGTTTTTGGTGGAGAAAAGCTAGCGCCTTCATCGGAATTGTAGCCCACCAAAATTGGTGTGTCATTGAACAGGCCCGCTTCGTAGAGCTTGTATTGATCGTCGGGAATCACCCATCCATCGATGATAGGCCATGACATCCCAAGCCCACGGCCCGGAGGGAGTTTATCTATTTCGATCTTCCGCAGCTCAGCGATGGAAGAAACACCCGCACTCTCTATATACGATTGCCCTGCACGCTCTGCATCGGCAAGACGTTTCAAGTTCTCACCGGGAAAGGTGGTGGGCCTTGGAGGGCCAAACGAGCCTCCACTCTGGGAAATGGCTCCATGGAACAATCCTTTGGCCAGTGGAGACGCGCACAGCATGCTAACAGCTATCCCTCCGGCCGATTCTCCGAAAATCGTCACCTTATTAGGGTCGCCTCCAAATGCCTCGATATTCTTCTGCACCCATTGCAGACCTGCGATCATATCGAGTAGGCCGTAATTACCCGAAACGTGGTTTGGGCTCTCTCTGCTTAACTCCTGGTGCGCCAAAAATCCGAGTTGACCGACGCGGTAGGCGATGCTAACCAGAACCACACCCTTCTTGGCCAGATTCTCACCGCTGTAGTTCTTTTCTGAGGTGGCTCCACCACCGAATCCACCGCCATAGATCCAAATAAGCACAGGTATGCGATCGCTCTCAGATTTAGCTGGAGTCCAGATGTTCAGGTACAGGCAGTCCTCGCTCTTTCCCGAAGGAGGATTTCCACCTTGTATCGGGCCGGGAGCAAACTTTGTTGCTTGCCTCACGCCCTCCCATTTCGAGAGTGGTTGAGGGGCGCGCCACCGGAGGTCACCAACAGGCGGCGCGGCGAACGGGATACCTCTGTAAACTGTCAACATATCTTCAGACGTACCCTGTAACAATCCGCTTTCGACTCTAACCGGAGCAGGTTGCTGCGCGATGCCAAGTCCTGTATAAAACACCATTAACATCCCAACTAAAAAAGTTTTCTTTTTCATAAGTTTGGTTCCAAATTTATAAGTATTGAGATTCACATATTCATAAATCCATAATGGAGCGAGTTTACTGAATAGTTATCATTGCCATTTTCAGGTCCCTGGCATCCGAACTGTTCCCATACCATATTTCATACTCTCCGGGAGTGACAGCCATCCTACCGCTCATCCGGTCGAAGAACTCGAATGAAGCAGAAGGCAGGTTAATAGTTGCCTGACCCGATTTTCCGGCAGACAGTTCAATCCTCTTGAAACCTTTCAACGTTTTAAGAGGCCCATCCGTATCATTTGTTTTGTGTACATAAACCTGGATAATTTCTGTACCGGTCCGTTTCCCTGTATTTGATACTGGAATAATAAGTTCAACATTCCCATCCTTGCTGATCTTATTTCTGGAGATTTCGGCAGTCCCGATTGAGAAAGTTGTATAACTCAGGCCAAAACCAAATGGGAAGAGGGGATCAGACATATAGCGATAAGTCCGTCCTTTCATTGAGTAGTTCTCGAAATCTGGCAATTGTTTTGAGTCTCTGTAGAAAGTGACAGGTAGTTTACCCGATGGGTTAAAATCGCCAAAGAGTACATCGGCCACAGCCTGACCTCCCGATTCTCCTCCATACCAGGCCTGTAGTATAGCATCGCAGCTTTCGGTTTCGGGTAATAAAGCAATTGCAGAGCCGGAACAGTTCACGAAAATTACTTTCTTCCCGGCTTGTTTCAAAGCTTTTAAGCAATTACGCTGAACCAAAGGAAGTTCTATATCGGTTCGGTCGCCGCCTTTGAAACCGGGGTATGATACGGGCATTTCTTCTCCTTCGAGCTGTGTCGAAAGTCCGCCAACAAAAACTACAACATCAGTTCCATGAAGCTTCTTTAAAAGGTCAGTATAATCTACATTTACTTCTTTGCCAAAATTAAACTCAATGTTTGCCTGCCAATCGTTCAACTGGGCATAGCGGATTTCAATTTCATATTTTTTACCACTTTCTACCTTGAATGGAATTCTTGATGGAAGTGTCCTCCAATTATCAAACTTTCTAAGTGATTCTCCATTCACCAGTAATTCAAAGTGTCCGGTGGCTCCACATTTGAATACAATCTCTTCATTTTGGGATGCCACAAATTCAGTTTCATATTTAGCCGAAAAACCTTCCAACCGAACCCCTGTCGCAAATTCGTGTTGCCCGGCGACGGTTAATTTTATCGGGTCAGCAATCTGTTGTGTAGCAACGATATTGCCCTTAAAGTCAATATTATTCCAGTAAGTGGCTTTAAACCCTTTTTTACCGTCAACCGAACATTTCGAAAAATAGCTTTCGGTCACTTTATCCTCAACCAGATCGCATCCTTTGTCATATATAAGCCTATCGGCTGAAAGTTTAGAAGTAATACCGTCGAGAATAGTTATTGTCCTTACCGGTGTTCCGTTATAATTTCCCCATAACATTGGTTTATCATTGGCATTTGGGCCAATTACAGCTATTTTCTTATTTGATTTCTTTAAGGGAAGGATATTGTTTTTATTCTGCAGAAGTGTCATTGATTCAAGGGCCATATCTAAAGCAAGTTTTCTATGCTCTTCGTTATTTACAACCGACATAGGAGTTTTAGACCATGGGACAAGTGCATCATCATCCATTTCGCCCAGATCGAAACGTCCGACCAATACCCGTAACAAATGCTTATTAATTTCTTCTTCGGTAATCAAACCTTTTGAAACAGCATCTGGCAATTTTTTATAATTGTGGTCAATCCATTGGCACTCAACATCGGTTCCTGCCAAAACGCCTTTGGATGCAGCATGGACTGCATCTGATGAAACTTTATGACTTGTATAAAAATCGGCTATAGCCCCGCAATCGGAAACGACCATATACTTGAAGCCCCATTCATCCCTTAAAATCTTTTGAAGCAATCGTGAATTTCCGCAGCATGGCTCATCATCCAAACGCTGATAGGCGCACATCACCTCGCGAACATCGGCATCCTGAACCAAAGCTTTAAATGCAGGAAGATAGGTCTCCCATAAATCACGGGGGTCAACATTGTTGAGGTTTAGTTCATGACGGCTCCATTCGGGACCCGAGTGTACTGCATAATGTTTTGCACAAGCCAGCAGCTTTCTATATTTTGAATCGGTAGGTCCCTGCAATCCTTTTACCACCGATATTCCCATCCTCGACATCAGGTAAGGATCTTCGCCGTATGTTTCCTGACCTCTTCCCCATCGTGGATCGCGGAATATGTTGACATTCGGAGTCCAAACAGAAAGACTCAGGAACCTCTTGTTTTCTTGTCCTTTTTGTTTTGCCTCGTTGTACTTGGCACGGGTTTCGTCAGAAGTGGCGTTAAAAACACGATATACCAATTGTTCATCGAATGAGGCTGCCATACCGACAGGTTCCGGAAAAACGGTAACATTACCATTATTGGCTAGTCCATGCAATGCTTCGCTCCACCAGTTGAATTTTTTTATACCCAACCGCGGTATGGCATCTGATATGTCGCACATCAGGGTCGCTTTTTCACTTAATGTTAAACGGGTTATCAGATCTTTGGCCCGTTCTTCAGAGCTTAAAACAGGATTCTGATATGGAAATTGCTGTCCCAAAAGGCTTGATGTCAGAATTAACCCCACGGTAATAGATAAAGCTTTCTTCATAATAATTGTATTATTAATCTCTGCAATGAATTCAGATGGACATTTTTTTGTTTATATAAAGATAGAGTGAGTACTTTCAATTGCTTTTATTCTTTATCCTTTACGGCCAATGAGTCGATGTAAGAACGGGATTGAGCATTTGTCAGGGACATCCAATACATCATATATCTTGCATCATGAATCCTGTAAAAGGGTTCAAACACAACATTAATCGGATTGATCATTTTCAGCCCCGGAGAAGTAAATGTCAGTGGTTTATCTTTTACAGGCACCAGTTCTTCAGCGATTTTAGAAATGTCATCTTCAATTATTATTGGAGCTTTGTCAACAGGGAGTTTTTGACCGCTTGCGATTTGGCCCCACCTGCCATCATCTGCTATCAAACCTTTTAAATCCTCTGTACCCGTTTTTGCGCCAAGCAGGATCGGACCGTGCATAATGGCAATATAGGAAGGTACGTTTGGCAAATGCTCAATTGAATTATGCATTGGCAATAAAACCTGAACCACATCTCCTGCTTTCCACAACCGGTCAACTGCAATATATGACGATGGAAGAGATTTGTATGATACAACTTTGCCGTTGACAATGATTTTAAGGGCAGCGTCTTTTACCCATGAAGGATATCGAATCATTAAACAAAAATGTGATGACCCTTTGGTCACGGTAAGTTTAGTTTTTTCCTCATCGGGGAATACTGTTTCCTGTTTAATTTTTATCCCCTTTTCCTGCCAGTTCAGTTCCGATGCGATAAAGAGGTTTAAATACAATGTATCAGTTTTATGAGTATAAATAAACTGATTGTATTTCCCATGGTTTTCCATACCGGTTCCTACACAACACCACATAGCTTCATTAGGTGCGGAATAAACCCTGTAGTGACGCGGGCGGGCCGGAGTAAAATAGACATAACCTCCATGTTCTGGATGCTGGGTTGACAAAATATGGTTATATAAAGTTCTTTCATAGTAATCTGCATATTGTGCTGATGGATTAGTTCTGAACAGATCTTCCGTCAGTTTAAGCATATTATATGAATTACACGATTCAGGGCCCTCTACATCATTAATAAAATCAATACATGAAGAAACATCCGGAAAAAACTCTCTTCTGCTGTTTCCTCCGAAAGCAAGTGATCGCTTTACTGTCACAGTTTCCCAGAAGAAACTACCTGCTTCTGTAAAATTCTTATCATGAGTAAGTTCGGCAATTCTCTGAAATCCAATGGCTTTAGGGATCTGGGTATTAGCATGTTTATTGTCAAGATTATCACTATCGGCTGCCATTGCATCCAGCAACATTCTATGTGAGAATCTTTTTGCAGCAGTAATATATTTTTCATCGCCGGATATTTGATAAGCATCAGCAAAAATCTCATTCATGCCTCCCTGTTCCGAATCAAGCATGGATTGCATTTGTTCATCTGTAAGTGAAGATGTTATGCTAATACCCCAATCGCAGAATTTTAAAAAAATTGTTCTGGCATCTTTAGTTCCTGTATAAATCCAGGCATCTCTTAACCCTGCATACAATTTATGTAAATTATACCAGGGTGCCCATGTTGTCCGATATGCGGCGAAATCTCCTTTTTGCAAAGTACTCCAGATTGCCTTACTTTTCGGAACTCCGCCAATGTATCCCTTTCCCCATTCAGAATTATTTATTTCATTTGCTTCCTGGCAAGTTTTGAGTTCCGAAATCATATAATCCATACGTTTCTTGCATTCAGCATTATCAGTAGCAGCGTAATTCATTGCCATTGCTGATAAGTAATGCCCACCTATATGCCCGTCCAATCCTTCCCAGTTGGGATAAAATGATGCTTTTGCGAGCAAACCGGCTTCTTTTCTGTAAGGAGCAAGTAAACGATCTACATCATACTTCAAAAGAGTTTGAATATTCAGATCACGTGCATGTTTAAAAGGCCCGTCAAGTAATATGACATCATGTAAGGGGAATTCATTGCGGTAAAGTCTGTCCTGGGCCTGAATATCAAAGCTAGCCAGAAGAATGAAGAAAAGTACACTGTTGAACAAAAAATATTTCATAATATATTAATAGTTACTCAGTTATTGTGGTCTTATAACCCATAATGGAAAGCATTTTTGCCGCATATCGTTTCCCAAGTATCCGGTATCCTTCTGCAGTGAAATGCAGATTATCCGGGATGTCGGTACAGCCAGCCGAAGAAATCACACAGGAATTCGGAATTGTCTTTGGCAGGGTCGCAATAATTACATTCATGCTTGCACAGGCACCTCCCTGATCAGCATTAACCACTTCTCCTGCAAGCAATGGTACTGACCTGGCTTTCAGGTGTAAGTCTTTGATCAGATTGTCGTAAACTAACTTCACTTTTGCAGGCCAGAGTGTATCACCCGTATTTGACTCTCCCTGGTGCAGTAAAATCCCCTTTATAACACCGTCTTTCTGGGCCAGTTTTGCCATTTCAACAAGGCGTGCATAAGGGTTGCCATCATATTCATTTATCATTCCGAGCATCCAATTCGGAGCTGTTGAGATATAAACCTGGTAATTATCTTTATCGAACAATTCAATTTTGCAGCCTCCTATCGAAACATTGATAATTCCGACCCTTTTATTTTTTGGAAGATTAGCAATAAGAGTCCTTCCAAAATAATCGGCTGGAGTCAGTCCTGTATGGCAACGGCAGAGGGGGGGGGCAGCTGTGTACCAGTGTCCCTTAACCCTTCCCAGGTTTGGACAATCAACAGCTTCCATCACCTGAAAGCGGTTATCCACGGTTGTATCCTGTGGCTGGATCCTGGCATTGCCTTCCATGTTTGATTGTCCGAAGCACAGGAAAATGTAAAAATCCGGATCTTGCGAAAATGCTTCTATATTTGATAACAGAAATCCGATAATAATTACTAATCTCAGTTTTATATTCATATTTTTTCTTTTGAAACTTGTTTAAATTTCCTGATAATGCAAGTTATATTTGGGGAATCGTGCTTATAACAAAGAAATCCTGATCATCTTCAAATCTTTTGAATCAGAGTTGTTTCCGTACAACACCTCATACTCACCGGGTGTAACAGCCATCTTCCCGGTTGCCTTGTTGAAAAATTCGAATGAGTTGAATGGAAGAATAATAGTAATGTCCCTTGTTTTTCCAGCAGGCACCTTAACTCTTTGAAAGCCTTTTAAAGTTTTAAGTGGTCCATTGGTGTCATTAACCTTTTTAACATATACCTGTACAACTTCTGTCCCTTCCGACTTACCAATATTTGAAACAGGAATAGTAATATCAAGGTTTTCATCTCTATTAATTTGTCCTTTACAAGGTTTGGCCTCACCAATCCTGAAAGTGGTGTAGCTCAAACCAAAACCGAACGGGAATAATGGATCAGACATGTACCGGTAGGTACGTCCTTTCATTGAGTAATCTTCAAAATCGCCCAACTGGGCTATATTCTTATAAAAAGTTACCGGCAGTTTTCCCGATGGGTTAAAATCGCCGAAGAGCACATCGGCAACAGCCTGACCGCCTGATTCTCCGCCATACCAGGCTTGCAGGATGGCTTCGCAACTTTCAGTTTCCGGAATAAATCCCATCGCTGAGCCGGAGCAATTTACAAAGATGATCTTTTTACCGGCCTGTTTTAAAGCTTTCAAACAATTCCGCTGGATTTCAGGAAGTTCGATATCAGTCCTGTCGCCACCTTTGAAACCAGGCAACTCCACAGGCATCTGTTCACCTTCAAGCTGAGAAGAAATTCCACCGGCAAAAACAACTACATCAATACCTTTCAGCTTTTCAATAAGATTGTCGAACTTAACCGGTATTTCTTTGCCAAAATTCAGACTAAGGCTGGCCGGCCAGTTCCCCAGTTGTGTAAACAGGCCTTCGATTTTATATTCTTTATCTTTTTCAACCTTTAATGCAATACGATTAGTACGACCACCAAATCCAAACCGGCGAGGTTTATAAAGAGTATCTCCGTTCACTATAAGTACGAATCTGCCCCTGGCCTCAAATTTAAATATCATCTCTCCCGATTCTGATGGCTTGCAAACAGTTTCATATTTACCGGAGAAATTTTCCAGTTGGACACCTTGTCCGAACTGGTGTTGTCCATCAGTTGTCAATTGTACATGAGTTAAAATATGTTCAGTGGTAACAGCATCGCCGGAGAATTCACGATTATTCCAGTATGTAGCTTTTATCCCGGCTATACCCTCAAAGGAGCACTTTCCGATTACTGTTTCAATATACATTTTATCTGTCAGGTCGCACCCCTTTTCGTATATGATCTTATTTCCCGTCAGTTTGGTTTTAATACCGTCCAAAATAGTAACAGTATTAAACGGTGTTCCATTATAATTTCCCCACAACACGCGTTTTTCATCAGCATTGGGGCCAATTACGGCAATTTTTTTAACGGATCTGGATAAAGGCAGAACGTTATTTTTATTCTGCAACAGAGTCATTGATTCACGGGCCATCTCTAAAGCCAGCTTTTTATGATCATCGCAATTAACCACCGAAAGTGGGATTTTTGTCCATGGAACCAATGCATCATCGTCCATTTCTCCAAGGTCGAATCGGCCAATCAGAACCCTCATTAGACTCTTGTTTATTTCTTCTTCGTCAATTAACCCTTTTTCCACAGCCTGAGGTAATAATATGTATGCCGGACCTGCGCACTCAACATCTGTTCCGGCCAAAACACCTTTGGCTGCAGCATGTGTAGCATCTGAAGACACCTTATGGGAAGTAAAAAAGTCGGATATTGCCCCACAATCGGAGACCACAAGATATTTAAAGCCCCATTCGTCACGTAAAATTTTTTGAAGTAAGCGTGTATTGCCGCAACAGGGTTCGTCATCTAAGCGCTGGTAAGCACACATCACTTCACGAACACCGGCTTCCTGAACCAATGCTTTAAATGCAGGAAGATAGGTTTCCCTCAAATCGCGAGGATCGACATTGTTGAGATTAAGTGTATGACGACTCCATTCCGGACCTGAGTGAACGGCATAATGCTTGGCACAAGCTAACAGTTTTTTATATTTTGAATCAGAAGGTCCCTGTAATCCCTTTACGACCGAAATGCCCATACGGGCTGTCAGATACGGATCTTCACCGTAGGTTTCCTGTCCCCTGCCCCAGCGTGGGTCGCGGAAAATATTGATATTAGGTGTCCAAACGGAAAGGCTCAGAAAACGGCGATTTTCCAATCCTTTTTGTTTTGCCTCATTGCATTTAGCCCGTGTCTCGTCAGATACGGCGTTGAAAATACTATATATCAGAGCATCGTCAAAAGAGGCTGCCATCCCTATCGGCTCGGGAAAAACAGTAACTTTATCATTATTAGCCAGACCATGCAGGGCTTCGCTCCACCAGTTGAATCTTTTAATTCCCAACCGCGGTACGGGATCTGACTCATCACGCATCAGGATAGCTTTTTCGCTTAACGTCAGACGGGATATTAAATCTTTTGCCCTTTCTTCAGAGCTTAAGCCCGGGTTCTGAAAGGGATATTGTTGTCCCCAAAGGCTTGATGTCAGAATGAACCAAATGGTAATAAATAAAATTTTCTTCATAATAGTAATAGTAATAATGTCAGCAAGGAATTTAAATGGATGTCTTTATTAAATTATTTGACCGGTATCTCAAACTGTGTAAAAGAATGTGCCGGAAAACTATAGCTAATGGTATTACCCTTAAATCTCACTTCCTTAGAACTTATACTTACAGCCTCTTCAGTCCTGGTAGTTCTGGTTGTTAATGACTTTCCGTTTAACTCGTTAGCCTTAGCAACCCCGGTAAAATTACCTGACTGCAAGACAATATCTGCAGGCATTGCATTTGTCTCATGCCTGTTGACCACATTTACCACCAGTATCTTTGTTGATTCATTTAAAACTGCAGTAACGTCAAGATAAGGTATATCATTAAATATCTTGTTATTATACTTTTCGCAACCGGTATAAACATCGAGTGAAGTACCGTGGCAATTATTTGAGTATAAGTAGAATGCCTGAAATAATGCGTTCTTGAAATCACCTTCCGGTGAGCTGCCCACAAGGCTTGATAACATGGTAATATTAGCCATCTTAACTATATCGGCATGCCTTATAAATGAATTCAGATGTTGGGCAAGCACTAATGATCCTGTAAGGTTATCACCACCACCTGAATATTCATCAAATGAAATATATACAGGTCTCTTTGATCCTGTTCTCAGCATTGCCTTCTCAATCAGGGCCTTCACCATGTCAATCTTTTTATCAATATCAATACCTAACGACATCAATGCAGGGAAGCTCCAGTCGCCTGCTAACACCTCTGTAGCATATCTATGAACAGAAAGATAATCTATCTTACCAACCAGATGCTGCAATACATAATCATTCCAGTCGATCCAGCCATTGTCAGCGGTATAATATGATGCACCTGAAGCAATAAATTTAATATTCTTATCAATCAGTTGTATCATTTTGGCTGCCTCTAAAGCAAACTTGCAATAGTCTTCAGCATTTTTCTGACCCAGCTGCCATGGTCCGTCAATCTCATTTCCAAGTGCCCAGTACTTAATATTATAAGGCTTTTCATTACCATACTTCCTCCTGAGGTCCGAATAGTATGTTCCACTTCCATAGTTACAATATTCCACCCAATGCCTTGCCTGATCAAGTGTGCCTGTTCCGCCATTTATGCAAACAAAATTTTCAGCGCCGATAAGGCTGCAAAACTTTGCATATTCATCAGTTCCCATCTGGTTTTTGTCAACCTGATTCCAGGCAAGATCCAACCTTACGGGACGTTGTGCTTTTGGTCCAATTCCATCCTCCCAGTTATAGCCTGACACAAAATTTCCACCTGGCCATCTGAGAACAGGTATTTTCAGTTCCCTGATAAGCTGGATGAAATCCTTCCTGAAACCGTTCTCATCAGCAAGGGAAGAGACGGGATCATAAATTGTTCCATGTACAACAGTATGTATCGGTTCAACAAAAGCACCATAAATGTTCGAATCAATTACACTTATTTTACGGTCAAAATCAATTTTAATCACAGCCGGTTCCTGCGACAGAAGATTCCCGGATATCGATGCGAAAAAAATCATGTAATAGATTGAATTTCTCAGAGTCTTCATAGTTATTACTTTAATAATTTACCAATATGTGGTGTGTTGTATTTCTTGTCTACTTAAACAACAACTGAGCAAAGTTGTACAGGTTATTCCTCCATACAGGCCATGCATGCCCTCCCGGATAATCGCTATAGGTATACTTCAGGTTCATTTCATTAAACTTAGAAATCATTGCTTGACAGTTATTATATGCAATATCTTCCTTGCCGCCAATTCCTATCCAAAGGAGTTTCAGATTGTTTTTGATCCTGTCAAGATTTTTTTTCATAAAATCATTTTGTTTATCGGCAAGATCGCTTTGTGCAGGCATTATCCAGCCGGAGCTGAAAACTCCCAGATATGAGAATAAATCAGTGTTATTTATTCCTGCATAAAGAGTCTGAATACCGCCCATTGATAAACCTGCAAGTGCCCGGTTCCCTGAACTGGTTTCTGTACGGTAATTTTTTTCGACAAAGGGAATGATGCATAGTTTCAATTCCCTTTCAAAAATTTTAAATGTGTTTTCACCAAAACCCTGTGCATTTACATTTCCATCAGGCATTACAACAAGCATTGGTTTTGCTTTATTTGCCGCTATGAGATTATCGAGAATCAAATCTGTTTTACCCTGGGTAGCCCATCCTCTTTCATCTTCGCCTCCACCATGCAAAATATACAATACAGGGTATTTTTCGCTTATATTAACATCATAACCCGCGGGTTTATAGATATAAAATCGACGCCATCCATTGAAAACAGTTGAATAATAGTATTTTATACAAATTTCCCCGTGAGGAACATCCTTTATTGCATAAAAGTCGTCGCCTTTGAACGGAACCTCAATGCCACTTGCCATCCTCCCCATCCCGTAAAATGTTTCACTTGAGGGATCGGCGACAGCTAATCCGTCAACCAGTAGGGAATAATAATGAAATCCTTCAGTTAAAGAATCGGTTGTTACCTCCCAAATTCCCTCACTGTTTTTTATCATGTTGTATTTTTTTACCAGATCGAGCTGAACTTTTTGTGCGTCAGGTGCTTTTACACGAAAAACGGCGCGGCTGTCAGGTAATATCTGCGGATATTTTACTCCCCTCACGTTGGTTGAAGCAGGAAAACCCACGACACTGTATTTGTTAAATTTTGATACATCCACCGGTTTAAAGATCAGCTGTAAAAACATGTATAAAGAATTTTTCCATACTTTAAAGTCGTGAACTCCTGGTTCGATATAATAAATATGGGGGACATCATGAGCATTCAAATAATTGTGGGTTCGCTGGCTGAATGTAATCAATCCGTCGTTATCACCACAAGAAATCCAGAGTAATTTCAGCATTTTTCTGGCTTTTTCCGGGTCAGGCAGAAGCTGTTCAGGAGGTTTTGTGTTGGGAGCTGAAGAGAATCCGCCAATCCAGGCAAAAATGTCGAGGTTACCCAGCCCGAAATTCAAAGATTGCCCTCCCCCCATCGAAAGACCTGCTATAGCACGGTGTTCACGGTCTTTTATTACCGGGAATTTTTTTCCTATGTACGGAATAAGATCGTTAAGCAGATCTTTCTCGAAAGTTGCAAACGCCTCCACTTTATCGGGCGCCATGATATTCCCTGTCGCACGGTCGTCCTTCATAGCCCTGCCATTCGGCATTACTACAATCATCGGCTCAATTTTGTTCTCAGCATAAAGATTATCCAGAATAACCTGTGGCTGGCCTCCTTTAAGCCATTCCTTTTCATCGCCGCCAATGCCATGCAAAAGATATAAAACAGGATATTTTTTGTTTTTTGAGTAATTCGGGGGCATATATATCAGTGCCTTGCGATTTGAGCCTACTGTTTTTGACGGATAACTGACGGAATCAATTTTGCCGTGCGCAATTCCGGTACGAAGGTAGTCAAAACCTACCGGCGCATGCTTTACAATATCTTGTGATTTTGCAGTCGCAATGACCACAATCAACACAGCAAAGAGTGCGATTAACTTTTTCATGATTGTTTCAAGATTTAATTTATTCTTAATTTAATTGGTTTATCAGTGCAGATAACGTTCAATATTATCCATTATAGGATTCTTGGTGAATATTTTATGAATACTCAGGTTACTCCTTAAACAAGAGTTGTGCGAACTGAAACAGGTCTCTTCTCCAGGTTAACCATTCATGAGCAGTGCCTGTGGATTCGTAATAGATGTATTTGATACCTGCTTTATCCAGCATATTGCGAAATGCTCCAATTGCGCCCGGGAATGGGTTTGGCTCTTTAGTACCCTTTCCGATCCATAGAAGCCTGATCTGCTTGTTTAAAGCCTTTCCATCTTTGAAAACTCCGTTGAAAGCGGTCTGCGGATCGAGCTCTTCTGTATTCAATCCATTCATGGTACCACTGAAAGCACCGATGTAAGAGAATTTGTCAAGGTTGTGCATAGTAACCTGGCAGGTCTGATTCCCACCCATGGATAGACCAGCCATTGCTCTGTGTTCCCTGTCTGCAATTGTTCGATATGTAGTGTCAATCATTGGGATGATTTCTTTGATCATGACTTCTTCGAAGGCGGAATTACCACCAGCTCCTCTCCCGGAAGTACCAGAGCTCTGTGACGGTGGCGGGGTTGGTTTTGCTGCATAGCCATTATCAATGACAATAATCATTGGAACGGCCTTTTTTTCAGCAATCAGGTTGTCAAGAATAAGGTTAGCTTTACCCTGAACGGTCCAGCCTGTCTCATCTTCACCCATACCGTGCTGGAGATATAGCACAGGATAGCGTAAAGAAGTGTTCTTGTCATAATCAGGCGGTGTATATACAAAGCATCGTCGGTGCGAGTTAGTTATCTTTGAGAAATACAGATTCTGGCAAATCTTACCATGGGAAACCTCCCTGAGAGCGTAGAAATCCTGATCCCTGGCAGCAACTTCAATCCCGCTTCCCCAACGGCTTGCACCATAGAAGTATAGGCTTCCCGGATCAGGAACCGAAGCCCCGTCGATATTTAGCTGGTAATAATGAAAACCTTCATCCTGTGGACGCGAATCTCCGGTCCAAACGCCTTTCTCATCCATTGTAAGGTCGTACTTAACTCCGCCTATATCGAGCTGGACTTTCTGAGCCTGGGGCGCCTGAATGCTGACACGGACCCGACCTTCAGAATTGACCTGAGGATATTGCTTTCCTGGCTGATTTGAAGACGCTGGCTTAAAGTCCTCCACAGTCATAGTCTGGTTCGCCTGGGCAAAACAGATTCCACTAACTGAAATGATTATCAGTAAAATAAACAATAGTGTTTTCTTCATGGAAAAATGCAATTTGGAATTGGTTAAATAAACAATAGATTATGTGAATTTGGATTAAGGTAAAAGTCATAAATAATTATTGAATAATAGTTTAAATTTTATGCAAATTATGACTGAAAATTAAAGAACGAAATGGAAAATAGAACTTGGTTTTAGTTAAAGCAGCCAAGGAATTTTGCAGAGATCAGCCATGCTGACCACATTTGGTGATTATCTGGCAGAACAAAACCCTTTTTACTGTAGTTTCTTGATAAATTGAGAAGGAGAAATCCCGAATTGCTTCTGGAAACTGGTAGCGAAATATGATGGAGAAGAGAATCCGACTAGGTACGATATTTCATTGATTCTGTAATTTCCTTCCGACAATAATTCTGCTGCTTTTTTAAGCTTGACCAGCCTGATATATTCAACCGAATTCAGGTCTGTCAGGGCTTTTACCTTTCTATAAAGAGTTGAAATGCTGGTTCCCATTATATCTGCAATCCTTTCCACACTTAAATCATTCTCAGAAATATTATCCATCAGGATGGAATTTAGTTTTCTAAGGAATTCCTCATCAGTTTTATTTATTGCAACTGATTTGAAATGAGCAAGGGGAGAATTGATGAAATTTTGCCGGTCGAGTCTCCTGTTTTTGATGAGATTTTGAATCTGGGCCATTAAAAGTTCTGTTGTAAATGGTTTTTCGATATAAGCATCTGCACCTGAATCAAGGCCTTCGATCCTTGCATTCAGATGTATGGAGGCAGTAAGAAGTAAAACTGGTATATGACTGAATTCTATGTTAGATTTAATCTGTCTGCAAAGTTCATATCCATTAATAACTGGCATAATAACATCGCTGACAACCAGAATTATACTATATTTTTTAAGTGCCTTCAGTGCTTCGTCGCCATTACGAGTGAGGATGACGTTATAATTATCGGATATTTCCTTAGCGATAAATTTCCCCATTTCAACTTCATCCTCTACAAGAAGTATATTAGGGAAAGTGTTTTCAAGAGAGCCAAAAATTTCAAACCCGTCACATTCACTCATATTCAATCCATCAGACTCAAATATATTTCTGGAAATTGATTCTTCCTGATATTTGGTCAGTTCCAGAACAAATGAATTATACTGCTTCACATTTGTATCAAGAAAAAGTCTGCCATTATGAAGTTCCGCGAGTGACAGGGCAAGAGAAAGTCCAAGTCCTGTACCTTTTTCCCCCGGCTTATCAAAGTCTATCTGATAAAATGGTTCAAAGATTCTTCCGCTAAGTTCTTTTGGTATTAATTTACCGTCACTGTTTACACGTATCCTTATTATTTTTTCCTGATCTGTCTCTGTTTCGAAAAACAAATCAACCTTCGATTCGGCAAATTTAAGTGCATTTGATAATAGATTACTTAAAATCTTCGTTATTGCTTCCCTGTCCACAGCCAGATCATAATGATTTACCGCCGAATGAAGCTGAAATGATATCCGTTTTTCTCCACTGTATGAGAGGAATAAATTGAATGTAGAATCAACCAGCTCAAATAAATCAGTCTTAATAAAATTGAGTTTAAACATTTCTTTCTCAGTTTTCCGGAAATCAAGCAGCTGGTTGGTAAGGCTCAGTAGCCTGTCGGTATTTCTATTAATTATTGAAAGGTTTTCCAATGTATCCTTTGAATTTATAATCCCCGACTGTAATATCCTGTCCAGGGGCCCTTTGATTAAAGTCAAAGGGGTACGGACCTCATGAGTAATATTAGTAAAAAAATTAATTTTTGCATTAAGTATCTCCTTCTCCTTATTGGTTTCCAGGATATCTATCTTTCTTTGCTGTTCCAGGGTTTTCTTTTTTAAATAAAAGCTAATCAGCATGTATATGATAAATGCTGAAATAAGAATGTACAAAGCGTAAGCTGGAAATGAGAGCCAGTAAGGAGGCGAAATTTTAATATCCAGAAGGGCTTCATCTGCGCTCCATATTTCGCCATCAGAAGAAGAAATAACCCTGAACCTGTATTCTCCGGGCGAAAGATTGGTATAGTAAACCTTCCTGTTACCTGATATCAGAACCCACTCAGGATCAGAGCCTTCCATTCTAAATTTATACGTTGTCAGCTTAGGACTTGTAAAAGATGGAGATACAAAGTCAATACTAAAAGAAGATTGATTATATCTTAACGAAATCCGCCTGGTAACAAGAACTGATTTAAAATGGGGGGAACCTGTGGAATTATCAATATATTCTTTACCATTAACCTGGAATCCCGTAAAATAGACCGGCGGATTGTATGTGTTTTCTTTTATATCAGAAGGATAAAATGATACCAGGCCACTAACTGTGCCGAAATACATTTTACCATGTTTATCCTCATAAGCTGAATTATAACTGAACATATTGTCCAAAAGGCCATTGTCTTTTGTATATGTTATGAACTTATTTGAGGAAGGATCGAGACGCAGAAGACCCCTGGTTGATGTTATCCAAAGATTTCCGCGACCATCCTGCAGCATAGCGCAATATATTGCAAAATCAATATCCTTACCAGGCAGGTACCTGGTAATTTCACCAGTTACCCCGTTAATATAGCTGAAACCATTACCTTCTGTAGTGAACCAGATTTTATGGTTGGTATCCTCATAAATTGAGGTAACATGCTCATCCCTCAGACCTTCATAATCTCCTTTTTCAGACAATATTTTTTTACATATCCCTGATAATCTGTCATATTTATACAACCCTTTTCCATAAGTTCCTATCCAGATATTTTTTTGGGAATCCTCAAATAAACAATGGATAAAGGTTCCTGCTGCAACATCATCCAGAAATCTGAATGACGATGTCTCCCGGTTATACTGATATAATCCTATGACGCTTCCCGCGTAAATTGTCCCATCAGTTGTTTTCAGGAATGTAACAAATGAATTCGTTTTAAAACCGCTGCTCATATTCTTCATCTCAAAATGACTTTTTAGCTTTTGGGCAGGAATGTTCATGATATATATTCCATTATCATAGGTTCCAATCCATAGGTCATCAGTATCAACAAGGATGCCCTGGATATTTCTACTGTCAATATTTACATGATTATAACCATCCGCAAAGCTTGAAAACAGTTGTGTTTGATTATCAAGTTTCATCAAACCGGCATCTTCGGTACCAATCCAGAGACTGCCATATGAGTCTGCCCGGATCTCTCTTACCACATTTCCGTTAAGTGCGCCTGACAATCCAGTCGGGTAAAACTTTTCAAACGATTTGTTTTCCTGGGCAAGGTAATTAACACCTCCATAAAATGTTCCAGTCCAGATTCCTCCTTCCCTATCCCTTATAATTGTCCTGATTGCATTGTTTGAAAGGGAAAAAGGATCTGTACTAACCTTATGAAGATTTGTGACATAGCCCGTCTTCAGGTTATAAATATAAATACCCGTTTCTGTACCAATCCAGATTTCATCGTCACTATACAAAAATGTTGTTCGTATAAAGATATTATTCCATCTATTATTATTGCCGAATAAATTTATAACCCTTCCGGTATTTGGTTCAAATTGCCTTAAGCCGCCAATATCGGTCGAGATTATCAACCCGTAAGTGCCTGCATCCAGAACATTACCAAGATGAACGGAAGAAGATATTTCTTTTATGGTAAGAATCTGGTAATCAATAAAACTATCATTTCGTTCATCATATTTATAAATCTTACCATCAGTAGCCGACATCCAGACATCTCCCGCATTGGTCAATGAAATATTCCTTGGTGCAAAGTATTTATCTAAAGGATAAAAGCTAAGCTTTTTACTCCTTTTATCATATCTGAATAACCCTGTGTAAGTCGCTATCCATATACAGTTTTTATTATCAGCCTTAACATCAATTACCATTCCTCCAATTTTGGGATTTTCAGATTCAATTGTCCCAAAACAATCATTATCAGGCAAATAATAACAGATGCCCTCTGAGGTGCCAATCCAGATACAGCCATCTCCGTCTTCGCACATTGATATAATGAAATTGTTTGAAAGGCAATTTGAGACCGATGGGTTGTGAAGGAATATTTTAAACTGAAATCCGTCAAACCTGGTTAGACCTTCTTTTGTGCCAAACCAGATAAAACCTCTCCTATCCTGAAGGC
>Ga0208079_1000205_pt1 | contig 33859 bp, 25 predicted proteins | sample NGESurdeep092012_5_FD_184474 | JGI IMG/M metagenome (GOLD analysis project Ga0208079, IMG submission 184474) | Arctic peat soil microbial communities from Barrow, Alaska - NGEE Surface sample 210-2 deep-092012 (SPAdes) | ecosystem: Environmental > Terrestrial > Soil > Wetlands > Peat ... | reverse complement strand
TTTCAGGGGAAAGTGAAGTAAGCTGGGTACTGGGTACTGGGTACTGGGTACTGGGTATTGGGTACTAGGTGCTGGGTGCTTGGTACTAGATATTTGCCCTCTTTCCTTTAAGCATTCCAGTTGTTTTCGACCCATTGAATATAATTATTTATTTTCTTACCAAGAATAGTATATTCAGGTATCAAATCCACAAAATCATGTATCTCCTGGTAAATTACGATGAGAGTTTCCAAATGATTTAAAGTCTCATCGCATGAAGCCTGAGCATAAACCAGGTACTTTATATATTCTGGCTTATATCGACGTCTTCCATATCCCTCTGAAATAGTATCCTTTACACTTTTTGATGATCTTCTGATCTGGCTACCCTGCTCAAATATTTCGAATTTTGGTAATTTCAGTGAAGCATAATGAATTTTTATTGCAAGATCGAATGCAATTTTATAAATCTCAAGTTCTTTATATCCACTCATAATTAAAAATAAAAACAACCAAGAACCCAGAAACAAGAAACCAGTACCATATTGTAATAAAACCAAAAATTACCTAGAGACAACTTTACTTCCCAATTATATAATTCGCCGGCAGCTGAACTACCTCACCGAATTGATAAATAAGCTTTCTTGAGTCGAACAGTTTTTCTGATCCCAGACTTATATTAAGTTCCACCACATCGGGAACCCTGTAAAATAGTTTATCAAACTTTTTGGCTTCGGGTTTTGACTGAATTGTATTTATCACAGTCAGATTTTTGGTTTTCTTTTCGGGGATTAAATCTATTGTCACGGGTTTTCCACCCTTCATACTTCCTGTAATAGGTCCGGTGAGATCAGAGAATTGAAAGAGTGTCACAGGCTTCCCTACCATTGATTTCTCAGGTATCAGCTGATATGAAAAAGTAAAAGTATCCTTTAATGTTTTACCAGTAAATAACTCTGTATAAGCCTTTTCAAGCTTGTTAATCTCATTTATAGCGGCGTCGCTCTGAGGAAATACAGTAGCTTCACCTGTTAAAATAAGATGCTTCCCGTCTCTAAGTTCCATTAATCTTTTAGCAGCTTTTTCAGCAAGCTGATCAATTGTAAGTTTCTTCTTTTTTTCAACAATGTATGGGACTCTGACAAACGATGAATCTACATTCATTCGCTTATAAGCAGTATCCCGCTGCAACTGGAAGTATTCATCTGCTCCAAGATCAAATGACGAATATCCTTCGTTTACAGATTCTTTCATTCCTCCCTGCTTCTCAGTAGGATGAAACAGGTCAGGATTCAGATCAAGAATAAGTCCCTCCTTCTTCAGAGAAAGAACATTTGTCTGAAATAGTGTTGTACTGGATATTACATACATCTCCGATGGATCCAGCTCATTGTGTGTCTTAAGGGTAATGTTTTTAATTGTCCACAATTCGGTTTCATCCTGTATAACATCTGCAAGTCCAAGCAGATCACCGGCATATTTTGCATACGGACCCGGCTTTTCAATTGTTCTTTCCATATCAACCACCACATTGAATACTGTCCTTGGAAGACCATATACAATACTGCCATCCCTCAAAGCTGAAGGATCTGATAGCGGCAATATAACGCTGTTTGAGTTAGCTGCCTGTTTTCCAGGAAAACAGGAAGAAGTAAGGAATGTTATCACCAAAAAAAAGGAATATCTGATTAAGGTTTTCATATAGAAAATTTTTACTTGAAATTACTTGTTTATTGTTTTGCGTTTGCCCCGCTGCCCCCCTAAAGGGGGGTTGATTCTCATACAATTATTGCATTCACTTTTCCCTGCCTTGCGGGATTTGGCTTCGCCGAGCTCCCTCCGGTCGGTTCATCACTTCGTTCCGCAGCTTTTTACTTTTGTCTTTTTACTTTTATCTTTTGTCTTAATGCATATCCCTTATCTTATTAAACGCTTTACTAATGCTTTTAATTATATCTGATGCAATAATAGATTCCTGGCATGATTCTTCTGATGCGATATCTCCTGCAAGACCATGAAGATATACTCCTGTAATTGCAGCATCTTCAGGTTTGTATCCCTGACCAAGAAATGATAAAATTATTCCGGTCAGGACATCCCCGCTTCCGGCCGTTGCCATCCCTGGGTTTCCTGTACTATTAAAGTACACATTTCCTTCAGGGGTTGTTATTGAAGTATTAGCTCCTTTAAGTATAACAATGCAATTATGTTCCTTCGAAAATTCAATCTGTCTGTTTAACCTGTGAAAACTATTGTCTGTTTTACCGGCAAGTCTTTCAAATTCCTTTGGATGAGGAGTCAGTATGGCACTCTCAGGGATAAGCGAAAACCAGCCCTTATTCAACGAAAGGATATTTAATGCATCGGCGTCTATTACCATTGGTTTCTTACACACCTCCAATAGTTTATAAAGCGCCCTTTGAGATTCGGGTTCTGTCCCGATCCCGGGTCCGATTCCGACCGCACTGAATGTACTTGTGTCTCCAATTTCCGAAAGATGCTTTTCATTTCTGTCAGGTTCCACCATAGCTTCAGGAAAAGCAGACTGAACAATTGAAACCCCGCAGGCGGGTACATGGCAGGTAATAAGTCCGGCACCGATTCGCAATGCTGCTTCAGAGCCCAATACCGCGGCTCCCATTTTTCCAAAAGATCCGGAAAATAATATACCATGTCCGAATGTACCTTTATGATCGAATTTATTTCTCCTTTTAAGCAAAGGTGCAACATCATCCCTTTCTAAAAAGATATAAGGAGAAATTGTATTTCTGATTGCATTGGAACTTAAACCGATTGGCAAAACCACCCATTCGCCAAGATATTCAGCATTTTCAGCAAACATGAAGGAGATCTTTGGAAAATGAAAACTCAGTGTATAATCTGCAGATATAATACTGCCATAGTCATTCATCGTATTATCCTCACCAAACATTCCGGAAGGTATATCAATTGAAATAACAGTGGAACCTGTCCGGTTTATGAATTTTATGACTTCCTTCGCCAATCCCTCAACCTTTCTAGTAAGTCCTGATCCAAAGATTGCATCAATAATAATATCCCCGGAAGAAATAACGGGAAACTGATCAGTATCTGCAAGATTATTGACCGGGACTTTATTTTCCGATTTCATACGGAGGAAGTTTTTATTCCAGTCTTCAGAAGTTTTTTCAGTAAATTTAACGTAGAACACCTGAGGCTCATATCTTTCTGATTCCAGCAAGCGGGCAAGTGCCAGACCATCACCCCCATTATTTCCAGGTCCGGCAAAAATGAAGATTCGTCTGGATCTTTCAAACCTCGAAATATACCATCTGAGTAACTGTATTGCTGCCCTTTCCATAAGATCAATTGAAGCAACCGGTTCCTCCTTTATGGTTAATTCATCAATCTGTCTTATTTGATCGCTCCGAAAAAGTTTCATCAGAAAATTGTTTTAGTTACGCAAATTTACATTCTTCGGTCGTCAATTAAAAGAATGTGGAGAAATTAGCATTAAAATGGAGTGGGCATGCAGGTTTTTACTTTCAAAAAGATTGATATATTTGTTTACGATCAGGATCAGATATAAATGGAATTAAATTGGAATAAACAGAAATAAAAAGAATAGGATAAAACATATCACCAAATAAATAAAGAATATGCTAAAGAATCATCCCAAGGGACTTTTGGTAGCTTTCTTCTCGAATATGGGCGAGAGGTTTGGATTTTATACAATGATGGCTATACTGGTTCTTTTTCTGCAGGCCAAGTTCGGACTTTCTGCTGACAAGGCTGGAGAAATTTACAGTTGGTTTTATTTCAGCATATATGCGCTCGCCCTGCTGGGTGGTATACTTGCTGACTCCACAAAAAAATACAAGCTGGTAATTCTTGCCGGTATCATTATAATGTTTGCAGGATATATTATTGTGGCTGTACCGGGGATGACACTGACCATAACTATTGTCGGACTCTTCACAATTGCCCTGGGGAACGGTCTGTTCAAAGGCAACCTACAGGCAGTTGTAGGGCAGATGTATGATGATCCGAAATATTCGAAGTTAAGGGATAAAGCATTCATGATCTTCTATATGGGGATCAATATGGGAGCCTTTTTTGCCCCTTTCGCAGCAAAAGGAATGAAAAACTGGTGGCTTAAGGTTAACGGATTTATCGCCGACGACAGTCTGCCTTCATTATGCCATCAATATATTAACGGGACAATGACCGACTCTAATTTAATTCAACAGTTCCATCAACTTGCCGATAAAGTGAATCTCAGTGGTCCTGTTACTGATATCTCAGCATTTTCAAATCATTACATCGAAGTGTTCTCTAAGGGATATAATTATGCTTTCGGTGTAGCTGCCGTGTCAATGGTAATTTCACTTATTGTTTATATCATATTCAATAAGTACCTTCCAAATAAAGATAAAGTGAAAGTGGCAGAGATATCGACAACTGAAGTCACAAAAGAAAAAATAGAATTCAAGCCTGCTCCTATTCTTGCTGCAGTCGTTGTAATGGTAATAGCTGCATTCGGTCTGCATTACATCAAGCAGATTGGTTGGGCCAATGGATTTGCCTTCGGATTGTTTGCCGCATTTATTACATGGATACTTATGACTTCCAGAAAGGATGAGAAGGCAAGGATCACTGCCCTGGTGCTGGTTTTCGTAGTAGCGGTATTTTTCTGGATGTCATTTCACCAGAACGGACTTACACTTACACTCTTCGCCAGAGATTATACGGTCAAGCAGGTTGGTATTTTTACGAATATGTTCTTCACACTCCCTTCCATACTTGCAGTTATAGGTGCAATCGCAGGAATAGTCCTTCTGTTTTCCAGGAAATTGAAAAGGAATGAAAAAATTGCTGGAGGAGTTTTGCTCCTTATTTCATTGTGGTTCATAATGTTTTTCACCTATGGATTCGATCCGACTACGATACTCAGCAAAGTATTTGGTCTGACAAAATTCAGTCTGCAGAATGCGATATCACCTGAAGTTTTCCAGTCGTTCAATCCTCTATTTATTGTAGCACTTACTTTTCCTGTTATGGCTGTATTTACATGGCTTAACAAGAAGGGGATTGAACCATCGACACCCAAGAAGATCGGTATAGGATTAATCATTGCTGCTTTTGGATTCTTAATTGTCCTTGTTGGCTCTATCGGAGCTCCGTCACCTGCCTCTCTTCATGGATCACCCATTGTAGACACAGACAGGGTATCACCTTACTGGCTTGTAAGCAGTTACCTGATACTAACAGTGGCAGAATTGTTCCTAAGCCCGATGGGTCTTTCATTTGTTTCGAAAGTTGCACCTTCAAGATTCCAGGGACTTATGCAAGGAGGCTGGCTGCTCGCTACAGCTACCGGAAACAAATTGTTATTTGTGGGATCATTGCTATGGACCAAGATTCATCTGAGCACTCTCTGGCTGGTATTTATTATTTGCTTACTGCTGTCTGCTACATTTATCTTTTCAATACTTAGGAGGCTTGAGAAGGCATCTTCAAGCTGATGATATTTTAATCCACATCATGGAGTGTTGTTGAAGCTCTTTGTGCATCTTATTGCGACCTTTCCTTCAAGACATATCTATTTTCAGTATTATTAAGCAATTTAAGCTATTTACTACAATATTTAAATTATTTTGTTCACTCTAATTAATACCTCTTTAAATATATGAATTTTTAATAAATATTAATACCTTTGCATCCGATTTTATTGCATCCTGAGGATGCTATTTTTTTAAATGTATAGAGGAAATGAAAGTCCTGAAATTTGGCGGTACATCGGTAGGATCTCCTGAACGGATCAGGGGAGTCAGGAAAATAATAGAAGCGCAGAGTTCCCCTTGTCTGGTTGTTGTCTCTGCCTTCCAGGGAGTTACTGATGATCTTAAGCATTTAAGCGAACTTGCTTCAGGCAGGGATGATGAGTACGAGAATCTGCTTGATAAAGTTATCGACAAACACATTGATTTCACCAAACAACTGATCACTGGCAGTAAACAAAAAACAGTTATTGATAACATTAATAATATTTCAGATGATCTGAGGGAAACATTAAGCGGGATTTATCTTCTCAGGGAACTTACAAAGCATTCGCTTGACCAGACAATTGGAACAGGTGAAATCTTATCGTCGATGATTCTTAGCTATGTCGTGGACGACTGTCACCTGATTGACTCAAGGAATTTCATAAAGACTGACGACAACTTCGGTTTTGCAAATGTTGATTTCGAAAAAACAGACAGTCTTATATTAAAAGGCATCACTAAAACAAGAAAATGTATAATAGCACCCGGGTTCATTGCGAGTAATGCCAGAGGTGAGACGACAACTTTAGGAAGAGGAGGATCAGATTATAGCGCTTCAATTTTTGCTGCTGCTCTGGAAGCAGAGGTGCTTGAGATATGGACTGATGTTGATGGTTTCATGACAGCAGATCCGAAAAAAGTCGAAAGGGCATATGCAATTGAAAACTTAACCTATTCAGAAGCAATTGAATTGTCACATTTTGGTGCAAGGGTTATCTACACCCCTACCCTGCGTCCTGTTTATAAGAAAAACATCCCCATTTTAGTCTTGAATACTTTCAAACCAGAATCAAAGGGAACGATAATTAACAATGAATCAAATAATAATCATAAAAGTCCTATTAAAGGTATTTCCTCGATCGATCACATCGATCTGATAACACTACAGGGAACAGGGATGGTTGGTGTTTCAGGTACATCAATGAGGCTTTTCGGAGCTTTAGCCAGAAAAAACATTAATATAATTCTTATAACTCAGGCTTCTTCAGAATACTCGATCACCTTTGCAGTAAGTCCGTCTGATTCCGTAATTGCATCTGAAGGGATTAATGAGGAATTTAAAACTGAAATCGAACACAATAAGGAATTAAAGATCCTGGTTGAAAAAAACCTTTCAATTATAGCCATTGTAGGTGAAAGAATGAAGAACACACCAGGGATATCAGCAACTCTTTTCAGGTCGCTCGGCAGGAATGGCATAAACGTAATTGCCACAGCACAGGGTTCTTCAGAACTTAATATTTCTGTTGTAATTAAGAATGAGAGCCTTAAAAAGGCACTAAATGTCATCCACGATGGTTTTTTCCTTTCCCGTTTCAAAGAAATGTATCTGTTTATTGCAGGTACAGGATTAGTTGGAACGAGCCTGATGAAACAACTTCAAAAACAATATTCCACCCTTGTAGCTGAACATAACCTTAAGATAAATCTTATCGGGGTAACCAATTCCAGGAAGATGCTTATCGATAAAAAAGGTATTCCACTTGAAGACTATAAAGAAGTACTAAAGACATCGGGAGAAAAAAGTGATATATCTGTTTTCATCCAGCAGATGACAAAGTTAAATCTGCGTAATTCTGTTTTCATTGACTGCACGGCTGATCAAGATGTAGCATCAAGGTATGGTGATATTCTTTCGAAATATGTTTCAATTGTGGCAGCTAATAAAATTGCCTGCTCCTCCAGTCAGAATTATTATCAGAAACTTAAAAGCATTGCCAGTGAGAATGGAGTCAGATTTATGTACGAAACAACAGTTGGCGCAGGATTGCCAATTATCAAAACTATCAATGACCTGGTTCTTAGTGGAGACAAGATACTGAAGGTAGAAGCGGTATTATCGGGTACCATGAATTTCATATTCAACGAACTCAGTCCTGAAATGCCGCTTAGCAATGCTATCAGAAAAGCGAGGGAAAAAGGTTATTCAGAACCCGATCCGCGTGTGGATCTAAGCGGGACAGATGTGGTCAGAAAAATATTGATCCTGGCCAGGGAAGCCGGTTATGCCATAGAAAAAGAAGATGTTACTGTTAAAATGTTCTTGCCGGAAGAATGTTTTAAGGGAGATCTAAACGATTTCTTCGAAAAAGTCAAAGAGATTGATGCTGAATTTGAGCAGAAAAGGAAGGAGCTTACCAGTAAGAATCTGAAGTGGCGGTTTTTTGCAACGATGGAAATGGGTAAAGCGAGAGTTGAACTTCTTACTATCGGCCCCGAACATCCATCATTTAACCTGGAAGGAAGTAACAATATAATTCTCTTCACAACAGAGAGGTATAAAGAGCTTCCTATGGTAATAAAGGGCTATGGTGCGGGAGCAGATGTAACTGCAGCCGGGGTGTTTGCGGATCTTATGAGAGTTGTCAATGTGTAAAGAATTAGGAAAAAGGATAAAAAGTTGCTGGTTGCTGGTTCCTGGTTACTAGTTAAGCACAACAAGCAACAAGCAACATAACAGTTTGAAAAAGAATCCGATAAAATATTACTCAACAAACCTGAAGTCACCTGAGGTTTCCTTTGGAGAAGCACTTATGAGAGGACTGGCACCCGATGGAGGATTGTATCTTCCAGTCACATTGCCATCTGTATCACAAAGTGAGCTTGGCAGCTTTTCAGGAAAAGCATACCACGAAATAGCTTCGATTGTTCTCAATAATTTAATTGGTAGTGAGATAGATAAAGAAGAGCTGGCCCGGCTGTGTGCTGATGCTTATAACTTTGAACTACCACTCGAAAAAGTATATGACCGGAAATACATAATGCGTCTCGATCAGGGGCCCACTGCTTCATTCAAAGATTTTGCCGCCAGGATGATGAGCCGGTTGATGCAACACTATTTATCGCTGAATAACAGACATTTAACAATACTTACAGCCACATCGGGCGACACAGGAAGTGCAGTTGCAAGCGCTTTTTACGGGCTCAGTAATATCAATGCAATAATTTTATTTCCTGCAAATGAGGTTACGCTTATGCAGCGCAAACAGATGACCACCCTGCAGAATAATATTAATGTTATTGCTGTTGACGGGAAATTCGATGATTGCCAGCGACTGGTAAAAATGGCCTTTTTAGATCCGGCTCTGTCTGAAATTTCCCTTACATCGGCTAATTCAATAAATATTGGAAGACTGCTTCCACAATCAGTATATTATTTTTATGCTTATTCGAAGCTGGCTAACAACATCGATGAAAAAGCAATTTTTAGTGTTCCATCAGGTAATTTCGGTAACCTGATGGGAGGATTAATTGCAAAGAAAATGGGGCTGCCGGTGAAAAAATTCATTGTTGCAACTAATGAAAATAATGAGGTCCCTGAATATTTACGGACAGGGATATACGAACTTATCAATCCTTCAAAGAACTGTATTTCAAGCGCAATGAATGTTGGCCATCCGAGCAACCTTGCCAGAATAGTGGCAATTTATGGAGGTGTTATGGATGAGTTGGGAAATATTCTAAAAACTCCCGATCTTAGTAAGATGCGAAAGGATCTTTTTGCGGTAAGCGTAACAGATGAGGAGACACGGAAAACAATTGATGAAGCATACCGGAAATATAACTTGCTTCTTGAACCACATGGAGCAATTGCATGGAAAGGGATAAAGGATTATTCAGCTTTAAATAAGGGCACTAACCCTGGAAAACCTCTATGCATTTCACTCGAAACGGCTCATCCTGCAAAGTTCCCTGCAGAGCTGGAGAAGATATTAAATTTCAAACCTCCCCTGCCCGCCTCTCTTGAGAACCTGGAACATTTGGCTGAAAATTATGTTTCGATGGATAATAATTACGATTTATTAAAGAATTTTATACTTAAATTTTATTAATCAGAATAACAGGTTATGTATATCGTATGTTCGGATCTTGAAGGTGTTTTTGTGCCTGAAATATGGGTAAATGTTTCCCAGCACACCGGAATTGACGAGCTCAAACTTACAACCCGCGATATAAGTGACTATAATGTTCTCATGAAGAGAAGATTGGGACTGCTTCAGAAATACGGACTTACTCTCCGCGATGTCCAGAATGTAATATCCCTGCTTAAGCCACTGCCCGGGGCCCTGGAATTTATTGACTGGCTCAGGACCAAAACCCAGCTTATTGTGGTATCGGATACTTTTACCGAATTTGCAGATCCTCTCATAAGACAGCTTGGAAGACCAACCCTGTTATGCCATCATCTTACTACCAATAGTGAAGGTGTAATCACAGATTATAATCTGAGACAGGAAGGTGGGAAAATGCATGTTGTAGAAGCCCTACAAAATCTTAATTATAAAGTAATTGCCATTGGGGATTCATATAACGACATTTCCATGCTCAGGAAAGCTGATTTTGGAATACTTTACAATCCACCCCAGAATGTAGAAGATGAACATCCCGATCTGAAAGTAGTAAAAACATATCCAAGCCTGAAACGGATAATTTTGCAACTGATCAGCGGAGAAGAATAATGCTCCTCACGCGAGTGTCATTCCGAGCGAAGCGAGGAATCTCACCTAAAATCTTACCTCACTGTTTATATTATCCTGATTTAGATACTCATAATTATTATTTTTTTGGATGAATAATCCAATAATTTCCTATTTTTACCTCAACTCTAACCTAATCAATTGACCGGCACCATGAAACTTCCACCATCCTCTAAAAACTGGTTAACAATCATCGGTTCAATAATTGCCGGAATCAACCTGGCATTGATCATCCTTCTATTTATAATATCCACCATCTTCAATAAAGCGAACACAAACCTAGGTCTGTTCATCTATATTATTCTCCCCGGGTTCATGATTTTAGGACTTCTTATGGTACCTATAGGAATGGTCCGTGAGAGAAACAGGATACGCAAGATGGCAGTCAAAGAAGAAGCCAGGTTTCCACGAATCGATTTGAATGATGTAAGACATAGAAATGCATTTATCATTTTTACCATAACAACAATTATTGTTCTATTCCTCTCAACACTTGGAAGTTTTCAGGCTTTTCATATTACTGAATCGGTAGAGTTCTGTGGCACCTTATGTCATCAGGTTATGGAACCTGAATATACAGCTTACCAGAATTCTCCTCACGCCAATGTTGCGTGTGTTGAGTGTCATGTAGGATCCGGAGCATCGTGGTATGTAAAATCAAAACTTTCTGGATTACGCCAGGTCTACGTTGTAATGACAAACTCCTTCCCTACACCAATAGAGACTCCTCTTCATGATCTCCGACCTGCACGGGAGACTTGCGAAAAATGCCACTGGCCACAAAAATTTTATGCGCGGACACTCTGGACCAATAAATATTTTCTTGCTGATTCACTCAACACGGAATGGGATATTATGCTAAACATGAAAACCGGTCCTGAATATAGCGGACTTGGTCTCAAGGAAGGAATTCACTGGCATATTAACCCGGCAGTAAATATTGAGTATATTTCGGAAAATGACAAGCGTGAAAATATAACCTATGTGAAGTATACCAACAAAACTACAGGCGAGGTTACCATCTATCATAATGACAGTAATCCCATCTCAGACAGTCTTATATCAAAGTCATTGACAAGAACAATGGACTGCATTGATTGCCACAATCGTCCCTCACATAACTATAATTCCCCTCCTGTCTATTTCGATAAAACTATGTTGACAGGTGCAGTTTCAAAGAATATCCCATTCTTTAAAAAAGTAACCATGGGCATATTGAAAGACAATTTCAGTGACAAGGACACTGCGCTGATGAAAATCAAAGATGGAATCACCGATTTTTACAAATCAGGTTATAGTGACTATTATGCCAGTAATAAAGAAATCATAGATAATTCGATCGCGGCGGTTCAGAAAGCTTTCAAACAGAACACATTTCCAAAAATGAAAGTAACTTACGATCATTACCCTGAGCATATTGGTCATCTTGAATCAGACGGATGTTTCAGATGCCATAATGATGCTTTCAAGGCGCCAAATGGCCGAAAGATATCAAAGGATTGCAATCTCTGTCATAATATTGTCGGACAGGGGAAACAGGGTATGATGGAATATACCAATGTAAGAGAAAACCTTGAGTTTAAACACCCAATAAACATAGGCACAGCCTGGAAAGAAGCCAATTGTTCAGAATGTCATAAGTTCCTATATTAACTGGGCTCATGCGTGTGACCTTATTTATTCAAACACTCTCTTCAAAGCTTACAATAACGAAAGGAAAATTATAGAAACTCTATACCTGGCAGAACAGGGAGGTATAAATACTGGTCCGCTCATCCGATTGAGAACAGGGAAGAATACAGCGTAATTGGAGCGGGGTCATCTGATCACAACAGATTTCATGAAAATATGTGGGACCTTTTTCCTATGCAGACTATAGAATATATTAAAGGTGTAAACAAGCCATGGTTCGCTTTTACCGAGATACTCGGAAACTTAAAAAACCGGGAACGAAAGTGGTTTTCTTAAGTTCTATTTAATGATTTCCGATATATACTTATCAGCCACAGCCGACTGATCTATCGATAATCCTGAGAGAATAACAATTCTGTTTCCCTTCCATGCCAGGAAAATAGTGCCGTTATATCCATCCTTTAACATATACTTTCCAATCTCAGCCTCCGTTGTTTCTGTTCCGGTAGCTGCAAGATACGCGTCCACTGTTTTTTGAGTCTCCTTTGGAGTGCTTTCCATTATAAAAATCGAGAAGGTATCCTTTTCTGATTCATAGTTAGCTTTATAAGCTTTATTAAGAAACTTATGTCCGAGAACACTCTCATTAATGTATGTCTCCTCATTAACCTTCTTTCCGGTGGTTGGAAAGAGAGAAAGGGCTGAAGGCATTTCCTTACCACTCTTGATCAGATCATTTACTTCATGAGCCAGCAATTCGGCAGATTTTAATGTACTCTCATTTTTTGAATAGGTTCTGATCTTGACATAGAAACTTCCCTTAAAAAAATTAATTGCTTCATCTGCAATATATCCCTGGGATCCCAGATTCACATAATGGAAAGTGGGTGAACGCTCTGTGGAATATATTCCAAAAGCCATGATATTATCAGCATGTCTGTATATTTCCAGCTTAATAACATTTTTCCCTTTTTTATATTCTGCAACATGCAGATTGATAAAACCATATGCAATGTATGTATCGGCTGCCCCGTTATTAAAATCCCATAGATTGTCCGGAAGATAAACAGGATAACTGTTTGTCTTTTTAAAGCCTTTTAATTCAGGCATTTTGATCTCCTGGGACAATGCAGAGCCAGAAAATCCTATCAGAATTAATGCAATGAGAAATTTGTATTTCATTTTAAATAATAATTAGCATTGTTTTCTATGACAGAAAATCAATAGGCACATTTACCAGTCGGGATATGTCAGTAATTTTTTCCCTTATATCGAATCTTTTAGTACACTCTACTTTACATGAACTGCATTCCCTGCATGGATTATCACCTGTTGCCAGCTCACTCAGTAAAGAATGAGCCATGGCAGTATTTGAATAACCATATGCATACATGTAGGCTCTCATTAGATCAGGAACAGGAAGATTCATCGGACATGCCTTAAGACAATTTGTACAACCGGTACAATATAAGCCTTTTTCGGCACGAGCGATTAAAAGATCTTTCTTCTCCTGGTCAGTTATTGTAATATCAGCCAGAATTTTAATGTTAAGGTCAAGCTGATCAAAATCAGTCATGCCCGGAATTGTGGTAGTTATATCAGGATTTGATAAAACCCATTTCAGCGCTGCAGTAGAATTTATAGGTTTAGTTTTTTCTTTATCAAGAAAACCTCCTCCAGCCAAAGTTTTCATTGCGATGATCCCAATTCCTGCCTGATTTGCTTTTTTAATTGCAGTGTTCAGTTCGTTTATATAAGTCTGTTTGAAATTATAGGCAGTAAGAATTACATCAAAAGTATCAATTGAGGCAGCGGCATTTATAACCAACGGTTCATTTGCATGGGTGGAAAAACCCATAAATTTTATTTTTCCTTCTTTTTTCAGTTTCTTAATTGCATTGATAATAGGCTTGCATTCAAACATTTCAGGATTCCGGATATCATGAATATAAAGAATATCAACATAATCCATTTTCAATCTTGTAAGACTTGTATTGAATTTTGCCAGAAAATCCTCAGCAGTAGTCAGGTCAGAAGGTTTGCCCTCTCTGTCAACGCCGGCAGCTTTCACTTTTGTGGCAAGATAATATGAGTTTCTTGGATAATCTTTAAGAAGATTTCCAAGCATAATCTCATTATTGCCATTCTGATAGCCGTTTGCCGTATCAAAGAGTTTAATCCCTTTATCATAAGCTGCCTTGCAGAGGTTCGGATTATCAGCTCTCATTACCCCAAAACTTATGACCGGAATTTTCATTCCGGTCCTTCCGAGCGTTCTGGAGATTACATCATTCTTCTGCCGTGATGTAACGGCTGATACAACTGATGGTGAAAGCGCAACAATTCCTGCCGCACCTGCGATACCAGTTCTTATAAATCCTCTTCTATTAAAACTCCTCATATGATAACATTCTATTTAAGATCCGAAACCTACTCTTTATCAATATTTCCCTTTGTGTTACTTCAGGTTTCTGATCCGTACTTCTATACCGGAATCCTTCAGTAATTTTACAATTTCATTTGTATCTGTTTCTCCAAAATGATAAGGATAAAGGATTTTGGGTTTAAAGGCCAACGCTGCATCAGCAACCATAGCAGGTGTCATAGTATAGGGAAGATTCATTGGCAGGAAAGCTACATCAATATTCCTGAGCGATTTCATTTCAGGAGTATTTTCAGTGTCTCCGGCAACGTAAAATCTCTTTCTTCCTACCGTAAGCAAATATCCTACTCCTGAACCTTTAGGATGATATGGATGACCGGGAGAGCTTTCATTAACAATGTTATAAGCAGGTACTGCTTCAATTATAATATTATTTATCTCCTGCCTGTCGCCGGCTTTCATAGCCATCCCCCATGGAATTTTTGAGGTGGAGTTCTGGTTGCAGAATAAAAGCGTTCCTGGTTTCTTCAGGTCTTCAATAAGCTTTGGATCAAGATGATCTCCATGCTCATGTGTAACAAGAATAAGATCGGCTTTCGGGAGAAAGTCGTAATTTCCTGAACTTCGTACCGGATCGAAATAAATGACGAAACCGTTCAATTTAAACATTAGCGATCCATGTCCGATAAAATACATTTCAACTACTCCCGCAGATGTATTCATTTTATCAAATGCAGGAGTTTCCTGGGAATATCCGATAATGACCATTGCGGTAAAAATTAAGGTTAGAAAAGCTTTTTTTAGCATGGGTAAACAACAGTTATTCATACACTATATTATTAATTTCACAATATACAAATATTTGAAATATTACATCGATTATTAACCTTCTTTAAGAATTTTATATAACAGGATCTATTCTGATACCCATCACAAGTATATCATCAATCTGAGGAGTACTTCCCATCCACTCTTTAAGTTTGTTATCGGGGATCTTTTCTTAAAATAGTACAAATCCTGGCATTTTAATCAAATTTATTGAGGCTACATTCATAATATAACGATTTTTTAATAACTTGCCTCCAGAATTTAGGTCATGTGTTAATTTGTTAAAATTGATGCGTTTAGGGAAAGATAAACACGCTATTTTATTGGCAGTTTCTCTGGTATTTGCAGCATCAGCCAGTGGGCAGACGGGAAAAAGTTACAAATTCCATCTTGATGGTAATGTGCAGAAAAGTGAAGTCATCGTTGGAAATCAATCTGTCATTATAAATTATTCAATATCAGATGTCAGTGTTGAAAGCATAACAAACAGCACAGGATCTTATTATAGGATCTCTATTCCGGGTCACATTCATTCTGCCGTTCCAGGGAAACCGGAGTTGCCAGTTTTCAGCAGGTTGATATCAATTCCTGAAGCATCGGGATTCAAAATAAAGATTTCCAACGTCAGGTCTGTAAAAATCAATCCGTCAGGTAAAAAAATTGAAGGGCTGCTTTACCCCGCACAGGAAAGTGAGACAAAAGATTTCCAGCAAACTAAACCCGATTTTAAATTTGATAAAGCGGCATATGCCACGCGGGGATATATCCCTGGTGACACTGTTAGTATAGAGTTGCTAGGCATTTTAAGGAAAAACAGGCTTGCCAATCTGTATATCTCACCGGTAAGTTATAATCCGCATTCAAACATTCTGGAGGTCATAACATCTATGAAGATTGAGATTATATTTTCCAATTCCGTAAGTCTCACCTCAAAATCTCTTTCAACACAATCTGCATTGTTTGGCCAATCGCTTGATAAAGGTGTGCTCAATTTTAATCCGGGACAGGTAGTTCCGGGTTACTCCGACAAGCCGGTTAAAATGATAATAATTACAGACACCGCTTTTAAAAAGCAGCTTGCGCCATTCATCAGATGGAAAACACAGAAAGGTTTTAAACTTAAAATCCTTTACAAGGGAACCGGATTGGCTGGAAACGATTATATACACTTAAAGGATACTCTTACCAGGATATACAATACCTCGACTGCAAATGATCCGGCACCTGAATATCTTCTTATTATCGGAGATGTGAACCGGATTCCATATTATGGTTCCGGGGGTACAGGAAATACAACTGACATGTATTATGGTGAATTTGATGGTAACGGAGATTATATTCCGGAGATGTACGTAGGAAGATTACCTGTTGCGGATACAGCTGAGCTAAGAACAGCCGTCAGTAAAATTATTCAGTACGAAAAGTTCCAGTTTGCCGATACCAATAAATTTTATACACGTGCAATAGCAAGCGCCGGTTATGATGCCGACAAAGCTGATTATATGAATGGACAGCTAAAATATGCAACCACAATTTACCTGACGAAGACTAATAATATCAACGAATATCATTTTAACTATCCTCAATCATATACAGCTAAGGATTCAATTATCAAACTGATTAATAAAGGAGCTTCATTTATAAACTATACCGGTCACGGAGAAGCTTTAGGATGGCTACATGTTAATATAAAATCACCCGACATTCAGTTGTTTAAAAATAAGAACATGTATCCTTTTGTAATAAGCAATGCATGCAGGACCGCACAATTCAATCTTCCAACTACATTCGGGAACAGGATGTTGTTAACTGCAGGAAAAGGTGCCATAGGGTTCATTGGGTGCTCAAACGACTCGTATTGGAATGAGGATTACTACTGGGCGGTTGGACCATGTACGCCTTCTGCTAATCCAACATATGAAACGTCAGGGCTGGGTGCATACGACAGGATGTTTCATACCCACGGAGAATCTCCTTCAGACTGGTATTTTACTATGGGGCAGATCAATTATGCAGGAAATATGGCTGTAAGTGCCAGTAATTCACCATATAAGAAATATTACTGGGAAACATATAACCTTATTGGAGACCCAAGTGTGATTCCGATTCTTGGAAATCCTCAATCTTTTAATATTTCATTACCCGATACTCTGCCAAACAATCTGAAGTCATTTTCGCTGAACGTTGATCCTTTTGCATATGTTGCAGTATCTCATTTTGATACATTATGGGATGCATCTTTCGCAAGTAATTCAGGTTCAGTCGTACTTAAAATGCCAGGGCTCTCAAATGATTCTTGTCTGGTTGTAATAACAGGCCAGAACAAACTTCCCGTTATGAAAACAATTCATTTCTCGAATATCCATAAAGAATTTTTGAATCTTACTGCAAACGCCATAAATGATAGCCAGGGTAATAATAATAATCTTGCTGATTTTGGAGAATCTGTTTTCCTGAAACTCACACTTAGCAACCTCGGGTTAACCGATTGTCATAATCTTTATGCCAAGATATCTTCTTCATCTGAATGGATAACAATAACGAGCGATTCTGTATCAATAGGTACGCTGTCTGCCGGAACCAGTAAGATAACCACGAATGATCTTGGCATAAAAGTTTCAGATAATGTGACAGATCTGGGTATTGCAACTATTAAGCTTGTCCTTAAAGACCAGCTTACTGAAAAACATTATACAATCGATATATGTATTCATGCTCCCCAATTGCAGATTATCAATTGTATGATGGATGACAAAACAACAGGAAACGGTGATAACATTCCAGATCCGGGTGAAACATTCAAACTAATTTTCAAAGTACGCAACCAGGGGAGCAGTGACATATCGGGCCAGTTTGGCATTTCCAGTTCCGATCAGGATCTTTCGATCGTTGACCCGAGTGTTAAATCGGGAGTGCTTAAATTTGGTGAGATCACTGATATTCCCGTTCTCGTAAAATTATCGCCTACTTCACCCTCGGGAAGTTTTGTTTCAGTCTCTGCACTCCTCGATTGCAATCCTTATATTGTAAACCGAGATTTTACCTTCAGAGTCGGCAAAATCAGAGAGAGTTTTGAAGCCTCTTCATTTAATGTTTTTCCATGGATAAATATAAGCTCCGTGCCATGGGTAATTTCTCCATCGGTTTCTTATGACGGTAATCTTTCTGCAAGATCCGGAGCAATTTCACACAATGGTATTACATCGTTAGCTATAAGAACCGTATATACAAAGGATGATTCTCTCAGTTTTTATTATAAAGTATCATCGGAACCTAACTATGATCTCCTCTCCTTCAAGCTTAACGATGTAGAATTATTCAAGAGCTCAGGAGAAGTACCATGGACAAAAAAGGTTATTGCAGTTAAAGCAGGGCTCAATAAAATGCAATGGAGTTATGCAAAAGATAACACTATATCGGTGGGTTCGGATTGTGCATGGATCGACATGATAGATTTTGCCAAAACAAGCACGGTAAGTTATATAAAGAGAGATCTTAAAGTTGCAAGGATTGTAGTACCTCGGAATAATGATCAGTATGGTCAGGAAACTATATCAGTTAAAGTGCTGAACATGGGAAAAGATACTTTAAACGGCTTCAATCTTGCATATGAAATTAACGACCGCTATCCGCCTGTAGAACAGTTTTTTAATGCAAAATTAGTTCCTTTTGGTGATTCAGTAACAGTTTCTTTCAAGCAAAAAACTGACATGTCAAAATATGGAAAATATAAGATAGTTACGTACGGATTAGATAACAACGATGATTATCTGTATAATGATACTCTGACAGCCAACCTAGAGAATACATTGATAACCGAAACCTTGAGTGTATTTCCAAATCCCTTCACAGACAAGCTCACTATAACAATTAATTCTCAGTCTGCCGACAGGCTTCAGATATCTATCACCAATGCATCCGGAATGGAATTGTATGAAATTGAAAAAGATATCATAAGCGGCAATAATTCATTCACTATCAGCGGATTAAATCTAATTCCATCGATTTATTATCTGAACATCCGTGGAACCACAACTAATGAAACGGTTCCTATTCTGAAAATAACCAGGTAGACGCAATGATTCATTTAATAGTAACTCACTGAAATATGTCAACAATAACTCCATCAAGGGAATCAGCATTTGAATTGTTCAAAAAATATAATAAATCGGAAAGCCTGTTAAAGCACGCGCTTTCAGTAGAGGGCGTAATGAGATATATGGCAAAAAAGCGTGGAGAGGATGAGGAGAAATGGGGAATAATTGGACTGATTCATGATCTCGATTATGAGATGTATCCCGAGCAGCATTGTATTAAGACCGAAAAGATATTAAAGGAGAACCATTGGCCGGATGAATATATAAGAGCAGTTTTAAGCCATGGCTGGGGACTGGCTACTGATGTTAAACCTGTATCGACTCTCGAAAAAACTATCTATGCTATAGATGAACTGACCGGACTGGTTGCAACAAGTGCCCTGGTAAGGCCTTCAAAAAGCGTAATGGATATCGAGACCAGATCGGTTAAAAAGAAATGGAATGATAAGAAATTTGCTGCAGGAGTTGACCGGTCTGTAATAGAAAAAGGGGCTGAAATGCTTGGAGTTGGTCTCGATGAGTTGATTACTGATTGCATTATGGGGATGAGGAGTGTGGCAAAGGAGATTGGGTTGGGGGGGTAAATGAACTCACCCCGCTCTCCCTCTCGTTCCAATAACTCACCCCCCGACCCCCTCTCTGCTTTGCAAAGAGGGGGAGTGAAATACACTATATTATTTAGTTTCCCCCTCTTTACGAAGTAGAGAGGGGGATCAAAGGGGGTGAGTACATCTAATCGAGAGGGAAGAGTAATTAAACAAAAAAAACCGGATCATCTGACCCGGTCTTTTTATTTAATTCAGTGTATTATTACAGAATTTTAAGCTTAATATTTCTAAACCATATATCACTGCCATGATCCTGCAGTCCAATGTAACCTTCTTTAGCCGGATTAGCAAACCATTCAAAATCCTTAAATTTTGAATTGGCTATCATCTTTTTCCAATCCTCTGTCCAAAGGTGATATTCAACAACATTTTTGCCATTCTGTGAATAGACGACTGTACCCTGGTAAACAAGAATATGAATATGGTTCCATTCGCCAAAAGGTTTTGTGTTTTGTGGTTTTGCCGGGATAAGATCATAGAGAGAACCAGCCATACGGTTTCCATTCTCTCCCAGTTTGGCATCTGGATGGTTGTCATTATCCAACAGCTGCATCTCAGGAGAAGATTTCCATATAGGCTCATTTGGTATCTCCTGTGCGAGAATAAAAATGCCACTGTTTCCACCTTTGCCGATCTTCCATTCCAGGTCGAGCTCGAAATTGCTTAATTTTTTATCATAGATTAAATCGCCCCCATTGCCGGCCTCACCTGTTCCGGATTCTATACAATGAAGCGTGCCATCAACTACTTCCCATCCCGCAATGGGGAAAGCTGGTTTGTTGTAGCCGCGCCAGCCTGTAGTTGTTTTACCGTCAAAAATAGAGACAAAACCATCATCCTTGGCTTTTTTCGAATTACTTGATCCACATGATGTTACAAGTCCAAGAACAAGAACACCTGATAATACAACATTGAATAGTTTCATAATACCAATATTATTAAAAGTTAAAAGTCACAGGAAATATTATTCCCTGTGACTTGTTTTATTTATGCTGGCATATCTGGCAAGGTAAAACCCTTGCGGTATGTATGTTTAATCATTTCACCTGCGAATTGTTTTGCAGGCATAGGTTCAGTCCATTTTCTGTCAAACTTAGGATCACCGTTAGTGATTGTAAAATTATCAGAAATACAGATTTTTACATTATCAGAATCTCCGATATTAGTGAATTCCATTTTTTCACCGTTCCATTCAAGTTCTTTGTTAAGTCCCTGAAGTCTCACAGCAAGAACACCCATAACAACCATTTCGTTAAACGGGCCGGCTTCAGAGAAGTCTGATTTGGATTTAACTCTTGTATCGGCATTTTCCTTACAAGCGCGTACCCAGTCCATTTCATGACCACCATCCATAGCTTTTTCAATTCTTCTTTCAGTTTTTGGAACAACGGGTTTCCTTCCGGATAACAGCCATGGTCTTACGCCGTAGCAACCGCAGATGAGAGTGTCTTTTGTACCGTGGAAAATTACTCCTCCGCCGGCATCATTCATATCTTTTCCGGCAGGCCAGCCAGCTGGTTTTGGAGGCTCAAGACCACCGTCATACCAGGTTACCTTAACCTCAGGATATTTAATTTTTGCTCCTTTTGGCGCAACTCTCTCGGGGTATGTAAGAGTAACCATCTGAGCATTAGGTGCGCAGTCAGTCAAAAGAAGAGTTGAGCTTCCCTGTGCTTTAATAGGGTATTGTAATTTAAGACTTTTAAATACAGGGTGCATAATATGGCAAGCCATATCACCAAGCGCACCGGTTCCAAAATCCCACCAGCCTCTCCAGTTCCATGGTGTGTAAACACTGCTGTATGGGCGCATCTTTGTAGGTCCTATGAAGAGATCCCAGTTAAGCGTATCAGGTACCCATTCTCCCTTAGGAACATTTAATCCCTGCGGCCATATAGGGCGGTCAGTAAAAGCTTCAACTTTTGTAACTACTCCAATCTCACCAGCCTGAATCCATTCAATAGTCTGGTTCACACCTTCGTCAGAAGAGCCCTGGTTACCCATCTGTGTTGCGACTTTGTATTTTGCAGCCAGTTTTGTTAATAATCTTGATTCATAGACCGAGTGGGTCAATGGTTTCTGGCAATATACATGTTTGCCCAACTGCATTGCATTAGCGGCAACTAAAGCATGTGAATGGTCTGCAGTAGCAACAATAACTGCATCAATTGACTTGCCCATTTCATCGTACATCTTTCGCCAGTCCCAGTAAGCTTTTGCATCGGGATTTGCAGCAAATACTCTTTTTGCATACCCCCAGTCAACATCGCATAGAGCTACAATATTTTCAGTGGGTTTAACGTGCATAAGGTTTGAATTACCCATACCACCGATACCAACAACAGCAATATTCAGTTTGTCGGAAGGAGCAGGAGTTTTGCGGCCGAGGCCACTAACAACTGAACTCGGTAGTATAGTCAAACCTGCAGCAACAGCACCGGTCGTTCCAAGAAACGTCCGGCGCGAAATGTTCTTTGAATTTTCTTTCATGTCAGGTAGATTAAAATTTATATGATCTATAAAATTAATAATTTTAAATCAAGTCAGATATCTGGTCTGTCATATTTAAAAACATATTAAGAAATTTACAATTCCCTGATCCAGATGTTTCTATATGCAACAGGATTTCCATGATCCTGTAATTCAAGGCTGCCCTGACCATGTTTCTTAATAAAGTACTCGGGTATACCAATATATTCGGTTGGCCCCCTTAAGCTAACATTATTCTGTATCAAAACACCGTTTTGAAGAACAGTGAATCTTGGAGGTGTGACAAATATTGTGGAGTCAGTTCCGAAAGTAGGGGCAGTATAAATAATGTCATAAGTTTGCCATTCTCCGGGCTTTCTGCATACATTCACCAGTGGAGGATATTGCTTATAAATACTACCGGCCTGTCCATTTCTGTATGTGCGGTTATTATAGCTGTCGAGTACCTGTAATTCATAGAGTTCCTGTAAAAACACACCGCTGTTACCCCTTCCCTGGCTTTCCCCCGTTACTTCCGAAGGTGTTCTCCACTCAATGTGCAACTGAACACTTGCAAATTTTCTCTTGCTTTTAATGTAACCGGCTCCCTTGACACTGATCAATGTTCCAACTTTGACAATCCATTTAGACGGATTTCCCTGAACGTCGGTCCATTCCGAACTCACATCGGTACCATTGAACAGTACAATAGCATCGGAAGGTGCATCGGTACTAGCAGCAGCTGGTTGAATTATTTTAATTTCAGGCTCCCAAATCTCTGTCATTCCGGGGGTCATCTTCTCAAGTTCAGGATATTTCGTAACAGGTTTTGCTGCTACCTGCTGAACCTGTCCTGAACAATAAACGTAACTAATCAGCATCAGACTGATAACAAATAATCTTTTCATTTTTGATTTCATAAAATTAAATTAATACCGGGCAACAGATATATAACAAATATATTTATGCCATTGTTTAATACAAATATAATGTGTAATTCTCTAATTACCTTTTTACATTTTTCAACATTGATTTTCATTCTTCCGGGCAATCCCTCCCCTGGTTGAATATTATATTTTTAGTTCACCCATGTCTTTTATATACTCCCTTTTTACAGACGTAAAATTAGGAATATTTTGGTTAAAGACCTTTGAAAAATTAATTATGTAAATAAGAATCTCAATTTTGAATTCCTTTGAGTTAATATTGTGAATACTTTGTTTTCCTTTGTGGTTTAAAGTAAAAATCTGGTAACATGGAAACTAAATATTTCTCTCTTGGTCAGGCTGAGAACAGCAAAATGGTGAAAATTTTACAAGTAGTATTTGGTATACTGTGCATAGGTATTGCTGTGTTCTGGCTGATCTTTAACCTGAGATCAATAAATGCCGCCGGAACGAGCTGGGTTACAATAATTTTCATTGGAGGATTTGGCTTATACCAGATATATGCAGGATTTGGATTTTCAAAACGGTTCATTGAAATAGGTCCTGATAAAATATGCATCAGGAAAGACATTATTCTTCCGGCAATCAATATATCTGCCGGAGAGTTAGAAAAGGTAGAATTATACCCATTTAATCTTATACTTTTTTTAAAAACCGGGAAAAAGGTAATACTGCGTCTGGGAGCTAGCTATCAGGAAACAAATGAGAAAATCAAAGATGAGATTCTTACTTTTAGTGAACTAAATTCAATCAGTGTTGAATTTGTAGAGGAAAAAATATAATTTTTGACCCATAGTGGATGCTGAAAAAACTTAAATAGGAACTTTTCAACAGCCCTGTCTGGTGGTCCGTAATCTCTTCAGCTTTTCCCAGGTATCTTTACTGACTGGTATCCCTTTCTCCATATTTGATTTTCTTGTCTGAAGCACATTCTCTCCGGGATAACGGATTATAGTATCAGGATTTTCCGGATTGGATTTATGCAAATCATCTATTATCTGCTCTATCGACTTGTATATCGAAGGAAAGTTATGGAGAGCTTTTAGGTTTATTGCGATAAAGACCTGTGATACACTATATTCAGAAGTACAACTGTGTATCTGATGAGTAGACTGGCCTCCCGAAAGAATAGTTGCCACTATATCGAGAAGTAATGAAAATCCTGCACCTTTCCAGTAGCCAACCGGCATGACCCTCCACGATTCGAGTATCTCTCCGGGATCAGAAGTTATCTCACCATCTTTATTGAAACCTCCGGGATATGGGAGCATTTTCCCCTCTTTTTGGAGAACTTCCATTTTTCCATAGGAATACTGTGACATTGCAAAATCAAGAACTATCGCTTCACCATTGAAAGGGACTGCAATTACAAAAGGATTGTTTCCCACTCTTGGATCAGTGGCACCCCATGCAGGCATATTCGGACAGGTATTAGTCCAGCAGATTAAAACAAACTCCTTTTTAGCGGCCTGCCAGCCATAAGTTCCGCCACGCATCCAGTGATTGGTATTAGCAAGAGTTACCAGTCCGATACCATTTTCAGTAGCAATTTCCATTGCCCTGTCTGTAGCAAAAGTTGCATTAAGCGGACCGGGACCAAGATTTCCATTCCATTGTTCGATCGATCCAAATTTATGTTCAAGAGAAGGAACAGCCTCTGGTTTGACGAAACCTTCGAGAGTATTCTTAACAAATCTCGGAAATCTGTTTATTCCATGAGAATTTACCCCATCCAGGCTATTCATAGTGAATATTTCAGCGCATTTTTCTGCCCTGGGCTCTGAGAAGCCTATGCTTAAAAGAATCCTGAAGAATTCAGATTTTAGTTCATCAAATGGAATCCGAATCGTTTGCTCATTGGTTACCATAATGGATATATCAAATTAATACAAATATATAGTTGTAGAGATGCCCAAATTAGCCGTCTCTACTAAAATATCATCGAATTATTTCCAAACTTTATCTGCAAAATCCATAAACCAGTTCCAGTCTTTTAACAGCAGGTTATGAGCACCATCCCGGATATGAAAACCTACTCTCCCGCTGATTATTTGTTTGTTAAGGGGAGGCATAGATTCCGGAATATCTGAATTCACACCCAGGAGTTTGAAAACCGGAACTGCATTATAAAGAGACGTGTACGATCCATGAGGATCACCCCACAGATCCTCATCGGCACAATCAACATACAGAGCTCTTGGTGCAACCAATGCAAGCAGCATATGCATATCAACCGGCAATGAATCTTCGCTATTGCTGAATTTTTTATAGTTTGAACAGAACCAGTGAGGAAACGCTGAATTAAGTCTTGCAACAGTTTCTCCGAAGCGCCGTCTGGCCAAAGCTGCTCCTCCTGCGCCCGACTCATTTGAGATTACCATGGCGAACCTGGTATCTGTTGCACCAGCCCATAAAGCTGTTTTGCCTGCCCGTGAATGACCAACAACTGCAACCTTGTTGTGAGCAACATCTTGAGCAGTTAGGAGGTAATCAAGACACCTGCTTGCCCCCCATGCCCATGCGGCAATTGTTCCCCATGCATCATCGGGACGCGGGTTATGATCGAGCAAACCATGAATCCCATTTTTAAAATTATCAAAATTATCAGGATCCAGATCAGAAGCATTGAATACCGCCATTCCATAACCTCTTTTGAGAGCTTCTTTTACCGGCCAGTACTGATCTTTTTCCTTCCACAGGGGGGAATCCGCATCAGATAGCCAGGGATCGATCAAAAGGAAAGCCGGAACAGCTTTTTTACTATCATTTGGTGTATAAAGAATAAGGTGGAAACTCAATGATTTGGTTGCTGTCTCAATTGATATTTCCACATCTTTCTTAGTTGCAACTCCTCCCATTGCGTGCTGATCGAGACTCACAACTTTGAATTTTTCCTGGTATTGTGTCTCAGGAGGCCTTCCATAAACATATTTGCGGAACAACTCAACTATTTCAGGTCTTCGTATTGTATTCCACAACTCCGGGGAAGTGATCTTCACTCCATTATCTGATCCAAAAATATCAGGTAAAGTATATTCAGCCACTTTGTCTTCTGAGTAATTGAACCCCGATTTTGTCTTTTCCAGTTTTTCAACCATCTGTTCAGAAGCTTTCCAGCCCTGTATGGTCTGAATGGAAGTAAATGTAAGGTTCTGTTCCCCTTTTGTTCCAACTTTAATATACTTCAGGATAACGCGGGTAACGCCTTTGGGCCAATAGTTCTTTAATGTTGCATCTGTAATCTTAATGTACTGAATTTCAGGAGAAACTTCAATCGGATTATATGTCATCTTAAGGGTAAAGTCGTCGCCTTCAAACCTAAGCTCACCGGGTTTAACCTGTATGACTTTGCAGTAGGTCATAAGATTAAAGCTTGTTGTAGCGCTATTTCTCGTAAGTAATTCAAATTTATCAGATATAATAAAACTTTTCCCTCTGTTTAGCGTGTAGCTGCGGATCCACGACTTAACCATAGCTTCTTTAGGATAGGCTCCTGCTATATCCGCCGAAAAAACAACACTTTTATCATCTTTTTTGAACGATGTATTTTTTGCTTTAAAGTCAGGTCCATCCTTCTGATCTATTCCATTTATTACAGGCAGGTTATGATAACCCGATTGCATTGTCCATATTTCATATCGTCTTGAGCTGAATGTTTTGGAGGTATAACCTTCACGACCAAGGTCTACAAGACAGGGTTTGCCATCGAAATACATCACACATGAACCAACATCGTTATGATTATGGCTTTCAGCATTGAATCCTCCTTTTGCTCCAAAGAAGAAACCTTTATAGCTTCCTTCTTTATCGCGAGCTCCGGCTATTTCTGTCTGAGGAAGCCAAAAATCTGAAACGAGGGCTTCCTTTGAGTCAGCCTTCAGAATTTCCGGCATAAGGACCATTTCCTTTATCTGATCGCTAATCTTGCCTGAAAAAATAGTCTCGCCCCATTTATTAAGTTTGGCAAGATAAGCTCCAAACTGCCACATCTGTGAATCACCGATTGCTTTCCCGTATTGATAAACAGAAGCCGGTCTTCCCCCTGTTTTAGCATCAGCATCAGCGAAATTTATAAAGTATGGTGCATGAATATTTACTTTATAGAAATATCTCCCGATGTTTTTAATAAGGGGATCATTATAAACATCAAACTTCCCTCCTGTAGCACCTTTTAAAACACCAAGACTCTCATAGAGCAACGCACCTGCGGCACCCCAGTAAGATGGACCTTCGTCACAACCACCATCATCGGAATAACCGTTAAGAAATTTATCAAGCGAGTTTATAATCTTCTGCACTTCAGCTGTTTTCCTGACAGGGTCATCTTCAAGCAACATAAAAGAATTGAGCATATTGTAGTTGACCCATGGATTCCAGTTATTTGGCCGGCCTCCTTTAAAACCCATATAGCCAAAATCACTTCTTTCAAAATATGGTTTAAGGGCCTTATTTATGATCTCTTGTTTCAGGCGTTTTGATATTAAAGGATGTACCTTATCAAACTCATCTTTAAACAGGTACAAGCTCCAGGAAAGGTCATTTGTAATCTCACCTACCCCCAGGTCAACTGTGGGCTCATTAACATCAGGCAACCCTCCGGGTGCTTTCTGGAAATACAGATGAGCCGACCATCCCCACCATGTTTGTTCACTGTAATACCAAACGGCATTAATTATCTGATCAATGAAACGACCTTTACCTTCAATGAGTTCACCAATTACCAGTGAATTCAGAGCCCTGCTTGGTGCAGCATAAGCACCCTGCCGACGTTCCCCAGAACGTATAAACTCAAGATAATCAGTAGCTTTTACAACAGGCCAGTTATAATTCAGATAACCTTCTGCCCGCGAAATATAATCTTTCCTAAGGTTCGCTGGTATGCTTTCCCAAAACTGACGATCGTGATAACCCGGAAGTTTATTCCACGAATTGTCAATTATAAGCGATTTTGCCAGATCAATTGATACAGCTTCATTGGCAAGGATGTTTCTTTCCTTGCCCTGTGAGAAGACAATTGAAGTACTTATGATAAATGTAAAAATGCATGAGTAAATGCATGACCAAAGAAGTTTCAGTCTGAGATTCATTTTAGAGGTTATTGTTTCCTGGTTGTAGAGAGCTTCTTCACAAATTTATCAATATTTAGGAAACAGTGATAATGAAAACTGATCATTACGCACAATAGACTCTGTCAAAAATACCAATGAGCTACTAATGATTTACTCAAAGTCTGTCGCTGGTTGTAATATGAACACCCAACTTTGCCAGCTCGCATTTCATATCATCAAATTTGTCGGGATACAAAGGACGTGATGCATCTTCAACCAGTACTGTAGAAAAACCTTCCAATATTGAATCGAGAATTGTATAATAGACACAGATATCTGCTGCCAGACCACAGATGTGAATTTCAGTGATTGCCTTTTCCTTAAGATAACCTGAAAGGCCTGTACCCGAAGTATGATTATTATCGTAAAATCCACTGTAACTGTCAATTTCAGGATCCATTCCCTTACGGAATATTGCAGCAATATGGTCGGAATCAATATCTTTATGCAGCTTCGCTCCTTCTGATCCCTGAATACAATGATCGGGCCACAGGGTCTGAAGCATACCGTTCAGTTTTATCTTTTCAAATGGGTTCCTGTCAAAATGGTTTGAGGCAAAACTCTTATGATCTTTTGGATGCCAGTCCTGTGTAGCCAACACCAGATCAAAATTGACCTGGATTTTGTTTATAACAGGTATCACCTCATTTGCCGAAGGCACTTCAAGGGGACCTCCTGACATAAAATCATTCTGAACATCTATTAAAATAAGTGTTTTCATCTGGAATTACTTTTTGAAGTTATCAATAAGCTTATCGCGTTCTGCCCGGAGCCTTTCACTTATTCCGACTTTATAAATATGTGGGTTGTCAAACCTCTTATATTCCTCAGGAAGTTTTTCCATCCTGCTATGGCTATATTTTGAGATTTCCGATAGCACTTCAGAATCTTTAACTCTCTTACCGTTTGCCATTACCTTCTGCAACAGGGGTTCCTTAATATATTTCATTAATGAAAGTGACTTAAGGGGATACAAAGGATGATGCATAATCTGAACATCGTCTTCATCATCAAGTGTAATTGCATCGGCTCCTATGAAATTGGAATCATTGTCAATTATCCTGTATACCTGTTTAAGATGTGGCAATGTTATTTTGCTGACATTCTCTGACAACTTGATCCTTGGTTTCCCGTTTGCCATTGATAATTTATAAACTCCGTCCAGCGCAGCGTCGGGATGACCGGTAACAAGACTTGTCCCGACTCCGAATACATCAATTGGTGCCTGTTGTTCGATAAGGCTCTTTATAATGTACTCATCAAGCTGGTTTGAAACTGCAATTTTTACATATTCAAGTCCGGCACTGTTTAGTCTTTTACGGCTCTCTTTTGCGAGGTAAGCAAGGTCGCCGCTATCGAGCCTGATTCCATTGAGACGCTGACCTTTCGCCTCCATTTTTTTTGCAACTGTGATGGCATTAGGCAAACCGCTTTTGAGTGTATCGTAAGTATCAACTACAAGTACACAGTCATTTGGTTGTACTTCTGCGAATTGACTAAAAGCTGAAAGTTCATCATCATAACTTTCAATAAACGAATGGGCCATGGTACCGGAAACAGGGATACCAAAATCGCGACCTGCCACAACATTGCTGGTACTGTCGAAGCCACCGATAAAAGCAGCCCTGCTGGCACAATAACCTCCTGGTCCCTGTGCCCTTCTTAAACCAAAATCAATTAAGGTCCTTCCTTCGGCCGCCTGGCGCATACGGCTGGCTTTTGTGGCTATAAGTGTCTGAAAATTGAGTATATTAAGAAGCAGGGTCTCAATAATCTGGGCTTCAATTATATTCGCTTCGATCTGAAGGATGGGACGGACAGGAAATACGAGATCTCCTTCCTGAGAACTATGGATATTGCCTGTAAATCTGAATTTTTCAAGATAGCTTAAAAAATCAGGGTGATATCCCAGCTCTTTAAGATATATGAGATCATGTTTATCAAACCGTAAGATCTCAAGTGTACTAACCAGGTCTTCCAATCCTGCAAAGATCGCATATCCACCGTTGAAGGGCAATTTCCGGAAGAAATAGTCGAATACAGCCCTGGTCTTTTCATGTCCTTTAAGGAAATAGACCTGCGACATTGTTAATTGATACTTATCGGTATATGTAGCGGTATAACTGATCATAATTGATATTTAAGTGATGTCACATTTGTTTAATCGTTTTTTTCAAGATTCAAGTTATCTGAAAATAACGGAATCGTTACTGGCCTTAGGACTTTTTATGACAATGAAAACTTTATAATTCTAAGTATGTCTTTACCTGAAGTCATTTACTTACAGTCTATATGCTTTAAATTCTGCTATGAACATTCATTCTGATCAATTGTTAAATTTACTTACCAGGAGATTGAGATTTTAAATCTTATTGTAAGGAACAATCTTATAGTGAAAAAGTTTTAACTATCCTATTGAACAAGAAATACAAAATATCGGTCCTGATCGCATGGCTCCTATTACCACTGGCTACTTTATCACTCCAGGGTCAGTTTTTAAAAGATACATCTTCGGTAAATCTGATTAAGAGGGGTATAGACTATGTTTATAATTTTGATTTTAGCAACGCTGAAAGAGTAAGTGCAGAAATAAAAAAATCATATCCGGGACATCCAGTGAATTTTCTCTTTCAGGGAATGATAACCTACTGGAAAAACTACCCTTTAGTGTCAACATCACCAGCCCGTGAATCCTTTGAAGCTGACATGCGGAAAAGCATAGAATTATGCAACAACAATAAAGATCCTACTGCTGAAGCTGAAATTCTGCTGGTCAATCTGTGTGCCCGTGGACTGCTTTTATTATTTTATACAGATAATGATCTTAGCTATGAGGTTTTTCCAATTGCTGCCAGTACTTATCAATGTATCAGACGTTCTTTCGATTTTACAGCACTCTATTCAGATTTTTACTTTTTCACAGGAGTTTATAATTATTATCGTGAAGCTTACCCTGAAGCACATCCGGTATATAAGACACTTGCATTTTTATTTCCCAGGGGCAGTAAAGTTCTGGGATTGGAACATCTGGGAATAGTTGCTAAAAATTCCATAATACTCAAAGCTGAAGCTTACTCATTCCTGACTCAGATTTTCATTAGTTTTGAAAATAACTACTCTCAGGCTACTTTTTACAGCAAAAGTCTACATAAAATATATCCCGATAATCCCGATTATCTTGGATCATACATTAAAAACCTGTTACTTATAAAACAATATGATGAAGCTGAAAATGAAATAATATCTTCAATAGAATTTCTCAAGAACCCCTTTTTTAAGGCACAGGTCACCATTTTTAAAGGCATATTGCAGGAAAAAAAATACCATGATCTCAAAAAAGCTCAGGAACTTTATCTGAAGGGAATAAAAGATATATCTGTATTCAGGAGTTTTGGCGAAGAATATGCAGCATATGCATATTTTGGACTAAGCCGGATCAGTAAATTAAACGGTGATGCCGACAATGAAAAAATATATCGTAAACTGGCATTGAAACTGGCTGATTTCAAGAATATTGATTTTGATTAAATCCACTCTCCCGCTGATGACCTGTTATAGACTATACCAGGTTTCTTATCACCTTATATTTAGTTACAAGTGTACCCTGCTTATTTACTTGTTCGAAACTTATTAACCTCAGATCTATATCGAGCTTTTCATCTGTTACGAAATTGACACCTGCCCCAAATATTTTAGGTTCAAATGTCAGCCATAATTCATCTATTAATTGCGCCTTCAGAAAAGATGTTGCAATTTGTGAACCGCCAACAACCAGCACTGTATTTTCGTCATTTTCAAACCGGTTAAGAATTTGTCCGGGAGCTTCATTTGTGAATTCCAGAAGTCCCGGCACATTAGAGCCTTCAAATTTTGAAGGTTGCCGCGTTATTACAATGAAGAGGTGTTTTGGATCGGCCTTCAAAGGATCGGGATTATATGTTCCACTACCCATAACTATTACCCGTGTATCGTTCCAAATTGCATCGAATTGATCCTGATCTGCCCTGGAAGACCAGGATCTTATCATAGGATCGCCCCATTTAGTGATCTTACCATCAAGTGTGCAAACAAATATTAAAATTGTTTTCATCCTATAAATTGAGATGTTATTCAAACCATCGCCCGATTACATTTTTTCCATAGTAATCAGACTATCGCTGATTCCCAGATTTGATAGTTGTTTAATAATTGCCTCCAGCATTGGAGGAGGTCCGCACAAATAAAAATGGTTGGAATTTGCCGGTATATTCGTCTTAAGAAATTGTTCGGTGATTAATCCATGGAAATAGCCTGGCACCTTTTCATCTGATAAAATATTTACAAATGATTTTCCTAAAAGGTGAGATAATTCACCTTCCAGTATTATATCTTTTTTTGTTTTATTTGCGAAGATCAACTTATTATCTCCAGATATCTTTCTGTATTCAATATCTCTTAGTATTGAGATGAAAGGGGTAATTCCAGCTCCGCCTGCAATAAATACGCCTTCACCCTTATATTCAATATCTCCCCACACATCCCTTATAATCAATTCAGCACCTGGTTTCAGCTTACCCAGTTCCCTTGTGATACCATTATGATCTGAATATATTTTTATTGTAAACTCCAGATAATCTGCTGAATTAAGGCATGTAAAAGTAAAAGGCCGCTTTTCATTTTTTAATTCAGGAGTATTTACAGATACATCTGTTGCCTGTCCGGGTTTAAAAGAATAACCTGCAGGTTTCTCAAACCTGAATCTCTTTACATCATGTGTAACAGCTTCTATGTTCAGTATTTTGACGATATATTCTTCCATACCATTATTTCTTAATTGTTTAACAAATAACCCTAACTATGGTTCAGAATATGAGCATGTGTATCATAACACATGCATTTCATAATTTGAATTATGATAATGGGTATGTACTTTATGTATCTTAAAATTATAATTTATCGATTTTTGCTGCAAGGATGAAATCATTCTCTGATAGTCCATTAACTGAGTGAGTCCACAGTTCTACCAATGCTCTTCCAAAATAGATATGCAAAACAGGGTGGTGTCCTTCTGCTTCAGCAATATCAGCTACTTTGTTTACAAAGTCGATAGTATGACGATAGCTTACAAACATAAACTCTTTCGAAATTTTACTGTTGTCAGTAACTTTCCAATCGGATGAAATCTGTTTTTTTAGTTCTGAAACCTCTTTTTCTGTTAAAGGAGGAATGCCACCTTCGCATGGTATGCATTTTTTTTTGCTTAAGTCCATTGTCCTGAAATATTTTTATGAACTGTGATATTTGCAGTCCTGTCTGATATTTTAAAAACAATCGAAAGATTAAATAGTTCTTGGGCTTAGAAACGTTTTCTGAGCTGAAGATAGACCCTGTTATATTTATCATGTTTCTCAAAGGTTCCCTCATAATTAGCTGAGAATGACATTTTCTTTGAGAATAGCCAGAATATGCTCATATTGCCAACGTTCTGCAGAACACTTAGCTTGCTCTCAGGAAGTGTATAATCAATATACCGATAGCCAATTGCCG
>Ga0208079_1000202_pt1 | contig 34223 bp, 29 predicted proteins | sample NGESurdeep092012_5_FD_184474 | JGI IMG/M metagenome (GOLD analysis project Ga0208079, IMG submission 184474) | Arctic peat soil microbial communities from Barrow, Alaska - NGEE Surface sample 210-2 deep-092012 (SPAdes) | ecosystem: Environmental > Terrestrial > Soil > Wetlands > Peat ... | reverse complement strand
GCGAGGCGCGGCTCTTCAACGGTGAGCTGGTTGACGGTGGAGCGCGCGGCTCCCAGGAAACTGTTCAGCTCGTCGACCGTGCCGTAGGCTGCAATGCGCATCCCGTCCTTGGGGACACGCTGGCCGCCGACGAGAGCGGTCTCGCCGCTATCGCCCTGGCGGGTGTAGACGCGGTTGATGGCGAGGCGGGGCTGGTCGAAGGGCTCTTTAGTCATGGGTAGCTCCCGAACCAAACCAGAAGACGCCTTCAACGCAGAGACGCAGAGAACGCAGAGGAAAGCGCAGAGAAGCAACGACTATGAAAGGTGGCACCCGAGCTTGCTCTTGCGCTTGTTCTTCTCTGCGCCGATCTCTGCGTTCTCTGCGTCTCTGCGTTGAATAGAACTTTTCGAGTTTCATGGCGCCCTCGCGATGGTCCATTTGAGGCCGGCGACGAAGTTTAGTTTCGGCGAGGGGAATCCGAACACTTCCTCGTATTGGCGGTTGAGCGCATTGCGCAAGTTGCCGTAAGCGGTCACGCCCCGGCCGAGAGTGTAATTCAGGTTGACGCCGGCGTTGGCGAATCCGGAATTCCAGAATAATCCATTGCTGGCGCCAAGGTATGGCTCCTCGTAGAGCGTGCGGCCGCGGAAGTAGCCGGAGATATCGGCGGCGAACTGTCCGCGCGTGAAGGTGGCCACGACATTCCCGGAGTTCTCGGGACGGCGCGTCAACTGTTGTCCCACGGCAAAGGGCAGCGGCGCCTGGGAGCTAGAACCATCGAGCGAAAGGATGCGGGTTTCGAGCAGTGTGTAGGAGCCGGTGACGAGCACCCAACGGGCCGGCCGCAGGCGCGCCGAGAACTCCGCGCCCTGGGCCTGCGAGTTGGCGAGGTTGGCGGATGTATAGTGACTCAACGCAGCCAGCGAGCCGCCGAGGGTGACGATCAGGTCGTAGTAGCGGTTGTAGAAGTAAGTGGCGTCGAGCGTCAGCAGATTGCCGAACTTCCGCTCCACGCCGGCATCGATGCTGCGCGTGCGCTCCGGTTTGAGCGCGGGGTTGTCGGTGAAGGCCAGTTCGAAGCCCGAGGGCGGACGGAGGCCCATGCCGAACGAGGCGTGCAGGCGGGCGCCAGAGGCGACATACGCCGCCGAAAGCTTGGGATTCACGCGCGAGATGCTGCTTGCCGGGAAGAGCGGACGCGTGTAACCGTCGGCGGGAATCGAGGGCGTGCGGAAGAACTCGGCGCGCACGCCGCCGCTGAGGAACAGGCGGCCTGCCACCTCATAGCGGTTCTCGGCGTAGACGGCGATTTCGTTGCGCCCGATTGGAAAGGTGGAGAAGCCGGCGCCGGTGATGTAGCTGTTGGTCACGGATTCGTGCGCGCCGGTGACGCCGAACGAGGCGGTGTCGTGGCGCGATAGGCTGACGATGGTGCGGGCTTCGCCCTGGCCGCGCAGATCCTTGCCGAAGCTGAAGCCGTACTGGCTCTGGAAACCGCTGTTGTAGAGAAAGAAGCTGCCGAACAATTCCTGGCGCACGCGGGGCGAGAGGTCGGCTACGTAGTGCGCGCCGTACTCGGAGAAATTGTTCTTGGCGCGGCTCACGGTGTCGATTCCGCTGAAGGTGTGCTTGGGATCGGAACCCCAGGCGCCGGGCTGGCCGACTTCGTTGGAATCGAAGTAGCCGTGCAGGGAGAGGCTATGGCGGCCGAAACGCCGGGTGAGATTCAACAGCACGTCTTCGTTGCGGTAATCGTCGTTGGTCACCAGGCCATCGTTATCGTAGCGCGAGGTGGAGACCAACAGGCCGAAGCCGGCGACGGTCCCCGTGCCGGTGATGGCGAAGCGGCGCTCGTTGTGGCTGCCGCCTTCGGCCAGCAGATTGAGCTGGGGGGCGGCTTCCGGACGGCGCGTGACGAAATCGATGACGCCGGAGTTGGCGTAGGAGCCGTAGACGGCGGATTGCGCGCCGCGGACGACATCGATGTGGTCCACCGCTTCGCTGGGGATGTGAGCGAAATCAAAACCCAAGCCGCCACCGAATCCAATTACCGGGACGCCGTCGATTTCCACCAGGTTCAGGTTGGCATTGCCGCCGCGCAGGAAGAGGCTGGTCACGCCGCCGGGCGCGCCGGATTGATTGAACGCCACGCCGGGAACGTAGCGCAGCAGGTCCATGGCAAAGGGCTCGTTGCTTGACCGCACGCGGCTGCTGGGAATCGCGTCCACACTGGATGCTTGCAGGCTGGCGGGGATTTCGATGGTAGATCCGATCACCTGCACGGAATCCGTCCGCGGGGCGATGTCGAGTTGCACGCTGGCTGCCTGATCGAGCGCCAGGGTGCGGGTGCTGAAGCCGGGCGCGGCGACGACGAGCCGCGTGTCGGGGGTTTCGGGAGCGTCCAACTGAAAACTACCGTTGGGGGCGGCGGTGGTCTGCGCCACCACGCCGACGCGGTTGACGGCGGCGATTTGCGCGCCGGAGACCGGGGCTCCGGATGGGTCGATGATTTTGCCTTTGATCCCGGAGGCCGAGAGGCAGGCGGAAAAAGTCAAACAAAAGGCCAGCAGGCCTGCAACGATTCGTAGCATTTCTGGCTCCTCCCTCGAGAGCCGAGTGATCACGACTCGCTGGCCGGTCTCCTGACTTGCGCCTCATCAAATCTGCCGCCCTTCCCATTCCGTCACCGGAACAGTGGCTTGTTCGGCCGATTCTCCGCGCTTACAGTAGCGGGGCTGTGCTGGATTTTCACCAGCTTCCCGTGCACCAACGAAAACTTCGACTACGATCTGAGTGTACACTATTGGGATATCGCTTGCTTACGCGCGCGGCTCCGATGGGAGCCGCGATGCGCCAGTCGGAGCCGCGACCGGGGTACCCTCTGGGTCGGGAGCGATGATTTTGGAACAGTGTACTTAGCTAACAGAGAGTTCCATGCGGACTTCAGTTTCCCAACTTCCGCGACTGGCCTTGCTGCTGGCCGTGATGGGCTGGCTTCTTCCCGCCGGCGGGGCAGACGCCAAGCCCGATAAGAAGAAATCGCAGGCGGCATTGGAGCGCGGCAAGAAGGCGGACGATGCGGGGCAGCGCACCGAGGCGATCGCCGCCTATACCGAGGCAATCCAGGCGGACGGTTCCAACGTGGATGCGTGGCGGGCGCGCGGCCGCGATTACCAGGCCGCGGGCGACCTCCAGAAGGCGCAGGCCGATTTCGACCAGGCGATCGAGACGCAGCCGGGCGGCGCGGAGAACTACCTGGCGCGCGGTGGTTTTTTTGCGGCGGCCGGACAGCCGCAGCGCGCCATCCACGATTACACTGTGGCGATCAACCTGAAGCTGGAGCGCAGCGAAGTGTATGCCGTGCGCGGCAAGGCGTACACCGAAGTCCGGGAGTTCGAGAAGGCGGAGGAGGACTTCACGCAGGCCATCAAGCTGCGCCTCGACAATCCGGAACCGTACCTGGGGCGCGGTATCGCGCGCGCCGAACAGCGCAAGTATCGCGACGCGTTGGAAGATTTCGATTCCTGCATCGGGCGCAAGCCGGATCACGAGGAGTGCTGGGTGGAGCGGGCACTGGCCTCCACCGGCATCGGCGATTTCACCCACGCGTTTGCCGATCTCAACCAGGCGCTGAAGCTGAACCCGGAGGATCTGCGCGCGCGCCGCGTGCGCGGCGCGGTGCGCGAGCGGCTGGGCGACGACAAGGGCGCGGTGGTAGATTACACGGAGGCTCTGCAGCGCGACCCCAAGGACGCGCGCATCTACATGGCGCGCTCCGCGGTCTACGTGCGGATGAAGATGTACGCCGAATCGCTGGAAGATCGCCAGCAGGCGGTGCAACTCGACCCCAAGAACCCGGAAGTGTACGTGGCGCGCGGCGGTTCTTATCATTTGCTGGGGCAGCACGATAAGGGAATCGAGGACCGTACCCGCGCGATCGGCCTCTCGCCGGCATCGCCGCTTGGGTGGACGGCGCGCGGCTACGCGTATTTCCTGCTGGAACGTTGGGACGAGGCGCTTTCGGATCTGGACCAGGCGGTGAAGCTCGATCCGAAGAACGCCGAAACCAGGCAGCTATGGGCGCAGGCACAGTCCCACGTGGAGGAGAAGATCAAGCAGGCGCGCGCCAAAGAACTGGCGCCGGAGACGGGCAATGTCCAGTTGCCGGTTCCGGTGGATGCACCGGCCACGCCCGTGACGCCGGACCCGCAACCGGCGGTTGCGGCGCCCACTTCGGTGAAGGCTCCGGCTGCGGCTCCGGCCGCCGCGGCGCCGAAAGTAGCGAACGTTCTAGCGCCGCCGCCCGCCACGCCGGTGCCTACGGTGGCTGAGTTCGTTCAGCAGGGGCGCAAGCTGATCCAGGAGGAGCACTTCGCGGAGGCCATCGAACCGCTGACGCAGGCCCTGAAGCTGGATCCGTTCCTGGCGACGACCTTCAACGCGCGCGGGTACGCCTACTACCGCCTGAAGAAGCTCACCCAAGCGATCGCGGATTTCGACCAGGCGATCAAGCTGAATCCGATGTACGCCAACGCGTACACCAATCGGGCAGGGGCCAAGCGGGCGGCGGGGGACAAGACAAGTGCGGACGCCGATCAGGCAAAGGCGCGGGAATTCCTGAAGGCGCCGGCGAAGTAGTATCCTATCCACGCCGCAAGAGGAACGAAGAGTCACGCCTCATGACTTTATCTTGAGAATCAGTAGTTGTACCGAATGTCGCCGAATTCAATGCCCATATCCAACGTTTTTCGTTGTGTTTCCGTTGGGTATGCTTTATACTATTTTGTAGGTTTACTACCAAATGGCACAGATCCTTTCCAGCACCACCGCCATCTCCAATTGGTCCCCAGATCTCGTTGCGGGACCGGAGTGGCGATCCTTTGAGCAATTCCGCGTTGCGGGTAGCGCCGCACTTGAATCGATCGCGAGCGGATGCGTGGCAACGTTGCAGGTGAAATCGAGAACCTTCCGTCTACTGCGCGATGACGACTTTCAGAAGCTCGCGGGCCTTGCTTCTGAGGTGCATCGGTTGAGGCAAGGTATTACTATTGTGGTGCAAGCCGCCAAGATCGTCGCAAAGCATCCGGATGACCTTGACGGACTTCAACTCCTGTGGCAATCGGCATCATTATTGAGTGAATCGAATCTGCTCCCAGAGCGGCACGGACATGACACATTCGATCTCACCGAGCAAGAAGCAGAGGAATACGGAAAAGACGATTTCGAAATACCTGCTTCTGGCATCCGTCGTCCAAGGCTGTGACTGAAGAACCCTCGATTCGGACACTAAAGGAACTCGAAAACAAGATCGGTTCGTTATCCCATAGTGAGGCTGCGCTTGACGCAATCAAGCATTTTTCGGCTGGCCTCAGGGACAGCAGTGAACGAATCGGTCTTTTTAACGCTGATGGCGCTCTTGTACGCTCCCCAATTTCCTCAGACGAGACAAGAGTACTGGGTTTTGATCGCCCTGATGACGATTTTAGGGTATTGCAGGGCGATATAGTCGGCACAGAATCAGCGTACTTTCTCGGTGAGCGCGTTACGAATTCACCCAAGTACGCGGTTCTGAGCTCGTCCTGCGACCTTGTGCCGAATAGACGGGGCTACGCCGCACTACTGCGAGTGCGAGAGATTCGACGGCACGACCCAGAAGCGAAGGCAAAAATCAGCCTACTCCTCCGATTCAAGCGCATCGACTCCATGTACCTTCCGGCGCTCCCAGTAGACCATGAGGATGTTCTCTGCAATGTCATTGAATTCGATGGAATCTGCCAGATTCGATCCTGCGACCTGATTTTAGCGAACCGCATTGCATCGCTGTCTTTGGTCGGATGGCGGATTTTCGCTTCGTTCTCTCGGGCAGTGATAGCGCGCGCGACTCCACGGGAATGCCAGATGCGAATGGCAATTGAGCAGGATTTGCTGAGTTTTGATAAATAGCCGCTTCCTGGCTGCAGTCACCTACTTCACGATCGCGGAGGATTTCCCGGCGAACTCCAGCACCCAGGTGGGGAAGATTCCCAGGAAGAGGGTGCCGAGCGCGGGCACGAGCAGCGCGATGCGCAGGCCGGGGGAAAGGGGCTCCGCCGACTCGGTGGCTTCGCCGGGTTCGTGCATGTACATCACCACCAGGATGCGCAGGTAGTAGTACGCCGCCACGGCGCTATTCAGCAGGCCGAGGACCGTCAGCCAATACAGGTGGCTATCCAGCGCGGCCTTGAAGATGTAGAACTTGCCGAAGAAGCCGCCGGTGAGCGGGACGCCGATCAGCGAGAGCAGGAAGATGGCGAACAGGGCGGCGGTGAGCGGTTGCTTGCGGCCCAGGCCCTTGAAATCGTCGATGCTCTGGAAGCGCTCGCCCTTGCCGGTGAGCACGCTGACGGCGGAGAAGGCGCCCACATTCATGAAGGCGTAGGACGCGAGATAAAACATGGCGGCGGCGGTGCCGGTGTCAGAGTGCGCGCTGAGCGCCACCAGGACGTAGCCGGCGTGCGCGATGGAACTGTAGGCCAGCATACGCTTGATGTTGGTTTGCAGCAGGGCGGCGAAATTGCCGACGCACATGGAAGCCAGCGCGCAGGTCCACACCAGCGGCTCCCAGCGGTTGCCGATGGGGTCGAAGGCGGTGACGAAAATGCGCAGGAAGATGGCGAAGGCGGCGGCTTTCGGCCCGGCGGAGAGGAACGCGGAGACGGGGGTCGGCGCGCCCTGGTAGACGTCGGGCGCCCAGATCTGGAAGGGGGCGGCGGAGACTTTGAAGGCCAGCCCGACGAACATCAGGGCGGCGGCCACGGCCAGGATGGGGTCGCCAGCCTGATGCAGAACGGCGCGGCGGACCAGCAACAGGTTGACGCTGCCGGTGGCGCCGTAGATCAGCGCCACGCCGTACAGGAAGAAGGCGGTGGCAAAGCTGCCGAGCAGGAAATATTTGAGCGCGGCTTCGTTCGAGCGCTTATCGTCGCGCAGATAGCCGGCCAGGATGTAGCTCGCGATGGAGGAGATCTCGAGGCCAATGAAGACCATGATCAGGTCGTTGGATGCGGCCATCAGGCACTGCCCGGCGATGGAGAACAATAGCAGCGCGTGGTATTCGCTGGTCTCGGCGTTCTGCTGCGCCAGGAAGCGGTAGGACGGCAAGACGGTCAGGATGCCGACCACGATCACCAGGACGCGGAAGAAGGTGGCGAAGCCATCCACCATCAGCATGCCGCCGAATGCCGGTCCGCCGATGGTGTACGCGTAGACGCTGGCGCCGAGCGCGGCCGCTAGCGCCATCAGGCTGAGATGCCCGAAGGCGTTGGACCCGCGCTTGTGGATCAGGGGATCGAGCACCATGAGCAGCGTGCCCATCACGGTGAGAATGATTTCGGGCAGGAAGCGCAGGGCGTCCTGTGGGTTGAAGACGGGACTAACGGGCACGGGCGACCTCCGTGCCTCGCGGCGCTGCCAGCGCCGGAGCGGACAGGCGACCCAGAGGGTGCCCCGGCCTGTCCCACTGCTGCACCCGGTAGGGGACGTTCACGTTGGTCTGTTCCAACACGCGCGCGGTGTTCTTGCCGACGGGCGGGAGGAAGCTCTGCGAGTACACGCCCATCCACACCATCATGACGATGAGCGGGAGGATGGCGGCCCATTCGCGTCCGTTGAGATCCGGAATGTGCCCGCGAACTTCGGGACCGGCCTCGCCGTAGAACACGCGCTGGTACATCCAGAGCATGTAGCAGGCGGAGAGGATGACGCCGAGCGATGCCCAGACGGTCCAGGTGAAGTTGGCGATGGCGGTTCCCTGCAGCACTAAAAACTCGCCGACGAAATTGTTCAACATCGGCAGGCCGATACTCGCCAGAGTAGTGATCAGGAAGGCGGTGGAGAGCCAGGGCGCGACCGTGGCCACACCGCCGTAATCGGCGATTTCGAGCGAGTGACGCCGCTCGTAGAGGATGCCGACGAAGAGGAAGAGTGCGCCGGTGGAGACGCCGTGATTGAGCATCTGGTAGACCGCGCCATCGAGGCCCTGCTGGGTGAAGCTGAAGATGCCGAGGACCACGAAGCCAAGGTGGGCGACCGAGGTGTAGGCCACCAGTTTCTTCAAATTGGGCTGGACCAGAGCGACCAGCGAGCCGTAGACGATGCCGATGATGGCCAGCACGCCGATCCAGGGGGCGCAGGCACGCGCCGCGCTAGGGAAGAGCGGCAGGCAGAAGTGCAGGATTCCGTAGGTGCCCATTTTCAGCATGACGCCGGCCAGCATGATGGAGCCGGCGGCGGGCGCTTCCACGTGAGCGTCGGGCAGCCACGTGTGAAGCGGGAAGAGCGGCACCTTGATGGCGAAGGCGATGAAGAACGCCAGGAAGAGCAGCATCTGCTCGCCGGCGGGAAAGCTCAACTTGCCGTTGGCCAGCATCTCCAGAATCGCCGGATAGCTGAAGGTCAGGGTCTTGTTGTAGATGTAGATAATCGCCGCCAGCATCAGGACGGAGCCCGCCATGGTGTAGAGGAAGAATTTGACGGCGGCGTAGATGCGGCGGTCGTGGCCCCAGATGCCGATCAGGAAGTACATGGGCACGAGAGAGACTTCCCAGAAGACGTAGAACAGGAAGAGGTCCTGCGCCAGGAAGACGCCGACCAGGCCGAATTCCAGCAGCAGCAGGAAGGCGTAGAATTCCTTGCAGCGATCCTTGATGGAGTTCCACGAAATCAGCACGCAGAGCGGGGTGAGGAAGGTGGAGAGCAGCACCAGCCACAGGCTGACGCCGTTCACCGAGACGGCGAAATGAATGTTGGGGGTGCCGATCCAGGGCACGTCGACCAGGAACTGCTCGCCCGCGGCAGTGCGGTCGAACCAGGCAAGCAGGCCGAGCGAGGCGGCGAAAATCCCGAGCGAGCCAATGAGCGCCCACAGGCGGCTGGTCCGCGCGGAAGACGCGCGCGGAATCGCCAGGGCGATGACGAACGCGGCCAGCGGCAAGAAGAGAACCAGGGTGAGGAGGTTCATCGGGGGAGACCTCCCAACAGGCCCATGGCCACCAGCAGGGCCACGGAGCCGAACAACACCCAGGTGGCGTAACTCCGGATATTGCCGGATTGCAGCAGGCGCAAGACGCTACCCACATCGCGGCAGCGCGCCCCCACGCCATTGACGATACCATCGATCAGCCCTGCGTCCACGCCCTTCCAGAGAACCATGCGCGAGCCGCCGATGAGCGGGCGGACCACGGTGGCCGAGTAGATTTCGTCCACGAAGTACTTGTTGTAGATCAGTTGATACGGGGCCTTGAAGGTCTGGGCGAGGGAATCCGCCATGCCGGGCTTGCGGAGGTACATCAGATACGCCAGGCCGATGCCGCCGAAACCCGCCAAGACCGAGATGTACATCAGCATGGGGTTGCCGGCTTCTTCAATCGCGGGGAACATGGCTTTCAGGAACGCTTGGATCGGGAAGAGCCACCCGCCCACCAGCGAGAGCGCGGCCAGCACCGCCAGCGGAACCCACATCACGGCGGGAGATTCGTGCGCATGCGCCGTGCCGCGATAGCTGCCGAAGAAGGTCATGAACATGGCGCGGGAGACATAGAAGGCCGTCATGCCGGCGGTGACCACGCCGATCCAGTAGATGGCGGGCGAGTGCTGATAGGCGGCCAGCAGGATGGCGTCCTTACTGAAGAAGCCGGAGAACGGCGGGACGCCGGAGATGGCGACCCAGGCGCAGACCATGGTCCAGAAGGTGATCGGAATCTTTTTGCGCAGGCCGCCCATGTTGCGCAGGTCCTGCTCGCCGGAGAGCGCGTGGATCACGCTGCCGGCGCCGAGGAAGAGCAGCGCCTTGAAGAAAGCGTGGGTCACCAGGTGGTAGATGCCGGCGGAAAACGCGCCGCTGCCGATGCCGACGAACATGTAGCCGAGCTGCGAAACCGTGGAGTAGGCGAAGACCTTCTTGATATCGTTTTGCGCCAGGCCGATGGTGGCGGCCAGGAAAGCGGTGAGGATGCCGACGATGGCGATCACGTCCATGGCGCCGGGAGCATGGGTGAAGATCACCCAGGAGCGGGCGGTCATGTAGACGCCGGCGGTGACCATGGTGGCGGCGTGGATCAGCGCGGAAACCGGCGTCGGGCCGGCCATGGCGTCGGGCAGCCAGACGTAGAGGGGAATCTGCGCGGATTTACCGCAGGCGCCGACCATGAGCAGCAGGCCGATGGTGGTCAGCACCCATTCCGGGGCGCTCGCGGCCTGATGGAACACCTTGTCGAAATCGAGCGAACCGAAATTCTTGAAGATGTAAAACATGGCCAGCGAGAAGCCGAAATCGCCGATGCGGTTCACGATGAACGCCTTGTTGCCGGCATCGGTGGCGAACTTCTTATCGAAGTAGAAGCCGATCAGCAGGTAGCTGCACAGGCCGACGCCTTCCCAACCGACAAAGAGCAGCAGGAAGTTCGCGCCCAGCACCAGCACCAGCATGAAGAACATGAAGAGATTCATGTAGGCGAAGAAGCGGTAATAGCCCCCTTCATGCGACATGTAGCCGATGGAATAGACGTGGATCAGCGAGCCGATGCCGGTGACCACCAGCAGCATCACAATGGTCAGCCGGTCCACCAGGAAATCGCAGCCGATGTCGATCGTGCCGCTCTGAATCCAGGTGAAGTAGTGCTCCTCGATCGACGTGTTGAGATCGCCCATGGCGAAGATGGTCTTCAGCACCCAGAGGAAGGAAAGAACCACGCTGCCGATCGCAACGGTGTTGACGAGGCTCTTGGAGAACCGGCGGCCGAAGATGCCGTTGATCAGAAAGCCCGCCAGCGGGAGGATTGGTATGAGCCAGAGTTGCATCGGTATCGATCGCTAGTGTTTCATCGAATTGACATCGTCGATATTCAGGGTGGAACGGCCCTTGAACACCGTCAGGATGATGGCCAGCCCCACCGCCGCTTCGGCCGCCGCCACCACCATCACGAAGAACGTGAAGAGATGGCCGCTGACCTCCTTGTGCTGGTAAGAGAACGTCACAAAGCTCAGGTTGACGGCGTTCAGCATCAGTTCGATGGACATGAACACCGTAATGATATTGCGCCGGAACAGGAAGCCGGCCACGCCGAGCGCGAACAGAATGGCGCTCAGGGTGAGGAACCAGGAAATCGGCACCGCGTTCATCATTATTCGATTTCCTTTCGCGCCAGTACGACGGCGCCGATAATGGCGACCAGGATCAGGATGGAGGTCACCTCGAAGGGCAGCAGGTAGGTGGTGAACAGCGCGTTGCCGATGTCCTTGGGCCCGCCGCCGGTAAAGCCGCCGAAGCGGACCACGGCGCTCTCGGGGAACAAGTACCGCTGCACGTAGTAGGCCATCAGGCCGAGAAACACAATCAGCAGGGGTGCGCCGGGAATCAGGTAAGAGCGGCCCTTCTTGGTTTCGGCGCCGGCGTTGAGCAGCATGATGACGAAGACGAACAGCACCATGATGGCGCCGGCATAGACGATCACCTGCGCGGCGGCGATGAACTCCGCGCCCAGCAGCAGGTACAGGACCGCGAGGGAGCCCATCACGCCGACCAGCGACAGCGCGCTCGAAATCGGGTGCGTCTGCACCACTACATTGATGGCGCATACCACCGCTACAACAGCGAAGATGAGAAAGAGTATGACGTCCATTTACTTCGTCGTCCAGGCAACCAGGAAGCTGGTCACCAGCAAATTGAGCATGGCCACCGGGAAGAGAAACTTCCACGTGAAGCCCATCAGTTGGTCGTAACGGAAGCGGGGAAGCGTGGCGCGAACCCACATAAACAGGAAGAGAATCGCACCGGTCTTCGCCGCGAACCAGAAGAGCGGCAGCAGCCAGCTTTGCACGATCGGCAGGAGGAAAACGCCGGCAATGATCAAGAAGATAATTCCGAAGACTGGCAAGGTAAGCTTGTCGCGTTTGCGCGCGGGGTTGGCGCCGTGATAGAGGGCGGTGACGCCGGCAATGGCGAAGATCACCGTGGGCACGAGGTTTGCTCCCCACGCCACGGGCCACGGGGCCATCCAGCCGCCCAGGAAGAGCAGCGTGGCCATGGCGCTGACCGTAATCATGTTGGCGTACTCGGCCATGAAGAAACTGGCGAACTTCATGCTGCTGTATTCGGTATGGAAGCCGGCGACCAGTTCGTTTTCGGCCTCGGGCAGGTCGAACGGCACGCGGTTGGTTTCGGCGAACGCCGCAATCATGAAAATGATGAAGCTGATCACCTGCGGGAATGGCCCGTGCAGAATATTCCAGTGGAAGATGCCGCCCGCCTGGCTCATCACCAGTTCGCGCAGGCTGAGCGTGTTGGAGATCAAAAGCGGCGCGGCGATGGCCAGCGACATGGGCAGTTCGTAGCTGATCATCTGCGCCGAACTGCGCAAGCCGCCGATCAGCGCGTACTTATTGTTGGACGCCCAGCCGGCGAGCGCGATGCCGTAGACGCCCATGGAGGACACGGCCAGGATGAAGAGCACGCCGATATTGAGATCGGTGAGTTGCATCCAGGTGGTGACGGGGCCGACTTTAATCATGGGGCCGAAGGGGATCACCGAAATCGATAGCAGCGCCATGGAGATGGCCAGAAACGGCGCCAGCAGATACAGCGGCTTGTTCACGTAGGGCGGCAGCAGGTCTTCTTTGGTGAGCAGCTTGATGATGTCGGCCACCGGCTGCAGGAGGCCATGCGGCCCCACGCGGTAGGGACCGGGGCGCACCTGTACGTGGGCGATCACCTTGCGCTCCACCCATTGCAGGTAAGCGAGCGTGGTCAGGAGGACCGCGAGAACCACCGCGGCCTTGATCAGGGTGATGAAAATGAACGAGTCGAGTAGCTCCATTTAGCGGCTCAGGCGATTTTCCATAACGGAGTTCAGAACCTTAGAATACCGCCCGAGCGTGCCGGACGCGAACAGGCCGTTGTGGTCGGAGTGCACCAGATCGGGCCGGAATTCAACCCCTGGGTCAACGACGATGCGTCCGTTGACCGGGATCGTCTGCGCCGCGCCGCCGGTCGCGATCGCCGGCATGGGAATATCGTATCCGCGAACCGTCTGGCGGATCTCTCCAAAGACCGTTTCGGGCACCCAGGGGCCAAGCCCCGCGGCCGCGCCCATTTCGCGCGCCAGGAAGCCCATGATTTCGAGGTCGGTCTTGGCGCCCATGGTATTAATGGCGCGCGTGAGGCGCTGCACTTCGCCCGAGGTATTGGTGACCGTGCCGTTCTTTTCGTACGCGGAAGCCGCCGGCAGGACGACATCGGCTTGTCGCGCCGTCTCGGTGAGGAACATATCCTGCACCACCAGGAAACCCGCCTTGCGCTTCACCGCGCCCTTGAGGGGATTGGCGCCGACCACCCACAGCGCGCTTAGTTCGGCGGCGATCATTTCGTCCACGTGCATGCCCGGTTGGCCGCTCGGCTGGAAGCCCGGCAGCAGTTCCGGCGTGACGCCCATATCCACCGCGCCGCGCGAGTTGGCGTAATCCAGCAGGCAGATGAACTTGACCGGGATGGCGAGCGATTCGGCGAAATCCACCAGCTTGCGGAGATCGTCGCCCTGGTAGGAATCGTCGAACAGAATGACCAGTTCCGGCTCGGCCTTCAGCTTGTCGCGGAGCGATTCGAGCGCGCCGAAGGCAGTAGGACAGGCCTCCGGGCCTGTCTGGACAGGCCGGGAGGCCTGTCCCACACGGACGATGCCGGCGGCGTAATTATCCTCGCGCACGGCGTGCGGCGTGACCACGTAGACGTGCGCCTGATGATGCCGGTAGTTGGCGCGGACCTGGTAGCTGAGCATGGGGTGCTCCAGCGCAAGGTCGGCGCCGAGAACGAGGATGGCCTTGCGCTCGTAGAGATCGCTGACGGTGGCCAGTTTCGACGTCTTACCGCTGAGGGCGTCGAGTAGAGTCACCACGTCGCCGGTGCGGTGGTGATCGATGTTGTTCGTCTGGAGCACCCGGCGGGCGAACTTCTGCAAATAGAAGTTCTCTTCGTTGGAGGTGTGGTTGCTTCCGATCACGCCAAAGCTGCCGCCATCGGCCAAGATCTGGGTGAACTTCTCAGCCGCAGCGTGCAGCGCCCTGCCCCAGGACACTTCTTCCAGTTTGCCGTTGACGCGCAGCAGGGGGGATTGCAGCCGCTCGGGGTGATCGTTGAAATCGAAGCCGTAGCGTCCCTTGATGCACAGGAACTCGCCGTTGATGCCGGAGCGGTCGCGGTTGTTGCCGCGGATAATCTGGTCGTTGCGCGTGCCGAGCGTGGTCTTGCAGCCATCGCCGCAGTGCGTGCAGATGGTGCCGGTGTGGGTCATCTCCCAGGGGCGGGTGTGGTAGCGGTAGGCGCCGCTGGTGAGCGCGCCGACGGGGCAGATATCGATGCAGGCGCCGCACTCGTCGCACTCCAGGTGGTCGCCCACGTTGGGAGCGATCTCGCTCAACACGCCGCGGTTGACGACGCCGAGCGCGCCCACGCCGAGGCCCTCATTGCAGACGCGCACGCAGCGGAAGCACAGGATGCAGCGCGGCGCATCGAAGAAGACCACGGGGGAGAACTGCTTCTCGGGAGTATGAACTTTCTCTTCCGTGTAGCGGCTAACGCCAGCGCCGTAACGGAACGCCATGTCCTGCAATTCGCACTCGCCGCCCTTATCGCAGACGGGGCAATCGAGGGGGTGATTGGTGAGCAGGAACTCGAGCATGTATTTGCGCGATTGTTTGACCTGGTCGGTGTCGGTGCGCACCACCATGCCTTCGGATACCGGCAGAGTGCATGCCGTCATCATCTTCGGCATCTTCTCCACTTCCACCAGGCACATGCGGCAGGCGGCGGCCAGCGACAGTCCCTCGTAGTAGCAGAACGCCGGGATCTCGATGCCGACGGTCTTGGCGGCATCGATCACCAGAGTCTGCGGGGGAACGCGGACCGCGCGGCCGTCGATGGTCAGATTGATCAGGTCAGCCATTCGACCCCCAGGTGGCGGGCGGGACGCGGCAGGAAGAATGCCCCCACGAATGGGGGCATGGCAGCCTGAAAGGCTACGCTACAGGAGATCATCATACGGTCACCATGCTTCCACTGTGCTCGTAGGGGCACGGTTTACCGTTCAGGTGATCTTCGAATTCCTGCCGGAACTTCTCCACGATGGAGATGGTCGGCATGGCGGCGGCATCGCCCAGCGGGCAGAACGTGCGGCCCAGCATGTTTTTAGCGATATCGCCGATCAGGTCGATATCGGTGCGTGTGCCTTGGCCGTCATGGAAGCGCATGAGAATTTTCTTCAGCCAGGTGGTGCCCTCCCGGCAGGGGATGCACCAGCCGCAGCTTTCATGGGCGTAGAAGCGCATGATGCGCAGCGCGGCTTTCACCATGCAGGTGTCTTCGTCCATGATGATGACGCCGCCCGAGCCCAGCATGGTTTTGCGCGAGGCCATGGAATCGTAATCCATGGTGGCGCCCTCGACTTCCGCGGCGGTCAGCACCGGACAACTCGACCCGCCCGGGATGAACGCCTTCAATTTTTTCCCGTGGCGGATGCCGCCGCCCACTTCCTCGATCATCTGCTTCACCGGGAAGCCGAGTTTGAGTTCGTAGACGCCGGGCTTATTGATGTGCCCGGTGAGGCAGGTCATCTTGGTGCCGCCGGATTTGGGAATACCGAGCGCCGCGAACGCCGCGCCGCCATCGCGCAGGATGGCCGGGACCGCGCAGAAGGTCTCCACGTTATTCAGGATGGTAGGGCACTGGAACGCGCCCGCGACGGCGGGAAACGGCGGGCGGATGCGCGGGATGCCGCGCTTGCCTTCGAGCGATTCCAGCAGCGCCGATTCCTCGCCGCACTCGTAGGCGCCCGCGCCGGTGTGCGCGTAGAGATCGAAATCGAAACCCGTGCCCTGGATGTTCTTGCCGAGCCAGCCCTTTTCGTAGGCCTCGGCGAGGGCCTTCTCCATCACTTCGATGAGGTAGCGATACTCGCCGCGGATATAGATGTAGCCGGCGTGCGCATCCACCGACAGGCCGGCAATCAGCACGCCCTCGATCAACTGGTGGGGATCGTTTTCGATCAGCACGCGATCCTTGCAGGTGCCGGGCTCACTCTCGTCGCCGTTGACCACGATGTACTTGGGCTTGGACGAGGTGCGCGGCACGAAGCCCCACTTCATGCCGGTCGGGAAACCCGCGCCGCCGCGCCCGCGCAGATTGGAAACCTTCACCTCGGCGATGATCTCTTCGGGTTTCATCTTCGCGGCCTTGAGGAAGGCCTGGTAGCCTTCGGTGGCCAGGTAGGTATCGAGGGACGCCGAATTCGGCAGGCCGAAGCGCCGCGTCAGCACCTTGGTCTCAAGCGGACTAGGTTCGTTGAAAAGCATCGGTTATGGCTTCTTCCTCAGGCCATCCAGAAGCTGGTCCAGTTTTTCGGGCGTGACGTGGTGGTGGAAATCGTAGTTTACCTGGATGGCGGGGGCCCAGGAACAGGCGCCTATGCACTCCACTTCCTCAATCGAGAACTCGCCGTCGGCGGTGACTTCCTTGTGGCCGATGCCGAGCTTCCGGCAGGCGTGTTCGTAGAGCTTGTCGCCATCGTGCAGCAGGCAACTGATGTTGGTGCAGACCTGCACGTGGTATTTCCCCAGCGGCTTGGTGTGCAGCATGGAGTAATACGACAGGACTTCGTTGACCTGCAAGGGAGTGACCCCGATGCGGGTAGCCACTTCATTCACCAATTCGCCGGTGATTTGGCCGATTTCATCCTGCGCGTAGAGCAGCATGGGGATCATCGCCGAGCGCTGGCGTCCCGGCGGATAGCTCTTCAGGAGTTTGTCAAACCTGGCTTCCAATTGCGCGGAAAATGTCATTACCTGTCCGTGTCACCTGTCCGTGTCGCCGAGAACGAAATCCATGCTGCCGATGGCCGCGATCACATCCGCGATCAGGGCGCCTTGCACCATTCTAGGCACGGCCTGGAGATTGCCGAAACTGGGCGTGCGCATGTGTACGCGGTAAGGGTTGGTGGTTCCGTCGCTCACCACGTAGTATCCGAGTTCGCCGCGCGGCGATTCAATCACCTGGTAGACCTCGCCTTCGGGTACGCGGAAGCCCTCGGTAACGATCTTGAAATGGTAAATCAGGGCCTCCATCTGGGTCTTCATTTTTTCGCGGTCGGGCAGCACGACGTGCGGCGCGTCCGCCTTCCAGGGGCCCGCGGGCATACCGTCCATGGCCTGGCGGACGATGCGCACGCTCTGCCGCATTTCTTCGAGGCGCACCAGGTAACGCGCGTAGACATCGTTTTCGGTGCGCGTGGGAATTTCGAAATCGAACTTCTCGTAGCTGGAGTAGGGCGCGTCCTTGCGGGCGTCTATCTTCAATCCGGCGGCGCGCAGCATGGGCCCGGTGACCGCCAGGTCCAGCATGTCCTCCAGCGAAATCACGCCGACGCCCTTGGTGCGGCCCATCCAGATACGGTTGGTGGTCAGCAGGTTCTCATACTCATCGATGCGGCTGGGGAAGATGTCGATGAATGTTTTGATGCGCTCGTACCACCCGCGCGGCGGTTCCAGGGCCAGCCCGCCGATGCGGAAGTAGCTGGTCATCATGCGCTGGCCGCTGAACTGTTCGAAGATCTTGAGGATCTCCTCGCGCTCGCGGAAGCAGTAGAGGAACACCGTCATGGCGCCGATATCGAGAGCGTGCGTGCCCAGCCACACCAGATGGCTGTTGAGCCGCGTGAGTTCGGTGAGCATCACGCGCATCCACTGGGCCTGCGGCGGGATCTCCAGTTGCAGCAGTTTCTCCACCGCCAGGCAGTAGCCCAGGTTCATGGAGAGCGGCGCCAGGTAATCCACGCGGTCGGTCAAGGTGACCGCCTGCTGATAGTTCTTAACTTCGAATTCCTTTTCGATGCCGGTGTGCAGAAAACCGATGTCCGGCCGGCAGGAAACGATTGTTTCGCCGTCTAATTCAAGCAACAGGCGCAGTACGCCGTGGGTGGAAGGGTGCTGCGGCCCCATGTTGAGGACCATGCGGCGCCCGCCGGTGGGCGACTGCTCTGGCTCCGCCTCGGCGCCTAACAGCTCCGGAACCCCCGATTCGCTCATAACTTAAATCGCTCCCGACCCCAAGGGGGTACCCCGGTCGCGGCTCTGCTGGGTGCAGCGGCTCCGATCCGAGCCGCGACCGTCAGGGAGCGATTTCCAGACACATTAGTGAACCTCTCAAACGGCATACTAAGCCCTCGGCCCCATGATGGGGTAATCCTTGCGCAATGGATGCCCTTCCCAGTCGTCCGGCATCAGGATGCGGCGCAAATCGGGATGGTTGAGGAAGCGGACGCCGAAGAGGTCGAACACTTCGCGCTCATACCAGTTGGCGCCGCGCCAGACTCCGGTGACCGAATCGATCGCGGCGTCCGCGCCAGGCAGGCGGCACTTCAGGCGCAACCGCTCATTGCGTTCGATCGAGTGCAGGTGGTAGACGAGTTCGAAGCGCGGTTCGGCGGGGTAGCGGTCGACCGCCGTGACCGTGCTCACGCGGACGAATTTCTGATCGTACTTGAGAAATCCGCAAACGCTGGCGATCTTCGCCGGAGCGATCTCCAGGGTCAGTTCGCCGTGTGCAAACTTGCCGGCTTTGACAGCGTCGGCATCGAATGCGTCCACCGCGACGGCCGCGGCATGCTCTTTCAAATGATCGGGTAGCATGGTGCTTGTTTTACTTCCGCGCGGAGCGTCCGGTTTCGGCCCAATCGAGAGCGCCCTTCTTCCAAATATAGAAGAAGCCGGCAAGGATCAAAACCACGAAGACCAGCATCTCGAAAAAGCCGAACATTTTGAGATCGCGATAAACCACCACCCAGGGGTACAGGAAAATGGCTTCGATATCGAACAGAATGAAGAGCATGCCCACCAGGTAGAACTTCACGCTGAAGCGGTGCCGCGCATCGCCCGTGGGCACGATGCCGGATTCGTAGGGCATGTCTTTGAAGCGATTGCGCACCTTCTTGCCGAGCAGGTACGAAGCGGTCAACAGCCCCGCCGCCAGCCCCATCGCGATGAGAGCCTGGAGCAGGACAGGGAAATACAACTCAGTGTAGGAGTTAGGCATGCGTGTTTCGCGTTGGGAGAGGGCTCAAATCTGACTATAATGGTTTGAAAACAGGGGTGTCAACCAAACATGATTGAGATCACGGTCAACGGGGAGCCGCAAACTGCTCCTGAAGGGCAGACAATCCTGGGTTTATTACAGCAACTGGAACTGGACCCGGCGCGCGTGGCGGTGGAGTTGGAGCGCCGGATTGTGAAGCAACCGTACTGGCCGGAGACGGTTTTGCACACGGGTGCGGAACTCGAAATCGTTCAATTTGTGGGTGGAGGATAATAACGCTCCCTTACGGTCGCGGCTCTGATCGGAGCCGCGACCGTGAGGGAGCGCCCCTTTTCAGGCCTACGCGAAACTCCGGATGGCGCCCGCCTCGTCTTCGTGAACATCGAAGACGGTGTAGAGCTTCGTGATCTGGAGCAGATCCTTCACCCGCTTGTTGAGGTTGAGCAGCTTCAACGCACCGCCGCTGTTGGTTACCGTGGTGAATCCGGATACCAGTTCACCGATTCCGGAGCTGTCGATATAGGACACCTCGCCCAGGTTGAGCAGGATCTTCTTCTGGCCCTTGCTCACCAAATCGCGCATCGCGTCGCGCAGAACGCTGGAGCCTTCGCCCAGCGTGATGCGCCCCGCTACGTCGATCACCGTTACGTCACCCACCTGCCGAGTAGTTAATTTTACGCTCACTGAATATGCCTCCTGGCTGATACCGCAGAATTTATTTAGACACCAAGTTCTTTACCAAAGTTACTTCGGTCCCCCCGGACTCCAGGCGCCGCATCTGGAAGTCGTCCATGAAAGACCGGATGAGAAAAATGCCCCTGCCTGAAGTGCGCAGCAGGTTTTCCGGGGCCAGCGGGTCGGGGATCGAACTGAAATCGAAGCCTTCGCCCTCATCGCCGATCCGGATGGTGAACTGCTGCCCATCGGACGCCACCGCAAAGCGGACCTTCTTATGGGCATTGTACCGGTTGCCGTGGACCACGGCATTCACAACGGACTCGCGAATCGCCATGCCGATCTTCATCAGGTCGTCTTCGTCCATACCGGCGCGCTGGGCCATACCCATCGCCAACTCTTCCGCGCTGTCGACACTTTCCAGAGTCGAGTCCAGAAACCACTCGACGGCTTCCGGTCTATGGCTGGCGTTTTCCCGCATACGTAGAACGGCCTTGATCCCAGGCCAAAGCGAATCGACAGAATAAATTACCGGAGATGCCAAAGTCAAGGCGCACCCCGGCAATGGCCGCCCTCAGTGATGGTACCAAACAACTTCGCCGCGTACGAAGGCGCTACAATCGGGGCGTGGACAAGCTGGGTGAAACCGAACTGGCGCGCGCGCTACTCGCCGGAGAGACGAATGCCTTCGAAAGGTTCGTCGAGCATTTCCGGTCCAAGGTGTTTCACTATAGCTGGCTGATGTGCGGCAGCCCGGAAGACGCCGAAGAAGTGGCCCAGGAGACGCTTCTGAAGGTGTTCGAGAGCTTCGACCAGTTGCGCGAGCCCGATCGGGTCCGCGCCTGGGTGTTCCGGATCGCCAGGAATGTGTGCCTGATGCAGCGTCGCAAGAGCGTCTTCGCGCCTGCCCACGAACTCTCGCTCGACGAATTGCCGCCCGCGGACGAAGTCCCCGATTCCGGGCGCGCTCCCGAGGGCGAACTGCTGCGCAGCGAACTGCGCGCCGTAATCGACCGCGTGATCGTCGAATTGCCGCCCTCGTATCGCGCCGTGGTGCTGCTGCGCGACCTGGAGGAGTTGACCACCGAAGAGACCGCGCAGATTCTCGATTTGGGCATCGACGTGGTCAAGACCCGCCTCCACCGCGGGCGGGCGGCGATGCGCCAAAAGCTGGATTGCTACCTCAATAATCGCTGCCTGGAAGACCAGCCCAGCCCCAATCCGGCGCCCCTGACGGCGGCGGAGCGGCACGACCTATATGCAACCTGGGAAAAGCGCGTCGCTGTTACTTAACAAGGTGACTTGAGTCACAGCGCCGATTGTTTCTACAGATTAATGTTGAATCAGAGGAAAAACCTGGATGGCCCCCGCTGTGGCCCCGCCCCCGAAACCGATCCGCAAAAAGCTGGTCCGGCGCGCCGGACCGGACCGCTCGCAAGCCCTGCGCCGCGCGGTGCAACTGGCGTTTTTCGCGCTGAATGCGTGGATCGGCATCGAGTTCTACCTGTTTGTGCGCTACTACGAGACCGGCGGGCGCTCTGTATGGGCCGGACGGCCCCCGGGAGTCGAGGGCTGGCTGCCGATCGCCTCGCTGATGAACCTGAAGGTGCTTTTGGCCAGTGGACAAATGCCGCGTCTGCACCCCGCCGGGATGTTCCTGCTGATCGCTTTCCTCGCCGCCTCGTGGATCTTTCGCAAGAGCTTCTGCGGCTGGCTGTGCCCGGTGGGAACTGCCTCGGAGTACCTGTGGCGGCTGGGACGCCAGACCTTTGGCCGTAATTTCCGCCTGCCGCGCAAGCTGGACGTGGGGTTGCGCAGCCTGAAGTACCTGCTGCTCGCTTTGTTCCTGTATGCCGTGGGCGGGATGTCCGTGCCGGCGATTCGCGCGTTCCTGGAAGGCCCGTACGGCATCGTGGACGACGTGAAGATGCTCAACTTCTTCCGCTTCCTGGGCCTGACCGGCGGCACGGTGGTGGCGCTGCTGGTGGTGGCTTCGGTGTTCGTGCAGAATTTCTGGTGCCGCTACCTGTGCCCGTACGGCGCCTTGATGGGAGTGGTCTCCCTGGCGAGCCCGCTACGCATCCGGCGCGAGACGTCGCTGTGCATCGACTGCGGCAAGTGCGCCAAAGCGTGTCCCGCGGCGCTCCCGGTGGACAAGCTCATCGCCATCCGGTCGGCGGAGTGTACCGGCTGCCTGGAGTGTGTGGCGGAGTGTCCGGCGGCGGGGGCGTTGATGATGGCGGCGCCGCGCCACCGCCGCGTGCCTGCCTGGGCGATGGCGGCGGGCGTGGCGGTACTGTTCCTGGGCATCTGCGGCATGGCGCAGTGGGCGGGCTACTGGCGCACGGATCTCTCCAGCGAGATCTACTTCCGGCTGATCCCCCACGCCAACGAATTCACCCACCCAAGGTAGGAAAGCAACAAGATCACATATCGGCCACCGATGAACACAGATCGCGCAAAATCGTTTTATCCGTGTTCATCGGTGTTCATCTGTGGCCAGATTTCTTTTGGGGTTACGCCGGCAACTGCCGCGCCAGAGGGGAAAACACAGCCTTCACGAAATCGACCGCCGTCTTGGTGGCGGCGTCGGCATCGCCATCGCGAACCGGCACCACGATCTTCACCAGCGAGGTGTCGCTGCGGTGGTACCGGATGGAGTCGGCGATCAACCAGAACTTGGCGGCGAATTCACCGGCGATGATGCGGTCGTGGCTCTGATACCAGTACAACGTCACGCTCTTCTCGTCACCGCGGGCGGTAAGATACCGGTTGACTTCGACCGGTTGGGCCCGCCCCGGAATCGCGATCGTAATCGGCCCGGACTCGATTGGCTCATAACCGTTTCCCGGCAGGCAATTCTTCGGCGAGTGGGGAGCCTGTCCGGTGCGCTGCGTCTTGAAGAACGCGATAAATAAGTAGGCGTTGGCGTTGCGCGCGGGACTGAGATAGATCCGATTCAGCGTGTCGTCGGCCTTCAGAACATCCAGCGTTTCCTGCTCAATCTTGACGTCCTTATACATCTGCCAGCCGGCGATATCGGTGGGGAAGCTGGCCAGGGGAGCGGGCGCCGGGGAGTTTTCGGAACGCAACGCGACGGCGTAAAACACACTACCCTGGAGGATCAGGATGACGGTCACAATACGGGCGTACTTGTTGTTCAGAAAGTTCACCGGCTCCTCCTGGCTGCCACGAAATTCGATCCACGCATCAGCATCTGGTGCCAGACGATCAGGATGCCCAGTGCCACCATGAAGATCACCCAGCCCTCGGCTTCATGAAAAAACCCTTCGGCGAGTTCCGGTTTCACCTGGGTTATGATGCCCGTCATGGTGACGCGGCTGGCGTTGGCAATGATGGCGATGGGAATGGTGGAGAAGAACAGAACCACACGCACCCACGTCTTGCGCTCGAAAAAGTAGCCGTACACCAGGGAAAGAAACGTCAATGAGAGCAGGGAACGGATGCCGCTACAGGCATCCACCACGGAGAGCCTTTGATTCGGCAATTCCAGAACGTTGCCTTCGCGCAACACCGGGATGGAGAGCACGGTGAGCGCGCCATCGGCAAGCTGGCTGGCCAGAATCTGCAGCTTGAAGGTGGCCGCGCTATAGATCACCGCGGGAATCGGGAGCATGAAAAAGAGCAGAAAGAGCGGAAACGCGAGCTTCTTCAGCATGACGGTGCCGCCCAGCGTCCAGACGACGCCGATCAGCGTGACGACGAACGACATGCGCGCCGTAAACAGCTCGGCGCCCAAGGTGGCGAGCATCAGTTGGAGCCCGCCCCAGGCAACCACCAGCAGTCCCCACCAGTTGGGCTCCGGCTGGATCGCGGCCAATTCCTCGCGGCGCTGCCAGATGATGAAACCGGCGATCAGCGGGACGAAAAACCCGTGGCCCATGTCGGGATCGTTGTTCCATTGGCGGACCAGCGCCTTCAATACCGGCGCATAGCAGGCGACGAGCAGCACGCCGAACCAGGCGATACCCGTCCACGGCAACTTGTTTTTCGATGGAGTTTCCAACACCGGCGTCATAGGAGCTTTACAGACGAACTCATGCCTATCATACCAACCCTGCCAAGCCGCGCGGCCGAGGGTTGACAGACCACCAAAGGCGATGGTCTGTCCCACAACCCCGTTAGACTGGAAAGAGTGGAAGAAGAAGTTCTCGGCAAAGCATACGATGGGCGGCTGATGCGCCGCCTGCTGGGTTACATGCGCCCCTACCGCATGCGGATCGCGATTTCGCTGGTGTTCCTGCTGGCCCAGTCCGCTCTGCAAGTGCTGGGGCCGCTGTTGACGCGAACCGCGGTGGACCGCTACATCGCCCCCGCCGCGGGGCAGATGCCCGGCTTTCTCGCCCGCTTTTTGCCCGCCGGCGCGGCCAGCGGCCTGGCGCGCATCGGACTGCTCTACCTGGCGGTGCTGGCCGGCAGCTTCGTCTGCGAGTTCGTGCAGACGTACCTGATGCAGTACACCGGCCAACTCGCCATGTTCGATCTGCGCCGGCAACTCATGCAGCACCTGCAGGATCTCGACCTGGCATTCTACGACCGCAATCCGGTGGGCCGCCTGGTGACTCGCGTGACCAGCGACGTCGACGTGCTGAACGATCTCTTCGCCTCGGGACTGGTGACTATTCTGGGCGACGTGCTGGTGCTGGTCTTCATCCTGGGCATCATGTTCACCTTCAGCCCGGTGCTGACGGCAATCATGCTCGCCGCCATGCCCTTCGTGATTCTGACCACGGTGGTTTTCCGGCGGAGCGTGACCGAGAGCTACCGGCGAATCCGCGTGGCCATCGCCAAGATCAACTCCTACTTGCAGGAGCACATCACGGGGATCGTGGTGCTGCAACTCTTCAATCGGGAGCGCCGCGCCGGCCGGGAGTTCGAAGCGGTGAACCGCCAGCACATGATCGCCTTCAAGGATGCGATCACGGCGTACGGCTGGTTCTACCCGGTGGTGGAGTTTATTTCGATGCTGGCGCTGGCCGGCATTCTGACCTATGGCGGCTTCCGCGTACAGGCCGGCGCCCTGTCGCTGGGCGTGGTCGCGGCCTTCCTGCAATACGGATTGCGCTTCTTTCGTCCGATTCAGGACATGAGCGAGAAATACAACATTCTGCAATCGGCGATGGCCTCCTCGGAGCGCATCTTCAAATTACTGGATACCGTCCCCGAGGTGGTGGCCCCCGCGTCGCCGGATCCCGCTCCGGAGACGATTTCGCCGATCGAGTTCGACCACGTGTGGTTCGCGTACCAGAGCGAAGACTGGGTGCTGCGCGACGTGAGTTTCACCATCGCTCCCGGGGAAACCATCGCGGTGGTGGGCCATACCGGAGCGGGCAAGACCACGCTGATCAGCCTGCTGCTGCGCTTCTACGACGTGCAGCGGGGCAGCATCCGGGTAGGCGGCGTGGACGTGCGCGCCTTCGACCCGCTGGAACTGCGGCGCATGTTCGGCGTGGTTTTGCAGGACCCCTACCTGTTCACCGGCACGCTGGCGGAGAACATCCGGCTGGGCACGGAGGGCATCCGCGACGACGCCGTGGAAGCGGCCGCCGAACAGGTCAATCTGATGGACTTCATCCGCGGCTTGCCGGAGGGCTTCGGCCACTCCATCCGCGAGCGCGGCAGCGGACTGTCCACCGGGCAAAAGCAGTTGATCGGCTTCGCGCGCGCCCTGGCGCACAATCCGCGATACCTGATCCTGGACGAAGCCACTTCGAGCGTGGATACGGAGACCGAATTCCGCGTGCGCGACGCGCTCAACCGGATGGTGGAAGGCCGCACGTCGGTGGTGATTGCGCACCGCCTCTCCACCATCCAACGCGCCGACCGCATTCTGGTGATGCACAAAGGCAAGCTGCGGGAGAGCGGGACGCACCAGGAACTGCTGGCGCAGCGCGGCATCTACTGGAAGTTATATCAATTGCAGTATAAGGATCAGGAGCGGGTGGCATAGGATCAATGCCGGACAAAGTACGCTGCTGTGACCGAATGGATTACGATCTGACCCAGAAGTGTGATGTCCATGAGTCTTGGTTTGACTGCCCCAATGCTCTGATCGGCCTCGTTCGGACTGGATACGGTCTGATCGTCCATGATGGCGGATCGTCGGTCATCGAAATCGGCTTCTGTCCCTGGTGCGGGTCAAAGCTCCCGAAGATCGGGGAAATCGATCTGGACAGCGCGCAGAGCCCGAAGGGCGAAAGATAGTAGCCCACGGCGCACCGCCGTGGGTAGCAGGTGAGAGCGCTGGCCAGCCCCGGAACGGGGCGAAAGAAGGGGCCGACGCGTGGGCTCTGCCGCCCCGTTCCGGGGCTGAGGCGGGACCGTCGTTCTCCCAGTGCTGGCGCACTGGGCTACTCTCTTTCGCCCTTCGGGCTAAGCCGGATGAAAATCGTCGCTGCCCACGAAGAAATGAATGGATAGCTCTCTTTCGGCCTTCGGGCTAAGCCGCATGAAAATCGTCGCTGCCCACGAAGAAATGAATGGATAGCAGCATGCGCAGCTTGTCCTCTCAAATCCCGAAAACGTCTAGGATGCCGCCCTACTTCGCGTTCCTATACGCCCGATCCAGCACTTCCACCACGTGCATCACGCGCTGGCCGCTGCCGTGCAATCTGACCCCCGCCTGAAGCTGAAGCATGCAGCCGGGGTTGGCGGTGGCGATGATCTCCGCGTGCGTGCCATTCACCGCTTCCATCTTGTGCTTGAGAATCTGCATGGCCATCTCGTTCTCGACCACATTGTAGATGCCGGCGCTGCCGCAGCAGATATCGGCGCCGGGCATCTCGCGCAAGGTCACTCCCGGTATCGCGCCCAGCAACTGGCGCGGCGCTTGACGGATGTGCTGGCCGTGAGCCAGATGGCAGGAATCCTGGTACGTCACCACGGCGTCCACGCGGCCGAGATTGGGGTTCAGTTCGAGCGAACCGAGGAACTCCGTGATATCGCGCATCGAGCCGGCAAACCGGCGCGCCTTTTCCGCGTACTCGGGCAGGTCTTCGAGCAACTCGCCGTACTCCTTGAGCGTGGATCCGCAGCCCGCGGCGTTGGTGATGATGGCGTCAAAGCCGCCGCCCAGCATGGCGTCGATGTTGCGGCAGGCCAGTTTGCGCGCCTCGCCGCGCATCCCGGCATGCAGATGCAGCGCGCCGCAACAGCCCTGGCCCTCCGGCACCACCACCTCGCAGCCGTTGCGCTGCAAGACCCGTACCGTGGCCTCATTCAGCCGCGCGAAACTCACATTGGCGATGCACCCGGCGAGAAACGCCACGCGATGCCGGCGCTCGCCTTCCGGCGGAAACGTGCGGCCGATCTGGCTGAAGAAGAACGGCGGCTCGGCCGACGGTGTGAGCTGTTGCAGATCGCACAGTGGGCCCAGCAGCTTCAACTGTCCCAGGCCGCGCACCAGCGTCTTGAGGCCGCTGACCTCGAAAAGGTAGAGCAGCGTGCCGGCCACCGAGAGGGCTCCGCGCGATGGCAGCAGGTGCACGAATACCAGGCGCCGCAGTCTGCGCGCGAACCAGCCGCGGTGGGTGTGCGCTTCCAGTTCCGCGCGCGCATCTTCCACCATGCGGCCGTAGGGCACGCCCGACGGGCAGGCCGATTCGCAGCCGCGGCAGGCCAGGCAGAGCCCGATGTGTTCGCGGTAGGAGTCGCTGATGGCCGCGCCGTTGGCCACCTGGACCATCTGATAGATGCGGCCGCGCGGCGAATCCATTTCGAGGCCGAGTTCGCGATAGGTGGGGCAGGCATTCAGGCACAGGCCGCAATGTACGCAGCGGTCCAGGTCGAACTGCCTGGGTCCCAAATCGGTCTCTTCAGATAAGACGGTAAAGTCGGCCACGGTTCAAAAGGTTCCGCGGATCAAACAGATGCTTGACCCGTTGCATGATTTCAAAATCGCCGCCGGGGGAAGGCCAGAGATCGAGCTTTCGCCGGCACCCCTCGGGCGCGAACTCGATGACTGCCTTCGAGCCGGACCCATGCGCTCCCCCCAGCCAGTCCGCGGCGCCTTGCGCCCGCTCGAAATAGCCATAGCAGACGCCCGAGCCCGCGCGCGCCACCGCCGGACCGGGGAACGACTGCATGACCGCTTCCGTGTCTTTCAGGGTACACGAAGCGCGCACGACCGCGCCATCCTCGTGCGCCGCCAGGAACTGCGGCGTGAAGTCTTCCACGTGGCGCCAGAGAGTCTGCTGGCGCTCATCCTCGAATGCCAGGCCATCGGTGAAGTTGGCGAATTCGCGCTCGTAGCGTTGGACGGCGGCCGCGTTGCCGCCGGCGCGCAGCGCCAGCAACCATGAGGAGTTGCCCAGCGTCCGGGCGGCGGCCGGGTTTAGCAGGTCGATCGCGGCCGGCTGCAACTGGCCGTTGAGGATCGCCTTGCGCGCCGCGATGGCGGCGGCCAGCGAATCGAAAGGCAGGAGAAAGCTGCGTTCCACTTCGGGCATCGGCTGTAGTTTGAAATTCACCACCGCGATGGCGGCCAGCGTACCGAAGGACCCGATCATCAGCTTCGCCATGTCCAGGCCGGCGACATTCTTGACCACCATCCCGCCCGATTTCACCAGCTTGCCTTCGAGGGTGGCGAACGTCATGCCGATCACCAGATCGCGCGCCGTGCCGTAAAGCCGCCGCCGGGGCCCGCTGCAGTTGGCGGAGATCACGCCGCCCACGGTGGCGCCATCGGCAAAGGGAGGGTCGAGCGGCACCATCTGGCGGTTTTCCGCCAGCACGTGGGTGAACTCGCACCAGCTCAATCCGGCGGCCACGCTGATGGTGAGATCGCGCGGTTCGTATTGCAGGACGCCGCGCAGCGACAGCGTGGTCAGCGCCACATCGGCGGGTTCCACCGGTCCGGCCATGCGGTGTTTGGTGGAATTCCCGGCGAGCGAGATAGTGCGGCCGGCTGCGGCGGCATCGCGCAGCGCTTCGGCCAATTCGGCGGGATTCGAGGGTGCAAGCACGTTTATAGAGTAGCCCAGGCTGCGCGGCGCAAAACGATATCCAGGACGGTCAGCACCAGCGAGCCAAGCAAAGCATTGAGGAACCCGTCGATCCGAAAGCCCGGCGTGAACATCGACGCCAGTTTCAAGAGGACGGCATTCAAGACCAGGCGGAACAGGCCCAGGGTCAGAAAGGTGATCGGAAACGCGATGAATCGCAGAATCGGCCCGATGGTGATGTCAACCAGCGCGATCACCACGGTGGCCAGCAGGGCGGTTTTGAAATTGCGGATCTGAATTCCGGGGATGATCTGTGCCACCAGCCAAAGCGCCAGCGCGCTCAGCAGCCAGTTGACGATCCAATGGACCAAAAACATGTGGGGCCTCCAGCCACAGATAATGATAAGCCATTGCAGCGCGCGGTTGAATCAACCCAGATTGTGGACACGGTAAGCGGCCGGCGTCAGCCCCGAGGTAGCCAGATCCAGATGGTGCCGGTGGTGCGTGAACAGGAGAACCTGCGTGTGATTCGACAGCGTCTCCAGCGCTCTGAGCGCGGCCGTGGCGCGCGCATCGTCGAAGGTCATCAGCACGTCATCCGCGATGAAGGGAACCGGCCCGTGCGCATCGCAGTAGTTCACCACATAGGCCAGGCGCAGGGCGAGGAAAAGCTGATCCCGCGTCGCTTCACTCATACCTTCGACGCCGACTTGCTTCTGGTTAGCGCCGCGAATCCCCATTAACTCGGCTTCGCCCTGGTCATTCCAATCGACTCGCAGGTCTTCAAAGGAATCGTCAGTCAGTTGGCGGAATAGCTTGGCCGCGGTCTTCAACAACGGACCCTGGTTCTTGTCGCGGTAACGTTCCACGGCGTTCGCCAGAATGCGAGAGGCCAGCCGCAGACGAACATACTCGTCGGTGAGGTTCCCGATTCTGCTGCGCAGGTGCTCTACGTCTTCGGCCGCCTGGCCCACCGAATCGGCGTCTTCTTTCTGCTTCAGTTCCAGTCGTGATGCGCCGAGCGTCTGGTCGCTATCGGCCTTCTGCTTCCCTAATGCCTCCATTTGCTGCTGGAGTTGGGCAATCCGGTTCGGTAGTTCATCGAGATTGAGCGCGTCGAGATCGACCACCAACTCGGCAATCGTCTCTCTTCCGGCAAAACTGGTCAGGTTGTCTTCCAGTTCCGACAATTCGCCACCGATCCTGCGTTTCTCCGCGGCTTTCCCGATGCAATCCGGCAAACTATCCGGATCCGCCGCGCCTGCCTCTTTGCACAGATCCACGAGCAGAGCGTTGCAAGCTGCAGCCTTATCCCGCGAGTGTGCGAGAAGTTTCTGCTTGTCCTCCGATTGCTTCACGAACGTCTTGAGGAGATCCCGGTTGGTCCGGTTTTGTTGGAGTTCGGCGTTCAACTTAATAATCGCGGCAAATGGATTCTCCACCGGGATCTCAAGCCGTGCGGATGCCACCAGGCTGGTCACCTGCAAGCGGAACTCAGCCTCATCCTTCGTCAGCTTGGCGATGCGGTCCTCCAGCTTTCCAATCTCATCGATTTTCGCCATTAGCGAAGTGATCCGCTCCAGCACTACCTGAACCTCTTCCGGCGAGGCATCGCGCCGGACCGGCAGTTTCTCCGTGGCTTCGCTCCACTCGCCTTTCCAAATGGAAAGCGCACTGTTGGCAGCCTTAAGGCGATCTTCGAGGTCCGCGATTTCCCGTACGGATCGCTGCACGTCGGCCTGCAAGGCGCCTTTTCGTTGCCGCAGTTCGGCCTGCCGGAAAACTGCGCGCTTGGCTTGTGCGGCGAGCGCCGCCAGCGGCGTGCCGGCATCGACCGCGACGCCGCCAATCGCTTCCAGTTTCGAAGTCAACGCCTGTCGAATGGCGAGAATGGATTCCTCAAGACCGGCCACCTCCGCCTGGCGCTTCCGCAGTTCGCTGGTGTTCGCCAGGATCAGATCGCGCTGGCGCAGCCAGCTCTGCATTTCCAGCGGTGTGCGTGGCGATACGGCGGTTGCGCTCCAGCGCGATTCCCATTTCTTCCGCAGCTCCGCGGCCCCTCGCTGCCCCGCCTCAATCTGCAACTCCAAAGTGGCCGACTGTTCTTCCAGGCGCTCCAGGCTCACCAGCAGCGCGGCCTTTTCGCTGACACGCGCGGCTTCACGCCGCAACCGATCTGCAATCTGGTCGCTGGTCAGCACCGAAGTTTCGAACGACGAGGCGAGCCCCGGGCCGTCCACGGCAATCGCTTCCAGCCACGCCGTTCGGATGGTCTGCCACTGGGAATCGCGGCTGGTTCGGATGGAACCCAGATCCTGCTCGGTGGGGACTTCCTGTTCCTGTGCGATCTTCCGCAGATCGCGTTCGCACCGATCCCGCTCGGCCTGGAGGCGCGCCCTTTCGGCAAGCAGTCGTTTTTCCTCGGCTGACTGCTGCAGGAAACTGTTCTGAAATTCCGCGATGGTTTCGGGCAGCGGCGCCGGCGCTGCCGCCAACTGCTCCAGTGTGCCGTTCCAATCCGGCAAGGCTGAGACGCTGCGCTCCAGTTCGATCTTGGCGGCAGCCGCCTCGTTCGACTGGCGGGAATGCTCGGCCTCCAGGTCGCGGCCGGGAGGCGCCATGGCGAGCGCCTCCTCCAAATCGCCCGTGTCCACTGCCACTGCAAGTCCAGTCAACTCCTGGTTCGCTTTACGCTGTTCCTCGCGGGCTTTCTCCAAGTCCCGAATGCCGGCCTCCACGCCCTGATCCACTGCCTTCTTGCTCGTGCTCAGGGTGAAGATGCGCTTCTGCGCAGGATCCGGAATTCTGAGTTTAGCGGCGTCTTCCAGCGCCATCCGCACACCGATGGAGTCCAGCAGGGCGGCAGCGTCCGCACGGGTCATTTCCAGCGTCTGCTGACGGCGCACACGGTCGTCCACGCCCTTCTTTACCGCGCCCGACTGTTGATACAGCAGATCGATTTCGCTCTCGCGCTCCAGTATCCCCAGCGCCACCGGCGTCGCGTCGATCTTCGCCTGCAAGCCTTCGATGTCCCGCGTCTGCGACGCAATCTCGGAATCGCTCCGCCGCAGCTCGTCGTGAGCGCTTCGATACCGATCCGCAAAATCCGCCGGCAGCGTCCGGCTGCCCTCGTGTTGTTTCAATTGCTCGATGCGCTGCTGGCGCTTGGCCACCAGCGGAAAGGCTTGCTGCAAGCGTCGCAGCCGTTGCTCTTCGAGACTCGCATCGCCGATCGCCTTCTCCAGTTTCCGCGATTGCTCCTCGGCCTCTTCCACCGAATCCCGCAATTGCTTGTATCCGCCGACCAGCAGCAGGGACTGCTTGACCGCCGCGGCCGCCACCTTCAACTCCGCAACCGCTTTGTTGATTTGTGTTTTCTGTGCCCGCTTCGTGAACAGCTCTTCGGCGGACTTTTGGAGCTCGGCCTGCACCGCGCGCAAGCGATCCACACCGCCGGCCGCGGCAAAGAGCAGGCTGCCGAGGTCGCTGCGACTGGAGAGCAGCAATTCGCCGCCTTTGGCAATTTCGGCATGATCTACGCCGAACATCCGATCGAAGACGTCGCGATCCTCCACGGGGAGCAAGGCCGACCACTCGGCAGGCGGAAAAATCGAATCCGACCCGTCATTGCGCCGCAGGCTGTTCGCGCGGCCTTTCCGCCGCACCACCTGGATGGCGCCTTGGTCCGAGCCCAGCGTCAGACCGATTCTCAGATCGTCGTACAGATGGAGAAAGGCGTCTTTCGTGTCCTGCGGAATTCCGTAGAGCGCATTCGACAGAGCGCGCAAGGTGCAGCTCTTGCCAGCCTCGTTGGCTCCGTAGACAATGTGCAGGTTGGCGCCCCCCTCCTCGAAGTTCAGCGACTTTCCGGTGAACGGGCCGTACGCGATCAGGTCCAGACTCAGAATCTTCACCTGGCCACCTCCGTGCCCAGCAGGCGTTCCATCAAAAGCGCTTCGACATCGTTCAGCAATGCCAGCCGGTCAACCGGTTCGCAAGCCTCGCGGAGATCGGCCGGCAGAAACTCGCGCAGGCCGGCAAGCTCTTCGAGTAGCGCATCCACGTCCTCGCCGCTATTACGCAGTTCATCCAGATAGTCTTTCAGCTCCGCGATCGGGCCTTCCGGAATGGTCGTGGTCCCCTCCGGCCACGTGTCGATCAGCAGCTTTTCAATCCACACGGAGCCGTTGCCCAGATCCACGCCGACCGACTGCAACTTTTCACGAACCGCCACACGGCCGGCGGCCAGCTTGCGATGGGCGCTGGTCGCTCCGCTGATGCGCACACGAATCGCCAGAGGGAGACCGGCGTTTTCCGACATCAACTCAGGCAGCCGCTTGGCGAAGCGGTCGATGACTGCTTCGCTATCCGCGGCGCCCGTGGCATCGATCTCACAGAGGTTCCAACGCAGCACATCCAGCGCCCTGAATTGGCGCGTGATCTGGTGGCGATCGTCCACGCTCACCAGCACGCAGCCGCGCGGTCCGGTCTCGCGGATATGCCGCCCCTGCACGTTTCCCGGAAAAACAACCGGCGGATCTTCGCTGAGCGCTTGCGCAGTGTGGACGTGCCCCAGGGCCCAATACTGATACCCCTTCCCGGTGAGCAGCGGGATGGTGCAGGGCGCATACGGCTCATGCCCCTGCGCGCCAGAGCCGCAGGTGTGCAGCAGTCCGATGTTGAAGGCGTCGCGAAACGGCTTCGGATAATCCTCGGCAAGGTTGTCGCGCACGTCCGCGGTCGCATAGCTCTGTCCGTGGATGAAGACGTTGAGCGATTTGACAGGAAAGGTCTCAGGTTTGCGGGAGGAGAAAACCGTAACGTTTTCCGGAAAGCGCAGTTCCCTGGTCATCTTGTTCTGGGCGTCGTGGTTGCCGGCAACCAGGTAGACGGGAATCTTCACCTCACGCAGCCGGGCCATCTGCTTGACGAAATAGAGACCGGTGCCGGCATCCCTCCAATCCCCGTCATAGAGATCGCCCGCAATGAGTACGAAATCGACAGCCTCGTCGATCGCCAGTTGCACCAGGTTTTCAAATGCCCTGCGGGTCGCCCCGCGAATCTCCTCGACGGGAGCGCCTTCGTACCGTTCCAAACCCAGCAGCGGACTATCCAGGTGAATATCGGCGGCGTGTATGAATTTAAACGACACAATCAATCATACAAATTGTAGGACAGACCATCGCCTTTTGTGGTCTGTCAACCAGCCGTGCTTTAGCGAGGCATGACAGACCACGCAAAGCGATGGTCTGTCCCACCCCACCCCTACCTCTCCGTAGTCAGGAAAACAATTACCCCATCGCCGCGGAAGACGAGGTCGGCGGGGGCTTTCTGTGCGGCATCGCCCTTGCGGGAGACCACGCGGCCGTAGACCACCGCCCAGCGGTCGTACTCCGGGTTGCCGAAGCGGAACTTGCCGAGCGAGGTGCGGCGGGTGAGCCCGGCGAACTTCTTGTTGAGCACGGCGACGTCGAATTCCAGGTTGGCCGAGG
>Ga0208079_1000201_pt1 | contig 34274 bp, 30 predicted proteins | sample NGESurdeep092012_5_FD_184474 | JGI IMG/M metagenome (GOLD analysis project Ga0208079, IMG submission 184474) | Arctic peat soil microbial communities from Barrow, Alaska - NGEE Surface sample 210-2 deep-092012 (SPAdes) | ecosystem: Environmental > Terrestrial > Soil > Wetlands > Peat ... | reverse complement strand
GTATTCTCTTCAGGTCCTCCAGTACTCTCACCAGGTGAAGGACATCGTGACCATCAATAGGACCAAAGTATCTGAAATTGAGCCCCTCAAAAAGATTACTTCTGTCGAGTATGGTACTCTTTGCTCCGGCTTCAAGCTGAGCAGCGAGAGTACGTGCGTTTGGACCAAGTTTCCCGAATATACCCAGGACTTTCCATACTCTGTCCTTGAATTTGTTATAGGTTTTGCTCGTTGTGATGTCAAGAAGATATTCTTTCAGCGCACCTACATTGGCATCGATAGCCATATTGTTATCATTAAGAATCACCAGGATATCAGACTTACCTATACCGGCATTATTGAGTCCCTCAAAAGCCTGACCGGCTGTCATTGCTCCATCCCCAATGACTGCAACGACGTGTCTGTTCTCTCCTTTACTGCTGGCAGCAACTGCCATGCCAAGGGCAGCTGAAATAGAGGTTGAGGAGTGACCGGTACCAAAAGCGTCATATTCACTTTCGGCCATCTTTGGGAAACCACTTATGCCTTTGTACTTTCTGTTGGTTGAGAAGTTTTCACGTCGACCTGTTAGTATTTTATGTCCATAAGCCTGATGCCCGACATCCCAGATAATTTTATCATAAGGAGTATTAAAGACATAATGAAGTGCTACAGTGAGCTCCACAACGCCAAGGCTGGCCCCGAAATGACCCGGATTATTACATACCACATCTATTATGAACTGACGGAGCTCGGAACTTACTTGTGCCAGGTCCTCCGGTTTTAGTTTCCGAAGATCTTCAGGAGTAATTATTTTTGAGAGTAAATTCTCTTCTCTGTCCATTAAGAGACGGTTAATAAAATTAACAGCAAATATAACAATTATTATTCCCGTGTGTTTGCTGAACCATACCCGGGATTTTCTTATTTTTGTTTCTGAATCTGATTGTGGAGATGCAATTTTTATGAAGGTCAGATGTTATAAATAAATTCAAACTTAGATTATGAAGAGATCAATTTTCTGCATCCTGGGTTTTTGTGTTTTGGTATTTTTTGCAAATTCATGTGTATCAGGAAAGAAGTATAGCAGTTTGCAGGACACAAGCAAACAATTCATGAATGAGAGAGATGCATTCAAAACCGACAATATTGGGTTGGAAATGCAAAACAAGGAACTTAAGGCAAAAATGGCTTCAATTGAAAAAGGCCTGGATACCATTAAACTGGAGATATCATCAGCCCAAAGTGAACGCGATAAGGCTGTTGCAGATTATAACAGGATCTCCTCAAAATATACGGAATTGCAGAATGCACAGGAGGATCTTATCAAAGGGAATGTAAAGGAGACTCAGAAATTGCTTACCGAGTTGCAGGCTGCCCAGTCAAACCTTCAGAAGAAAGAGGATCTTCTCCGCCAGCTTGAGCAGAACCTCGATACAAAGAAAACATCGCTCGATGCACTTACTTTTGAACTGGAAAAAAGGAATGCAAGATTAGCCGAGCTGGAAAAAATACTCGATGCCCAGAAAAAGATAGTACAGGATCTGAAAAGTAAAGTCTCTGAAGCTCTTCTTGGGTTTGAGAATAATGGACTTACAGTAACTATGAAGAATGGCAAAGTGTACGTATCCCTTGATGAAAAGCTGCTTTTTAAATCAGCCAGCTGGGATATTGATGCAAATGGGAAAAATGCGTTGAAAAAACTTGCAGGTGTGCTTGAAAAAAATCCTGATATTCAGGTCGCTATAGAAGGTCATACTGATAATGTTCCCTATAATCCCGGAAACAGTCAATTAAAGGATAACTGGGATTTAAGTGTAAAACGTGCCACTACCGTTATCAGAGTGCTTCTGGAAGGATCTGGAATTGACCCAAAGCGATTAACTGCTTCCGGAAGAAGTCAGTATCAGCCTGTTGATGACCATAATACAACAGACGCACGTCAGAAGAACAGAAGGACTGAGATCGTTCTGACACCCGATCTGACGGAACTGTATAATCTGATCAATAAATACTAGAAAGGATTTCGGATTTCGGATTTTCGATTTCGGATTTGGGAATGGGATTGATATTTTAGTTTGTTATTTTGTTTTACTTTAATTTTAGAATTAATGATTTATGACTAAAGAAGAACTCAAAGATCGTACTAAAAAGTTTGCATTAAAGATTATTAAGCTCGTTGATGATCTGCCAAATACAAAAGCGGGGAATACCATAGGTTACCAAATAATTCGGTCTGGTACTTCAGTTGCTTCAAATTATCGTTCCGCATGCAGAGCCAGAAGTAATGCAGATTTCATTTCAAAGATTACTGTTGTTGAGGAAGAATGCGATGAAACCCTTTTTTGGCTTGAACTTATTGATGAGTCTGGTCTCATTGAAAAAGAAAAGTTAATATTTCTTATTAAAGAAGCTGATGAGCTAACTGCAATTTTTACAGCATCTGGAAAAACAGCAAGACTAAACAATCCGAAATCTCCAATCCGAAATCCGCAATAATTATTTGGAGAACTCCTGCAACTTTACGTTCATGTTCTTTAGCTCCTGAAGCAGGTTATCCTCGGGTCTGAGGAAATCCTGATTACCCCAAAACAAAGGATCATAGTTGGTTATGGTCCTGGAGAAAATAGAATGTATTGGGGCAAGTTCTTCCTTGTCGAAACGTGTAACATTTGTTAATGAAGTTTCTGTGATTGCCAGCTCAAAAAAGACCTTAAACTGTGTATGAAATAGCTTCTTTTTCTGGCTTGATGTGAAAACCAGATCACCTCTTACATGATTTAAAAAATACCTGTTATTCATTTTCCGGTAACTCACAGAATATTTTACTGATACCGGCCACGTATCGAACCCATGTGAGGAAGCCGATATAAATGAATTTTTTATTTTATGGATTAGCCTGGGGTTGATTTCAAATTCAGCATTAAGTATTCCATAATCAACAGTATTGATATATATTGTTCCTTTGAAAAGAGGAAGATCAACATTTTCACGCTGTTCAAACTCGATTGCATATGCCGCTTCCTCATCATAAGTTACAATATCTGTCAGACGATAAGTATAGTCCGGCATACTCTCATTCGAAATGAAATCAAAGATGTTTTTGACCCCATCAAGTTCAAGGCATGTGCTCAGACCTGCTTTGAGCCTGATTGCCAGCGTATCGCTTCGATCTGTATTTTCAATCTTCCTGCTCTTATATACTTTGATTTGGTCGCTATAAAGTGTTCCTGTATAAGCACTCTTATAAATCTTTAATATTGCTTCAGAATAGGTTTGTAATTCAGATTTTTTCACAACACCTTCCCTGTAAAAACCGGTCATGGCTGCTGGGGTATCACCATAATTATGCGGTATTGCCCTAAACGCACGCAAAATTACATCCTGTGGATTGTGATTTTTAATAATGATCTCAGGAATAGAGATATATTCTCTCTTCATGGAAATTGTAAGGTTATTTCCAAAAGCATCTTTAACAGGAATTTCTCTTCCCTGATATCCCAGATATGAGACCGAAAGGGTATCGCTATAGAAATCGGATGTTATTTTCAGACCAAAATCACCATTTATATTTGTGACGGTGCCCTTACCTTTGTTTTTTAAAGCGATGGTAGCAAAAGGCAATGGCTCGGATGTTTCATCATCAACTATCTTACCTGTGATGTATTTTGCTTTTTCTTTAATTGTTGAATCCTTTGCGACTAATGGAGTTTTTTCAGCATGCGCTATGATGATATACTTATCGATCACTGAAAAAACAAGAGAATCATTTTTCAGGATACTGTCAAGAACTACGCTCAGTTTTGTTTTTTTAAATGTCATTACTGTTTTTTTCCCCTGATCAATCAGGCGGCTGTCGTAGGTAAAATTGTAGCCTGTTTGCCGGGAAATAATGTTCAGGGCATTGCCTGTTTTAACTGTTCCTGCACTGAAGGTGAATGTTGAGTCGAGAACGGTTTTCTGGCATTCTACTCTAAACTGGGTCGACAATAAAAATAAAAATACAATGGCGGTGAACTTTACAAAAATATTGCCATTGACCGATGACATTTTTAAGAGATGAGTTACTTTTTTGAAAGATGGTAGACATTACCATCTTTTGTATAACCCAGGTTAAAGCTAGTACAAATTAAGCGAATTATTGTTTCCTGAGGCAGATTATCGATCGGTGAAACCCACGTATTTTCAAGTATCGTGGGATCATCAGCAATAATATCCATATTGTAAACTCTTTTAAGATCGTTGAAAACTATACTCAGCTTTTGTCCGCTATAATCCAGATAATTTGTCCTCCATGAAAGATAATTTCGATCGCCGTTAACTTTCTTCTCCGATGTATTGGAATTCATTGTTCCTACAAATCCGGGATCCAGTTGAATAGTCTGTGAACCCGAATTGTCTGATACCACGACTTTCCCTGTTTTTACAAATACTTCTACAGCAGATTCACTATTATTTGTTATTACATTGAACGATGTTCCGACAACTTTTACTTTTGCATTACCGGCATCAATAATAAAAGGTTTTGAAGCATCCGGAGCTATTTCGAAATAAGCTTCCCCGGAGAGGGTTACATCCCTTCGGTGTTTGCCAAAATTTTTCCGGTAAGCGAATGTGGAGTTGCGGTTCAGATATACCTTGCTTCCATCGGGCATAGAAATCAGAACATTCTTCTGATCATTCAGGGCAACTACTGTATCCTTTTTACTCAGAATGCCCGGGTTATTAATGAAAATTGCAGCTGTCCCCATACTAATCAGTAATAGAGCAGCAGCGGCGATTCTAAAGAGAGTGGTTCTGAAAGCGCTCATCCTGACAGGTCTTTCGATCGAATTATGACCATTTTTAATTAACCTTGAATTCAAACTCTTCCAGGCTCTGTCAATATCTATTTCCTCCTGATTATTCATATTTTTTAAATCTTTCCACGTTTTCCCTGAATTATTTTGATCCTCAGCCGTAAACCGGTTGAGCAGATCTCCCTGTTCTGTCTTTTCATCAGAAAGAATAGAGGCTAACTCCTCCCATTCCTTATCGGTGAATCTCTCTGTGTTTTTCATCTCTTTCATTATTGTGCTAATTCTTTTCTGAATTCTCTAAGTGCCCTGCCCATGTTGGCTTCTACTGTTTTTACCGATACTGACAGCTTTTCTGCAATTTCGGTATATTTTAGGCCTTCAAACCTGCTCATCGTAAATATCTTTCCACATTTTTCGGGGAGTCTTTCAAGTATCCTTGCAATTTTATCCTGAAGCTCTTTGTAGCTAAGGATATCTGATGGACTCTCCGGACTTTCTGTCTGACGATAAGACATCTCTTCTGCGTGCCGTTCAACAACCCTCTTATGTTCAATATGATGCAGGCATCTGTTGTGCACCGAGCGGAAGAGATAACCATTTAAAGAACTTTCAATATTTATTTTTTCCTTATCCTGCCAGAATCTGAAAAAGAGATCCTGAACTATTTCTTCTGCGGTATCATGATCTTTTATCAGAGTCTTTGCGTATCGTATCAGGGAAACATAGGAGGATCTGAAAAGCGACTCAAACTGTCCTTTATCGCCATTCCTGATCCTCCTTATTATTTCAGTATCCCTGATCATTGATCAAACATTATTTGTTTCCTTCCCTGTCACTGAATTTCAGTTTCCTACTTAGCCGGCGAATTGCTGATTCAATACTCTGGTCAGGTTCAATTACATTATAATCTCCCCAGAATTCCTTGTCGGTAAATGCAGTTACTTTTTCTGAAAATACATCGCTGTACTTTATTTTATCTTTTCCTGCAAATTTAATAACTTCCTGATCAGTACGATCTGTTACGGCTATTTCCGACATGGTAGTATAGTAAGTATTGAACAATCTCTTAGCCCAGTTGATTTTAAATTTAACTTCAGCTCTTGAGTATGCAAAGTGCCACTTACCTGACTGTTCACGGTATTTTGTCCTGTAGGTTGCAATCTCCGGAGTTATTTTCATTCCAAGTGGCTTCTTCCTGATGAAAATTGACTGAGCTGCTTCTTTGTTTGATAGATTGAATCCAAATTCTGCCTCAGTTATAGCATATGAATCCATTTCTATATACAGGCTTCCCATAAATAAGGGCATTTCAACTGATGGTTTTTGGAGAAAGTCAACCACATAATGAGGTTTATTATCTATTTCAACGACACCCGACAAAGTGTAATTATAGTTCTGCATTGCCTCTTTTGTCAGTATTGATTCTGAGTTTTTAGCAAGGTCAAGTTCCAGCACGCTGACGGGACCGCCCTGCAGTTTAAACAGAACTGTATCCATTTTTTCGACATCGGAGCTTTTTCTTCCTTTATAGATCCTAGCGCCATCAAAACGCAAATCGCTGTTATATGGTGCTTTGAAGATCTCTACTACAGCTTCACCTATTGAAACATATGTACGGTTTTTTCTGATTGTCTCCCTGTAGAATGCGGTCATCAGATTTGGAACAGACTCATAGTTCTTCCTAATATTGCTGATGGCTTTTTCGACTATACTAACAGGATCAAGTGGTTTTACAATAATCTCTTTTATTGGTATAGGAGCGGTTTCAAGAGAAATAACATTTTTGGATCCGTTCTCTTTCAGGTCACTAAGCGGGACGGACTTATTTTTATATCCCACAAAAGAGACTTCAAGTGTTTTTGAGGTTGAAAGATCACTGATCTTAAGGGTGAACTCTCCATCGATGTTAGTCACGATTGCTACGTTGGTTTCCTTTACGGCAACAGTAGCAAACACCAAAGGCGCCCTGGATTCTGCATCGATAACCTTTCCTTTGATAATTACAAGGTTCTGCTGGGTGGTTTTCTTACTGTCGCGAAGATTGCCGGCAGATGCAGTCTGCATCCCAAATGCAAGCAGAAGAAGTACTGCAATGACCGAAATGTGCTTAAAAGTTTTCATGGTTTTAATTTATTAAGTTAAAAATTTGAGTTCATTTTGTTTTTCGAATACTGTATTCTATCCATTTCAGTTCTAAGACCAGTAAGATGATCTTTTACCCTATTATTATTGTAATAATATTTAATATCTTACTTCCCGATATTTATTAATAAATGATCGAATACCTTATAAAACCCGGGAATCTTTTAAAGGCGGGGTTTTCATATCTCGAAGCATCTGTTACAGGAAAAGCAGATCTAAAAGGAATGCCGCTATCCGTAAGTGCAGAACTTACAAACACTTGTAATCTAAATTGCCCTCAATGCTTTTCAGGATCGGGGTTGATGACAAGGAAGCGAGGGTTTATGGATATTGAGCTTTATAAGAAAGTTATGAAGGAGCTCAGCCCTTATCTTTACAATGCAAATCTTTATTTTCAGGGTGAGCCTATGCTACATCCTCTGTTTTTTTCATTTATAGGTATTCCAACAACGGTGCATTCAGTTGTTTCTACAAATGGTCATTTTTTGTCAGAGAAGAATTCTGAGAAGCTTGTCAGATCGCCGTTAAGCAGATTAATAGTTTCTCTCGATGGGATTGATCAGAACACTTATTCAACGTATCGTATTAATGGGAATATTACCGATGTAACTGCAGGATTGAAGAATCTGGCAATTGCAAAAAAAAGGCATAAGTCGTCTTTAAAAATTGAGATACAGTTTCTGGTGAACAGCATTAATGAGAATCAAATAGAGCAGGTAAGACAATTTGCTAAAAGTGTTAATGCGTTGTTGAGATTGAAATCGATGCAAATCATTAATAGGGCTGAAATAGGTTCATGGCTACCATCCGGCAGGCGATTCAGAAGATACAGGATGATAGAGGGGGAATATGTGTCAAAAAACCGGTTGCCAGACAGATGTGCACGACTTTGGTTTAACCCGGTAATAACGTGGGATGGGAAAGTTGTTCCCTGCTGTTTTGATAAAAATGCTGAATATGTTATGGGTGATCTTAATAATGAATCGTTCAGGGAAATATGGGATGGCCCAAAATTCAGGATTTTCAGAAAAAGCATCCTGTCGGGCCGTCATATGATAGAAATGTGCAGGGATTGTACTTCGGGATTAAGAGGAGTTGAGTATTAGTTCTGTGATGAACTCACCCCCATCCCCCTCTCTAAGAATTAGAGAGGGGGTGTAAAGCATTGAATGTTAATAAAATCCCCCTATTTACGAAGTAGAGAGGGGGATTACAGGGGGTGAGTATATAGAAATACCTATACCGTCATTATATCCTTCTCCTTAATTGCCATTACCTTATCAATTTTTGTATTATATGAGTGAGTCATCTCCTGAACAATATCAGCAGCTTCTTTTTCAAGATCTTCAGGCAACCCGTCCTTAAGTAATTGCTTGAGCTCGTCGTTTGCCCATTTCCTTGCAGTACGGATGCTTATTTTAGCTGTTTCACCTTCGTTTCTAACCTGTTTAACAAGCTGATGTCTTCTTTCTTCCGTCAATGGTGGTATATTTATTCGAATGATTTCACCGTTATTTACTGGTGTCAGCCCGATATTTGCAGCCATGATCGCTTTTTCTATTGTCCCCAGCATATTTTTTTCCCAGGGTTGAATGAGAATTGTTTTAGGATCAGGAGTATTAATATTTGATACCTGGGTCAACGGGGAATTAACTCCATAATAGTCAACAGTGATGCCATCGAGAAGAGCAGGATTAGATCTTCCGGCGCGAAGACGGGCAAGTTCATGTTCAAGGTGTTCGAGGGCTTTTTCCATTCTTTCCCTGGTCTCTTCTGTAATAAGTTCAATTTCTTCGTTCATATGGTTCAGGTTAGAGAGTTGTACAACAAAAATAGTAAAATAGGTGGAATAGCAATAAATGTAGGGATCGGTCGCGACCGATCCCTACATTACAATAGTTCCGATAGCATCTCCCTCTATTATTTTAGCAAGGTTCCCGGGTTTGTTCATATCAAAGACTACTAACGGCATATTATTATCCATGCACATAGTAAATGCAGTGGAATCCATTACTTTAAGCCGTCGGGTAATCACCTCTTTAAAAGAGATTTTATCAAATTTTTGAGCGGCAGGATCTTTTTCAGGGTCCGATGTATATACACCGTCTACCCTGGTGCCTTTCAACAGAACATCTGCCCCGATCTCAACTGCTCTCAATGCTGCAGCAGTGTCTGTTGTAAAGAATGGATTGCCGGTACCGCCTGATAGTATACACACAGTTTTATTTTTTAATGATTCCACAACCCTGTCTCTGTTATAAAGTTCGCCGACAGGTTCCATTCTTATTGAAGTGAAAACCCTGGCTCGTGCACCGAGCCTGTTTACAGCGCTCTCAAATGCAAGACTGTTTATTACCGTAGCCAGCATACCCATCTGATCGCCTTTAAGCCTGTCAAATCCGGATTCTGATCCCCTAAGACCACGAAATATGTTTCCCCCTCCAATAACTATAGCCAGCTCACAACCTTTATTCATGACATCAGTTACCTGTTTTGCATATTCAATTAAAACAGTATCACTGATCCCCTGACTTTCCGTCCCTGCGAAGGATTCCCCGCTAAGTTTGAGCAGAATTCTGGAATATTTCATATTATTTATAAGTTAAGTAATACCTGATAAAAAGAAGAGCGCAACGAATTTAATAAAACTGAGTGGAATAATTTGAATTTTCCCAAATTTCAGGTCCAGTTGAATAGAATTTCGTTGTTTTCAGAATTGATTCATTCAAAAATTAGATGAAATCATTCGTAAATATTTTTGTTTACGGGTTTTGAAAATTCTTTCCTTAGACGACAATAATGATAGAGAAGTATTATCTTAGAAACAATTTTACTGGACCTAACATTTTAAATATACATCTATGGCAGAAAGAACAACCAAACAAAACAAAGCCCTGGTAGTGGTGATCGCTACCGTGGCAGCAACCGGAGGTTTACTGTTCGGTTTTGATACAGGAGTTATTTCAGGAGCAATCCCGTTTTTTCAGAAGACTTTTGCAATTGCTGATAACTGGATAGAAATTATTACCACGGCCGGATTGGTCGGGGCAGTTATTGGTGCAATGTTCAGCGGCAGAATAGCTGACATTTTAGGACGTAAAAAGGTCATTTTGGCCTCAGCCGTCATTTTTTCTATCGGAGCAGTATGGTCCGGTGCTTCGTCAAGTGCTTTGATGCTGGTATTTGCCCGCTTTTTCCTGGGTATTGCAATTGGTGTTTCCTCATTTTCTGTTCCGCTATATATTGCTGAAATATCACCTACAAAAAGTCGCGGAACATTAGTATCGATGTTTCAGTTAATGATCACTCTAGGGATAATGATTTCCTACCTTAGTGATTCTGCCTTCGCTGTACCGAATACTGATCCCGCCTTCACATCTTGTTGGAGAGCAATGTTCTATGTGGGAGTGATTCCGGCATTGATTATGTTTACCGGGATGATCTTCCTTCCTGAAACGCCACGCTGGCTGATCAGTAAGGGTCATGAGGATAAATGCCGTGAAGTACTGCAAAAGGTTGAAGAGCCAACTCTGGTAGAGGAAGTTATTACAAGAATGAAATCAGATCTTGATGCTGATAAAAAGAACAAGGTAAACTGGACCCTTATATTTAAAAAATGGCTGAGAGTTCCTTTAATTATTGCAATCGGAATTATGTTTGTACAGCAATTTACAGGTATAAATACCATTATATATTATAGTCCGAAAATATTTCTGATGTCGGGCTTCGCCGATGCACAGGCAGCTGTTTGGGCTTCAGTAAGTGTAGGAGTTGTAAATGTAGCATTCACTATACTGTCTATGTTTATGATTGACAAGCTTGGTCGCAGAAAACTCTATTTTATCGGATTAGCCGGTATGGTGGTTGCCCTTATTGCTATGGGAACCTGTTTCGCACTTCAGGCAACACTGGGTGAATCAATTAAATGGGTCACAATATCACTGGTTTGGATATATATCGCATTCTTTGCTATCAGCCTTGGTCCATTGGGATGGTTAATAATCTCGGAAGTATTTCCTTTAAGTGTCAGAGGTATAGGGTCAAGTATAGGTGCTCTTTCAAACTGGTTGTTTAACGGTGTTGTTGCTTTTACTTTCTTTAAAATAGTAAAAGGGTTAACAATGCATGGGACAGAGATTAAACTGCCTACCGGAGAAGATGTTGGCAATCCTGCAGGTGCTTTCTTTTTATATGCTCTTGTAGGCATTCTTGGAATTATATGGGGATATTTCTATATTCCTGAAACCAAAAATGTTACACTTGAGAAAATTGAAGAGCACTGGAGGGAAGGTAAGCTACCCCGGGATCTGAAACAATAGGAATCATATAACCATATTCTGTAGAGACAATCCCCAAAAAAAGTGGCGCTCTGAAGCGCCACAAGATATTGAAATATGAACCTACGTATTACAAGTTAAGTGTAAACCGTTTGAAATCTGTTACTGTAAGCTCTTTGTTAGCTGATTGGAGATACTGCCTGATTGTCATTTTGTTATCTTTCACAAAATCCTGATTCAGAAGTGTACTCTCTTTGAAGTATTTGGTAAGTTTTCCCTGGGCAATTTTCTCAAGCATCTCCTCTGGTTTTCCGTCGCGTCGTGCCTGTTCTTTTCCAATTTCGATTTCCTGTGCAATTGTCTCAGGTTTTACAAAATCTTTATCGATAGCAACCGGGTTCATTGCAGCAATCTGCATAGCTACATCTTTATATACCTGTACATCAATTCCCGATTTAGTGAAACCAACCAATGTAGCCAGCCTGTTTCCGGGATGAATATAAGCTTGAACGTGAGTTGCTTCAATCTTTTCAAAGTAAGAAAGATCAAGTTTTTCTCCAATAATTCCCACATACTCAACAACTTTATCGCCAACTTTGCCACCATCCATAGGAAGGGATTTGAGTTCTTCAAGATTTGCCGGTTTCTTAGTAACTGCGATATCCAGTATTTTGTTAGCCATAGCCATGAAGTCGGCATTCTTTGCAACAAAGTCGGTTTCGCTGTTAAGAACAATAATAGCTCCCATCTTTCCATCGGAAGATGCTTTTGATAAAACAACGCCTTCAGATGCCTCTTTATCGGCACGTTTGTTGGCAACAGCCTGTCCTTTTTTTCTTATTATTTCAATTGCTTTATCAAAGTTGCCTTCAGATTCTTCCAGAGCCTTTTTGCAATCCATCATCCCAGCAAGAGTAACTCTTCTTAATTTAGCAACATCAGCAGCATTTATAGCAGCCATAGTAATATCTTTATATAGTTACAAATATTTTTTTACAGTTCTTCTTCAGCTTCATCAGCTACCTTAACGATATTCTCATCTTCATCCGATTCATCTACTAAATTGTCGTCAACTTCAACTTCTTCCTCTTCCTCAACTATCGCTTCAATAATAGCGGCAGGAATATCTTTAGTTTCAAGTTCTCTCCGCATCACTTTTTTATCTTTCAGCTGAGGCTCTTTGTCTTTTTCGATTTTCCTTTCATTAAGACCTTCTTCAATTGCCTGACACAGTATTCCGATTATTAATGAAATGGACTTTGAGGCATCGTCATTTGCAGGAATAGGGAATTCAATATCGGATGGGTCGGAGTTGGTATCAACCATTGCGAATACCGGAATTCCGAGTCTTTTTGCTTCTCTTACGGCTATATGTTCTTTGGTAACATCCACAATAAACAGGGCGGAAGGAAGCCGGGTAAGATCGATAATACTTCCAAGTGTTTTTTCAAGCTTTGCTCTCTGCCTTGTAACCTGTAATCTCTCGCGTTTTGAAAGATTGAGAAAGGTGCCATCGGTAGCCATTTTGTCGATGGATGACATTTTTTTTACTGCCTTACGAATAGTAGGGAAGTTGGTAAGCATTCCACCGGGCCAGCGCTCAGTTACATACGGCATATTAACCGCTTTTACTTTTTCAGCAACAATCTCTTTTGCCTGTTTCTTGGTGGCAACAAAAAGCACTTTCTTACCTGATTTGGCAATATGTTTCATTGCTGAAGCTGCCTCATCAATTTTTATCGCTGTTTTTTCAAGATCGATAATGTGAATGCCGTTGCGCTCCATAAATATATAAGGAGCCATCGCAGGATTCCACTTTCTTTTAAGGTGTCCGAAATGCACACCTGCATCAAGTAATTCTTTAAAATTTGTTCTTGGCATTTTTTTGTTTTTTAAGTTTACATTCTTTTAATCAATTGCAGAGTAGCCCCGCCTTGCGGAAGTCTTTACAATTTAGATACTAAACCTGCATCTATAAACTGATATTAAAATTCTTAACGTTTACTGAACTGGAATCTCCTGCGTGCTTTTGGCTGACCAGGTTTTTTCCTTTCAACTTCACGCGGGTCGCGTGTCACAAATCCTTCAGCTTTAAGCTTCGATTTGCATTCAGCATCTATCATGATAAGTGCTCTTGTGATTCCGAGACGAAGTGCTTCAGCCTGGCCTTTCACTCCGCCACCATCGAGATTGACATTGATGTCATATTTATCGACAGCATTCATTAGTACGAGTGGCTGTGTAACCACATACTGAAGTGTTTCAGCTCCGAAATATTCCTTATAATCCCTGCCATTTACAGTAATTTTACCTTTGCCATCGCTTAAATATACGCGGGCTACAGCTGCCTTCCTTCTTCCAAGAGCATTGATGGTTTCCATATACTTTGCTTAATATTTTTTAAAGTTCAATTTTTTTTGGTTTCTGTGCTTCATGAGGATGTTCTGAGCCGGCATAAACATGTAAATTTCTGTAAAGTGCGCTTCCAAGCCTGTTCTTAGGTAACATTCCTTTAACAGCTTTCTCGACCAATCCGAGTGGATTTTTTTTCAACAGCGCTTCTGCGGTAGTGAATCTCTGGCCTCCCGGGTAACCTGTATGGCGAACATAAACTTTATCCGACATTTTTTCACCGGTAAGATTGATTTTTTCAGCATTGATAACAATTACATTGTCACCGCAATCAACATGAGGTGTAAAGTCGGTTTTATGCTTTCCTCTCAGCATGAAGGCAACAACTGATGCAAGTCTTCCAAGAACCTTACCTTCGGCATCAATAATTACCCACTCCTTGTTTACAGTAGCTTTATTTGCTGAAATTGTTTTATAACTTAAGGTGTTCACTAGTTCTTATTTTTTAATTGATATACTTATATTTAATGTAATTACCCCAATATTTTGGGGTCTGCAAAAATACAACATATTTCCTAAAAAAAAAGAAAACTGCATAGATTTTATTTTTGTTATGCAAAAGTAGATTAATTTTACCTTTTTAAAGATCAGTTTTGTAACTTTAATTATATCCTTTTGCCTCTCCCCAACCCCTCACCCAGGGGTGAGGGGTTAAAGGCATAAAGATCATTTGGTTACCCCCTTCTCTCCTGGGAGAAGGGGGAAGGGGGATGAGGCATCTCAAGAGCAAATGAAGTATTTAGACTATTAAGATAAAATCAGATCTTAAAGATGTATTTGGAGTTAATTATTATTTTTTAAGTGATTATCAGAATGGGAAACGATAGATTTTTTCTTACCAGGGCAATTGAAATAGCAGCACGAGGTATAAGCGATGGAGGAGGACCCTTTGGAGCAGTGGTCGTAAAAGACAATAAAATAATTGCAGAAGCTTACAACAGAGTCGTTTTAAGCAACGATCCGACGGCTCATGCAGAAATGCTTGCTATCAGGCAGGCATCATTGGTTTTAAAGTCTCATGAACTGCACGATTGTACTTTATATTCTTCATGTGAACCATGCCCTATGTGTCTTGGTGCAATTTACTGGTCAGGAATTTCTAAGGTAGTGTACTCATGCGACCGGACAGATGCAGAAAGTGCCGGGTTCAGTGATAAACTGATTTATAATGAGATAATGCTTGATCCTTCAGAGAGGAAGATCTCATTCATAAGGTTGACTGGTTGTGGTGGGAAAGAGGTTTTCAGGGAATGGGATGAGCTGGAAAATAAAATCAGGTATTGATAAGATGAAATCCGGGAAAAGACTATCCAGAGATTTTTACATCAGGGACGTGCTTGCAACAGCCCCAGAGGTTCCGGGCAAAAATCTGGTTATAAGATTATCTGATGGATCTCTAGGAAGTTACAAAATTACTGAGGTTGAAGCATACCGGGGAAGTGAAGACATAGCCTGTCATGCCTTTAAAGGCAGAACCACCAGAACGGAAATAATGTATCATGAAGGAGGCAGATTATACATTTATCTGATTTATGGAATGTACTGGATGCTTAATATAGTTACAGGAGAGAAGGACAATCCCCAGGCGATACTGATACGTAGTGTTGAAGAGTTTCCCGGCCCGGGAAAGCTGACAAAATCTCTGGGGATCGATAAGTCATATTATGGGGAAGATCTTATTATTTCTGACAGGATCTGGTTAGAAGATCATGGAACGGATTTCTTCGTTAAATGCGGTCCGAGAATAGGAATAGATTATGCCGGGGAATACTGGAGGAGCAGGCCGTGGAGATATTTTCTGTAATCTTTTACATTCATTTCTTTACCTCATCCTTTTTAATAATGAACTCACCCCCCATCCCCCTCTTTGCGAAGCAGAGAGGGCGTAATGCATTGGATATTAGTTAATTCCCCCTCTTTACGTAGTAGAGAGGCGGACAACCGTTAAGAAATTGCCTTGCAGGCAATTTTAGGGAGGAGCGAGCCTGCAGCGCTGAAAAGGGGGAGAGTACAAGAAAAAAACTGGATGAAAATGAATCAGAATGAGAAAGATCAACCTTGGATGGGCAAGAGTGATCACGTTAAAGAGATGTTAATTAGAATGATATTATAATGCATATTATTTTTTTTTACGTTCTTTGTTCAATAAATTAATCAAAAACTCCACTTTTATGAATTCAATTTGGGGAAATTACCGTCGCTGGAATAACCTTACCGGATGGTTTATATTTGTCTTTTCTACAATAGTCTATCTCCTTACTCTTGAACCAACAGTAAGCTTCTGGGATTGTGGTGAATTCATTCTTGCAGCTTTTAAACTTCAGGTCGGGCATCCTCCGGGAGCACCCCTGTTCCTTATGATGAGCAGAGTTGCAACTCTGTTTGCAGGAGGCGATACAAGTAAAGTTTCATTAACGGTAAACACTCTTTCAGCAATTTGCAGCGGTTTTGCAATAATGTTCCTCTTCTGGACAATTACGCATCTTCTCCGCAGAGTATTTGTAAAAAATAATGAACTTGAATTAAAACATATTCCTGCAATCATTGCCAGCGGAGTTTTGGGTGCCCTTGCTTACACATTTTCAGATACATTTTGGTTTTCAGCTGTTGAAGGTGAGCTTTATGCACTCTCGTCACTTATAATTGCCCTCGTATTCTGGGGAATGTTGAAATGGGAGGAGGAGGAAGAGAAACCATACTCAGGCAGATGGATAATTCTTATTTCCTATATTATGGGACTGGGACTGGGTGTACATCGTCTGAATCTACTTATTATTCCGGTACTTGTTTTTGTCTATTATTTTAAAAAATATGAAGTTACAACCAAAGGGCTGATCAAGACCACACTTGCTTCGTTGATTTTACTCTGGCTGATGGTTTTTGTTCTGATGCCCGGAGCTCCTGAAGCTGCCGGTTGGTTTGAATTGTTATTCGTAAATGTTATTGGATTTCCTTATAACAGTGGACTCCTTTTCTTTATGGCACTTGTTTTTGGTGGCCTTGCTTTTGGTATATATTACTCTTTAAGGCACAGAAGGGTGATTATGAATTTTGTAACGACTTCTTTGCTAGTTATAATGATTGGCTATTCATCATACGCAATGATTATGATAAGGTCTTCAGCAAAACCGCCTATGAACCAGAATAATCCCTCAGATATATTTTCACTGGAGTACTATATTAATATGAAGCAGTATGGTGATGCCCCGAAATTCTTCGGAAATTACTATACTGCCCGCGCTGTAGATGTAAAAAAGGTTGTCGCCGGATATAATAAGACAGGCGGCAAATATAAACCCTATTATCATCCGGAATATACCTACGATAAACAGTTTGAAACAGTTTTCCCAAGGATGTATGAAGGTCAAGATCCTGATCATGCAACTGGTTACAAATACTGGGGTAAGGTCGTCGGCAGGAAGTATTCAGTGGGATCGGGAGACAATAAAGAAACAATTGTCTGTCCTACTTTCGGTGAAAACCTTCGTTACTTTTTCAGCTATCAGATAGGATTTATGTACATGAGATATTTCATGTGGAATTTTGCAGGACGACAAAATGATATTCAGGGGAATGGAAACCCAATATACGGTAACTGGATCAGTGGAATAAAATTTATTGATGAGGCACGGCTGAAGAATCTTGATAAAATACCAAACGATCTGAAGACAAATCCAGGCAATAATAAATATTACTTTCTCCCACTCCTGATCGGACTATTAGGTATGTACTGGCAATACAAGAGAAATAATTCAGGTTTCTGGCTTGTAATGGTGTTCTTTATAATGACCGGACTGGCCATTATAGTCTATCTGAATCAGTATCCCAATCAGCCCAGGGAGCGTGATTATGCTTATGTAGGTTCATTTTATGCCTTTGCAATCTGGATTGGATTTGGATTTATGTTTGTTTATGAAAAACTCCGGAAATTAATTGGAAATAATGTATCATTAGCGGTCACTTTTGTACTTCTTATTGCTGTCGTCCCAGTACTTATGGGAGCACAGAACTGGGATGACCATAACCGGTCGCACCGCTATACAGCAAGAGATATCGGAGCAAATTATCTGAAATCGTGTGCTCCAAACAGCATCTTATTCACTTATGGAGATAACGATTCATTTCCTGTGTGGTATAACCAGGATGTGGAAGGAGTCAGAACTGATGTTCGTGTTGCCAATCTGAGTTATATACAGGCAGGCTGGTATATTGACATGATGAGGCAGAAAGCTTATGGTTCGGATCCATTGCCCTTTACACTTGGCTCTGATAAGTATATTGAAGGTCTGAGAGAACAGCTGCCAGTAGATAACAGGGTGGATAAACCGGTTAACCTGAAGGAAATTGTACAATTCGCCGGCCAGGATGATAATAAATATAAGGTTGATCTGAGCGGCAGAGGTGATTATATGAACTATCTGCCTGCCAACAAGTACATAATAGATGTTGATACAGCAAAGGTTCTTTCAAACGGAACTGTCAAGAACTATTATAAAGACAGACTGGTTTCTCCCATGATATGGGAATATTCTGATGCAGATGCTTTTAAGGGTGATCTTGCAATAATGGATCTCCTTTCTACAAACAAATGGGAGAGACCTGTTTACTTTTCAACTACAGTTCCCTCCACCCAGTACAAAGGTCTCGAGAAATACTTTGTCCAGGAAGGTCTGGCATACAGGGTTGTTCCTATAAAAACAGATAAGCCGGAACAAGGCGAATTTGGAATGATAGATCCGCTTGTGATGTACGATAACATGATGAATAAGTTTAAATGGGGAAATGCGGCGGATCCCAGGGTTTATCTTGATGAGAATAACAAACGCATGTTCAGCAACTTCAGGAGAATCTTTGGAACACTCGGAAAAGAGTTGCTGCTTAAAGGAGATACTTTAAAAGCTGTTGAGGTGGCACACAGGGGTCTCGGACTTGTTCCTCCTGCAAAAATGTCATACGATTTTTTTACTATAGGAATTGCAGAAGTTCTAATAGGAGCAGGCAAATCTGTTGAAGGAGAAAAGTTGCTTAATGATGTCATAAAATACTCGAAAGAATATCTTGATTATGCTATAAGTTTAAAACCTGAAGAAAGGTATGGCCTTGAATACCCTACAGGGATAAATATGCAAGGGCTTCTCGATGTTTATAACCTGGCTGTAAAGCTAAAGATAAACTCTATATCGCTGACTCTTGAACCGGAGATAAATAATTATTACGGAAAACTATATTCCGCAAAATAATTTCATATGAGGCTTTTCAGGCCTGGCTTTCTGGCAGGTTGTCTGTATCCTGAAGCACTTTTCAGGATAAAGACAACTGACAAAGTACTGTATCTGACCTTTGATGATGGTCCAGATACGGTTTCTACACCTCAATTGCTTGATATTCTTTCAAAGCATATTCTTAAGGCACTTTTCTTTTGTAGTGGAAATGCAGCAGAAAAGAATCCTGACCTTATGAAAATGATAAGTAGCGGAGGCCATCTTATCGGCAACCATGGTTACAGTCATTTAGATGGCTGGCGAACAGAATCAGCAAAATACACTGAAGATGTAAGTAAGGCATCAGCTTTTACTTCCGGCAAGATTTTCAGACCTCCTTTCGGACGATTATCAGTAAAACAAAAAAGGAAATTATCAGGTTCTTATAAAATTATATTCTGGGATATAATGGCTTATGATTTTGATGTTGCTTTCTGTGGCGAGAAATGCCTTAGTGTGCTTAAAAGAAAAATCAGGCCGGGTTCAATAATCGTTTTGCATGATAAGGAAGCTTCTTGTGCAAATGCTATCGTGGAAGAGTTCATAATATTTGCTAAAAATGAGGGGTATAGATTTGAATTATTGGATGTTGCGGTCTAAACATTTCTATGCCAGAAACATCGTAGCCTCAGCAAACACTCTTTCAAACCAATAATCAACTTTTTTTGAAAGTGGAGATTCTAAAATCGGGAAAGGATTTTCATGAGTATAGGCATAGGGGAAATCCCATACATCAACTATGTTTTTCCTATTATTATTCCCAAGGGTTGAAATTATTCCCTTGCATGGTATTACTGAATCTTTTAAAAGAGATAATGAATGAATCTGATCCTTCAGGTTTTTTAAGATATTTTCCCTGAAAATTTTCAATCTTCCAAGATCTATCATCGACCTGAATGCCATTCCGATCTGGTTCGAACGGAGAAACTCAACAAGCGGACTTTTCCCAATGAGTGTTTTTTCAAAGTCGTTAAGGTAATAATTATATACCCTGTCGAAGGCCACACTATCCATGATTAACTTTGAGGAACCCTGCATATTACTGAATACAGATCCTCCACAGAAAATAAAAAGTTTTGATTCGGAAAACAGATTTCCGGGATTTCCCATTAAAATGATTTCTGCGAGAAAAGCCCCGATTGAATATGCAAAAATATTGAATCTGTTTGTACGTGGTATAATCTCATGTTCTCCGTCCCGTACAGCTGATAACAATTTTACTATATCGGATGTAGTCTGATAACCCGATTTAAAGAATCTCATTGGATCTTCCGTGAGCCTGTTGCTCAAAGCAATATTGGCGAAACTCGATTTGTTGATTTCACCTATAGAAGAATTTCGATCCTTCATAAAAGGAATCATGGCCCTCGGATCTTTCCACGCGGAAGGAGATCTGTTTATGTGAAAAGAGATGGGGAAAAGTATGACCCAACTGTCAGTATTCTGTGCCAGGTAATAAGCCCATACAAGATATTTTACCCAACTTCTCTCATTCAGTCCGTGAAGTAATAAAATAACTTTATCGCTTTTGGTGTTCCGTGGTTTAAAAACAGGATATGAAAAGGTACGGTTTTCGGCGATTAGCCTGTCATTTATATTGGAAAATTCAATTAATGGTGCATCTGATCTGAAATCTATATTATGAATTTCAATATCCGATCCTGGAATTGAGATTTTCTTATTCTCAACTGTGAATACAGATTTAAGCTCATTGAATGTTTTTGTATACTCCATTGGTTCCTTTGGTACCATTTAAATGCAAAGGAAGTCTCAACATTCATTACGGACAAATTTTTGTGGCAGATAACAATGCAAAGTGATAAAAAGTCACTCGCAGGGATATAATTCAATTATAAGTGACGGAATTCCTATTATCGAATCAGGTACCGGCTTATTTTAAATCGATTTAAAGTAAGAAAATACTTAATTTTACAGTATGTTATCAGTTAGTATATGATCGATTTTAAAAGACCGATACCTTCCTATTTGAATGAAAAGCAGAATATCGTTCGTCTGATACTCTTTACTTCACTTTTTGCATTGGTTTTTATAAATGCTTATTCTCCCTTCGGAGCAGACATGTGGTACAACCTTACAAAACTTGAGTTTTTCACCTATTCCAGTTTGACTATACTTGTCGGTGTTCTTGTAGTTGTTGTCAGCAGGATCATCATGTACCGTATCACCAGAAAGCATTCTCTGAATATCTGGCAGTATCTGCTATGGATATTTGCAGAAATATTGTCCATGGCTCTGACATATGCATTGTTTGAAAAACTTTTTCTGAAGGATTCCCGGTTGTTTGCCGATCTTGTAAAAAATTCTTCACGAAATACAGCGCTTGTTCTTTTATTGCCTTATTCAATTTTATGGCTTTATTTTTCCTGGCGCGATAAAAAAGAACAGATCGAACGTCTTGCAGATGCCCCGTCTTTTTCAGATAATCCAAGGAACATGATTCCTTTTTATGATGACAAAGGGATCCTAAAATTTTCAATCAAGAAGGAGAATCTGCTTTATCTCGAATCAGCTGAAAACTATGTGAACATCTGCTATCTTAATAAAGGTAAAGTATCGAAATACCTTCTCCGGGATACTCTGAAAAAATTAGAAGAGAACTTTTCAGGAACTGAAATCATAAGATGCCATAGATATTATATCGTTAATTTTGAAAAAGTTAAAGTTATCAGGAAGGATAGAGACGGATTAAAACTCGAATTCGATAATCCGTCAGTGACTGATATTCCAGTCTCGAAAACATACGTCAATACTGTAATGCAAACCTTCTCAAAATATTGCCAGACAGTCGATCTCGGTTAATGGTTTATATAATACATTTTGTTTATCAGAATGAAATGTTACTTTTGAAATGATAAATATTTCCTGAAAGATGAATATTCTCATTTTGGGATCTGGTGGCAGGGAACATGCTCTTACCTGGAAACTTGCCCAAAGCAAAAAGATCAATAAAATTTTCATTGGTCCCGGAAACGCGGGGACAAGTTCTTTAGGAACTAATCTGCAACTTGATCCTGAAAACTTCTCAGACGTAAAAGCCGCTGTCGTGGAAAATAATATCAACATTGTAATTGTTGGTCCCGAAGCTCCGCTGACAATGGGAATTCATGATTATTTTCTTGATGACAGCGCTCTTAAGAAGATACCTGTAATTGGTCCGGATAAATCAGCTGCCAGGCTTGAAGGCAGCAAAGACTTTTCTAAAGATTTTCTCATAAGGCATAAGATCCCGACTTCTGTTTATAAAAGCTTTGATAAAAATACTTATCAAGACGTCTCTGCTTTTTTGCGGACACTCATACCCCCATATGTCATTAAAGCAGATGGTCTTGCTGCAGGGAAAGGAGTTGTGATAATAGATGATATTTATGACGCAGAGAAAGAGGTCGGAGCAATACTTAATGGGAAATTTGGTTCAGCTGGACAAAAAGTTTTAATAGAGCAATTTCTTAAGGGGATCGAACTGTCGGTCTTCATTATTACTGATGGATTTACATACAAATTATTACCAGAGGCTAAAGATTATAAAAGGATTGGAGTAGGAGATACCGGTCTTAACACGGGGGGGATGGGAGCAGTTTCACCTGTACCTTTTGCGGATAATGCTTTTATGCAAAAAGTGAGGCTGCGGATAATTGATCCGACAATGAAAGGATTATCTGATGATGGCATCCTTTATAAAGGATTTATTTTCTTTGGTCTTATAAATGTAGATGGTAACCCCTATGTAATAGAATACAACTGCAGATTGGGTGATCCGGAATCGGAAGTTATTATACCGCGGATAAAAAGTGATCTCTTCGAGCTTATTGAAGGCGTGGCAAATGGTGATCTCTCTGAAAGGAAGATTGAGATTGATGAAAGGTTTGTTACTGCTGTTATGCTTGTTTCAGGGGGTTATCCCGGAAACTACGACAAGGGTAAATCTATAGAGGGCCTGGATCTTACAAGAGGGAGTGAAATTTTTCATGCCGGCACAAGGAGAGAAGGAGAGAAAACTGTCACATCAGGAGGCAGGGTTCTTGCAGTCAGTTCATGGGGATCTGATATTAAGGCTGCCCTTGATACATCGTACAGGAATGCAGAACTCATAGATTTCGAAGGAAGATATTTCAGAACGGATATTGGATTTGATCTTTAATTTATATGCTTTTACGTTTATTCAAAGGAACTGGTCCCGGAGTAATATTACTGATCATTATTACTCTTTTTGCTGTCTGGATCAGCGCTATTCTGAATCAACGATTACACCCGCGGTTTATCTATGAAACTGACCCAATGCCTCTTTATGGCCTTTTAAAACAGGCAATATACAATAGTCACAATCTGGGCGTAATTCTCTCCTTTTTGATAGTCTCGCTGATATCGTTCCTCGTTGTAAATTTCAATACTACAGTTTTTTTTATAAATGAAAGAACCTTTCTCCCCGCTTTTATTTATATTTTACTGGGTGGGTTTTTCCCCGACCATCAGTTAATGAATCCGGTCCTTCCGGCATCAATTTTTCTTATGCTGGCCATGTACAGAATTATAGATGGCTTTCATAAAACCGGCACAGCATACAATTACTTTGACGCAGCTATTCTGATTAGTACAGGAAGCCTGTTCTATGCGAACCTGATATGGTTTGGATTATTAGTGATAATCGGGATCGCAATTATGAGAACAGGGAATCTTAATGAAATCCTGATTTCGATTATAGGACTTTTAACGCCCTATTTTATTGCTTTCGGAATATATTATGTGATTGGTAAAGATGTGCATGCTCTGATGAAGCTCTTTGGAGAGAATCTGTTCACCAGGTCAATTTATTATCCATTTCCAAAGTTGACAATATTGGCTTTGATTTTTTGCGGGGGATTTATAATTGTCAGCCTTATTCATCTTATTAAGTTAATGAATACCAAAAAGATAAAGTCACGTAAAACATTTTCATTATTAATATGGACTTTTATAATATCTATTGTTGTTTATTTTGCAGTTCCATCGGTTTCAATTGAAATAACATGGCTGATGGGAATCCCAGTCAGTTATTTCCTGGCTCACTATTTCGTATTTGTAAAAAAGAAACTGATCCCTGAGATCCTGTTTTCCCTGTTTATTCTTTTTATTTTATTTATCCAGATATGGTACCTGAGATGAGGTGATTATTTTATCATAGAAACAACACCTACGCCTGAACCCTGTTGTGAATTAAGAAAATCATAACAAATCTGATAGATCCCGCTTTTCTGACATTCAAAATCAACGAAGGAAAATATCTTACCCGTTTTTTTATCAAATGATGAGAGTACTTGTTTATTGGTGTCATCTTTAATGGAAAGAAACAGCTGACCCCTGGAATTCTCTGCATTGCACATTGTAAACCTGTATTTGGTGTTTTTCCAGAGAGACATATTTGCTTTGTACCTTAAATCATTTTGGTTAGCACCTTTCCCGAGCTGTATTCTGAAATCCTTCAGGTATTTGGCATTGGGTCCGGCATTAACAGCACAACTGCTTATAAGGGGATCCGTAACCTGTCCATATGACAGGAACCCGATTATAAATAAAAAGACGAGTGTTATAATAATTGTTTTCATACTAATTATTTAAAATTAGCCTGTCCCTTATATTCTTTGTAATCTCAATTACACTGTTTAGTTGTTCTTTAGACATATTAACAACGCTGGTTTCAGTTTGTTTTATTGTCAGTCCTCCGTCCTTTTCCACACTTACGGGTTCTCCCTGGGTATAAGTGATTCTTATGTCACGATATTTATCTTTAATATCTTGCATGTCTTTGCATAAGCTTATGAATTCGGGATCGCGCTTGCAATAAGGGCTGATGAGAAGGAGAAGATCATTTAGAATTATTTTCTGTTCTCCGATCCTGTCAGAGAGCATCTTATCAGGATATTGTTTTACAACCTGGGTTGCCAGGTACTGACCTTCTATCCATACACCTATAATCATGAGGGCTGATAGCTGTCCGCGATCATTACTCCTCAGATAGTTATCTATTTTATTATACGAATCGATTGAAATGAAGAGCAGAGAATCGAGGTTTGATTTGTTTTTTGATAACCTTTTTATTGATTCAAAATCAAAAAACTGTCCGACTTTTATATCCTCGGCAATTTTTCTGATTGACGAGAGAACATCAAGGGAAGACCCGGTTTTTTCATACATATTAAGATAGCCAAGATCAGCTCCAAGAATACCCAGTTTGAGGGCTTTATCAAAACTGGTACTTTGTCTGTTGGCATCAATTGATTCGGCGATATAGTTTTGAGAAAAAGGCACCTGCAGATTCTGCAGGAGATTTGCTATCTCAACAGGAGAAGAGATATTCTTTGATATGTCTGCAATAGCTTCAGGGCTTAGTTTTTCAGCTTCTGAAACAGGAACTGAATCAGATTGTGGAAATACAAACTCAGAAGTTTTACTTTTTGAATTTCTGCATGAGAAACCAAAACATACAATAAACAGCAATAAAACTACTCTTCCTTTCATTTAGGATGATAGATAAGTTAAAACAAAAATACAAAAAAACTTATTAACAATCTATTAAAAATTTATTTTCGGAATTTTAAATTCTCAAAAAACCTCACTGCCCTGCCAAGCAACTCAAAATAGAGAGCCAGATAAAGGAATACCGAGATTAAAAGAACAAGTGAAATATTAAAGAAAAATGTATCGGTCTTCATCCCGAAAATATATTTTGAAGGAGCATAAAAATGTGTCCGGAAGCTTAAGAAGCCTTTTTTGTATGGATCAAGATAGATCGGATCCGTATTTTGAACAAGCGTGTTATTATAGACCAGAATTTTTTTCCTTTCATAAGGTTTTGTTACTATTTCAAGAAGTTTATAATTATAATAATCATCCTCAATTTTCTTTAGTTTAAGATCGTTCATGTTGTAAAAGGAATCTACCCTGTCGCTTACAGTATTAGAAATTCTGTTGAAGATTTTATCCATTCTATCAAGGTATTTGGTAAGTGAGTCAGCTACTCCTGGATTAAATTCATAAGGAGTCAGGTCGGCGATATAATTAAATGCAGGTACATGATATACTGCTGCCATTTTTTCCAGTTCATTTTTAAGAAGCTGAAGTTTTGTGAACTTTCGGGTCGATTTCCTGATCAGGAGGTCTTCATTATTACCGATATTCTTGGGATTACTCCTGAATTCAAACAGGGTAGTTTCAAGAGCTTCCCGTAAGGCTTTAATCCTGTGGACCTTGTTAAACTCAGCTTCGCTTCTTTTCTTTTCGAGGTCGTAATATGTATCACCCTCCCGGGTAAATTTAGTCTGGCTGTACTTATTGTCTTTGAACTGAGATACAATGAGCGCTTCATAAGTCCATCGTGTCGGCATCATTTCTGCTATAAGCGGTACCTTATCCACGTTGCCTATTTTCCGGTTTAACTTGTCAAAGGAAAACATCGCGCCGCTTAGCACCATCATAGGGATTATCAGCATCGGTATAACAATGTATATGGTAATGGCAGAATTGAAAGATGCGGAGATATTCAGACCAATCATATTGGCACAAAAAGCGGTAGTGAATAATGCCAGCCAGTAATGGAAATACATGCCTTTTATAGCCAGAATGGGGTTTGCAATACATACAAACAGGAGTGTCTGTATCGACGAGATCAGGATTAGTATAGCAACTTTGGAAGTAAGATAACTGTTTCTGCTTAAATTCAGAAAATGCTCCCGTTTAAGAATTTTCCTGTCCCTGAAAATCTCTTCAGCGCTGATTGTCAAGCCAAGGAAAAGAGCAACGATCAGACTCATAAAAATATATATCGGTATATTTTCATTTTCTCTGAAAATGTATATATCTGAATCGGGATCAGGAATATATCTGATAATGAATGAAAGCACGAACCCGAGGATAGGAGCCTCGAGAAGGGTGAGCAAGACATACTGATTGTTAGAGATTTTACTCTTAAGATCCCTTGAAAAATATATCTGGAACTGTTTTAAAAGGCCGGGTCGCTGGAGATTTTTATGAGGAGGCTCCTTTATTTCCGGCACTTTTACAAATGGATGCTTTGAATTATAAGTACTTGCCCATTCACCTGGCTTGACTTTTCGTTTTTCAGTATATTTCCCGAACTCATCTACCACCTGGGTTTCAATTATATTAAAGATTGTCTCGGGATTTACATTACCGCATGAGGGGCATTCACCCTGGTTGGAGTTGATCTGGGCGTCGAGAGACTTAAAGTAAATAACAGAATCAACAGGATTGCCGAAATATGCCATGCATCCACCCTGATCGAGGATAATTAATTTATCAAACATCTTGAATATCTCTGATGAAGGCTGATGGATGACTGTAAATACCAGCTTCCCTTTAAGAGTAAGGTCGCGTAAAAGATCCATCAGATTTTCAGAATCTCTCGATGAGAGACCGGAAGTCGGTTCATCAAGAAACAACACCAGTGGTTCCCTGATCAGTTCCAAAGCTATATTCAACCTTTTCCTCTGGCCGCCACTGATTACTTTATTGAAAGGGGAGCCTACCTTTAATTTCCTCTTTTCCAATATCCCGAGATTTGCCAGAGTGTGATCTACAAGTTCACTGATCTCCAGCCTGGTTTTGTCTTTAAAACACTGACTGGCTGCAAAAAAAAGATTTTCAAATACTGTAAGATCTTCAATAAGCAGATCATCCTGGGGTACATATCCCACAACCCCTTCAAGAGCGGTGTTGTCTTTTGCTACATCTAAACCATTTATTTTAACACTTCCCGCTGAAGGCTTCTGGATTCCACTCATCAGATTCATTAATGTTGTTTTTCCCGATCCGCTGGCCCCCATAATTCCGATAAGCTTGCCCTCTTCAACCGAAAAACTGACATTATCTACTGCAGCATGGCCCTCTCTGAATTTGTATGAAAGATTTTCTACTGTAAATGATATTTTATGAATAATGATATCTGACAGAAAACTGGAGCTTATGTCACTGTAGTAGATTGAATGACCTTGTTGCGATTTTACCGATCCCCCCTTGGCAAATGTATAGACCTGACCCGATCTGATAGGAAGTCCGTTCAGATATAACTGATCATTTGAAATATATCTGATAAAGTACAGGTCGACACTTGCTATTCGTATAATGATAATTCTGGTGTTCTGATAACCGGTCACCATTTTTTTGCACAAATCGCACTTCTCATCACCAGGTGCAAGAAACAGAATAGCTGGATTTATAAGATCTTCACGGTTATTGTTTTTTACAAATTGTTCAATTGCAGCAAATTCCAGAGCAGAAATTTTGAATACCTCAGCTACAGTATTAATTATATTCATTCTCTGAAGCGTAAACTGCCGGTCAGTATTTACCAGTTCATACAGCCGCATCAGGACTACAACTTTCTGTTCCTGGTTAAGTGTCCGGTTTATCTTCTTGCAGATACCGAGAATTTTTACAGAATCTTTTACAGATGGAGCAGATGGTTCACTAACGTTTGATTTCTGCATTACAGGACCGGCATGCTCATCAAAAAGCGCCAGATATTCTTTAACAGCGTCACTGGTAAGCTGTTTGTTCAGAAAGCCTGAGACATACTCACGTTCATTCAAAAGAATCCCTCTGTCCTGCTTTACAATCAGGGCAAATAATTCCATTAATGCCTTTAGAATTTCCTCACTCATAAATCAACTGGCAAAGGTCATGCATCGTAAACGTACCTATTATTACCCATTTAAACAAAAATATCTGAAAAAGTTAGAAATTAAAATATTTTAGTTCGATTGAACTATCTTAAATCTTAAGACAGGTGAAGAATTTCTAATGAAGTAATGGTTCTTTTTCTTTATTTTTGATAATTATCTGACTAATCAAATCTATACTTATGAAACCACGGAAATTCACTTTTATTTTATCATTGGTGACTATAATGCTTATAAAAGTCAATTGTATTTCGGGACAACCAACAGACAGGGAGGTGCAGAACTTCAATTTCGACTGGAAATTTTACAAAGGTGATGTTAGCAACGGACAGGATCCTGGACTAAACGACTCGGAATGGCGTAAATTAGATCTCCCCCATGACTGGAGTATCGAAGCCAACTTCAATAAGTCTTATGCAAGTTCAACAGGATATTTGCCGGGAGGTATCGGTTGGTACCGTAAATCTTTTTTTATTCCGGCAAATGAAATAAACCGCAAAGTCTTTATCAGTTTTGATGGAATTTACAATAATAGTGAGGTCTGGATCAACGGGACATTGCTTGGGAAAAGACCAAATGGATATATCTCTTTTCAGTATGACATGACCCCTTTTATCAGACCAGGGAAAGAAAACCTTATTGCTGTCAGGGTTGACCACTCAAAATTTGCAGACTCCCGCTGGTATACAGGTTCAGGTATTTACCGCGATGTAAAACTTGTATTTACCTCACCGGTACATATAAAACAATGGGGCGTTTCGGCCGTAGCGAAGAATGTAACAGTTGATAAAGCAACACTCGACATTGAGATCAACATTAGTAATGAATCGGAGAAAACATCTGAAGTAACAGTAACAAATTTCTTAATAACTTCAGGGGACACAATAAAAAAGACATCGCAAACTATATCAATACCTGGCTCATCTTCTAAAATCGTTACTCAGAATATAGATATTTTTGGTCCAAAACTCTGGGATACTGAGAATCCTAATCTTTATTCACTGATCACAGTCGTAAAGGGTTTTAATGTTCTTGACAGGGAGGAGACCCCAATAGGTTTCAGAAGTATAAGGTTTGATTCCGACAAGGGATTTTTTCTTAATGGTAAAAATCTAAAGTTGAAAGGCATATGTATGCATCATGAGGCAGGGACTCTCGGTTCCGCAGTTCCCAGGCAGGTAATAAAACGAAGATTAGACATCCTGAAAGAAGCCGGCTGTAATGCAATACGCACAAGCCATAATCCTTTCTCTTCAGATTTCCTTGAGCTGTGTGATGAAAAAGGATTTCTGGTTATCGGCGAAGCATTTGATGAATGGGAACTCCCCAAAAGGAAATGGATTGAAGGATGGAATGCCGGAATCCCGGGGAAAGACGGATACTCAGTCAATTTTAAAGAGTGGGCTACGATAGACTGAGAGATATGATATTACGCGACCGTAATCATCCTTCAATTATTATGTGGAGCATAGGAAACGAAATTGACTATCCGAATGATCCTTACACACATCCGGTTCTGAACACAGAAGCTAATCCTCAGTCGTGGGCAAAGTATGATGAAAAATTACCAAACGCCAGCCGACTGGGCGAAATTGCGAAAGAACTTGTTAGTGTTGTAAAAAAACTTGATACATCACGACCTGTTACTGCAGGGCTGGCTTCTGTCCTGATGTCGAATGAAACTGGCTATGCAGCTGCTCTCGACGTAACCGGGTACAATTATCAGGAATTCAGGTATGCCGCTGATCACCAGAAATATCCGAAACGTATCATTTATGGGAGTGAAAATAGTATGAGCCTTGAAGCCTGGAATGCAGTTGCGGGAAATGATTATGTGTTAGGACAGTTTCTCTGGACAGGGTTTGAATATATGGGTGAAGCCGGTCAATTCCCAAGCCGTCACAGCACATCAGGGATAATTGATCTTGCCGGGAACAAGAAGCCCGAGTTTTATTTCCGTCAGAGCTTGTGGAGCGACAAACCTATGGTTTTTATAGGAACTACAGATCATGTAGCAGAAACTGGAACGACCGATTTATGGGCTCATAAAATGGTCGACCCTGTCTGGAACTGGAAACCGGGTCAGCAGATAATTGTAAATGTTTTTTCGAATTGTGAAGAAGTAGAACTGTTTCGGAACAACAAGACAATCGGGGTTAAAAAGATGGCCGATTTTAAAAACAGGACAATCACGTGGACATTACCCTTTGAGGCAGGTAAATTAAGAGCTGTGGGAAGGATAGCAGGTAAAGATCTGGCATCATTTGATTTGAACACTACAGGCAAGCCTGTCACAATAGTGGCGAAAAGCGATGTCAGTCAGCTCAAGGATGATAAACAGGAACTGGCAAATGTTTTTGTGACCCTCTGCGACAAGTCGGGCAATATTGTATATTCGGCAGATAATGAAATAACCTGTGAGGTAACCGGTCCGGTAAGAATTCTTGGAATGGAAGATTCCAATCCCAGAAACATTGAAAACTATAAGGATAATAAACAGCATGCTTATCATGGCAAATTGCTCATTTACCTTCAGTCGCTTGATAAACCGGGAAAAGCTGTAATCAAATTGTCATCGCCGGGGTTGAAAGGAACAACAATAGAACTGGATGTGATTAAATAATATCGCAGAGACGTCCAAATGGTAATAACAGAGACGCCCAAATTGTAATAGTAGAGACGCCCAACTTGGGCGTCTCAATAACAAGATAATTATGTCACTTTGGGGACAATGGAGACACCCAGATGGTAATAACAGAGACGCCCAAATTGGGCGTCTCTATAACAAAATAATTATGCCAATTTGGGGACAATGGAGACGCCCAGATGGGAATAACAGAAACATCAAAATTGAGCGTCTCTACAGTTTTATAAATAATCCGCGATAATGTTGCTGAATTCAAAAGATGGATAGCCAGATTATAGTATTCTTCAATTATATGCGGAATATTTATTATCTTTAGTTTGATTCTGATTGTTGAAAGTTAGTCAAAAGTATTCTGTAAGCCTGTATTAAAGCGCATTGACGGCATTTTGCTTTTGTGACTGACGGAGCGGAGGCGTGACTAAGTGCTAATTAATTTCTCGCTGCTATGGAAAAAAAGATTATTTTAAAAAGGGTATTCCACCGGGGAAGGTGGCGTATTATGATTTCATTTGACATTGATCAGGGTCTTTCAGTATTAGTCAGACAGGTTGAAAACAGTCGGTACAGTAATACATATAAAAGCTGGTATGTTGACGACGATGAGGCAGTACTGAAACAGGTTTTTGCTATTTTCAGGGATAAGGCAGAAATAGATATTTCTGCAATAACGATCAGTGACAGACAAAAAATTTCAGAGCTGCCGGAAAGAGATAACAACTTAGAATCTCTTCGGGAGAAGGAGGTTGATAAAACTCTAAAGTCTGAAACCGGCGATCGGACAGACCTGTTACCCGACCACAGGAAAATTGAAAAATTGGTAGACAGGCAGAGGTATAGTCCTGTAGAATTTCGCATCAATGAGCAGGATGGAAGACTGGCTATCAGGTTTACCGGGCACTTCGACAATGCATGGATAGATGAGATCAGGTCGTTTGGGAGATACTATTATGACAAAGTCACAAAAGAGTTCCTATTGCCATGGTCAGTCCTGACTGTCGATTCGATGTCTGACTATTTCTCTTCCCGCGATGTTGAAGTAATAGTCACAAGGACAGTTCCGCCAGATGCTTTGAAGGGTGTAAGAAAGGAATTGGGTGACGAGATCAGAAGCCGGGAACTGGGAGCAAAAGCTATTGAAGGACTCGGTCGTATGAGAAGATATCTTGAAGAAGTAAGATACAGTGAGAGGACAAACGAGTCATACCTAGCACTTTTAGAGCTGTTTTTTAAGTACTTTAATGAAAAAGATCCTCTTGATATTTCAATGGAGGAGGTTTCTGAATTTATTCATGATTTTATTGTGACCAATGGCTATTCAAAATCGTATCAGAATCAGATCATCTCTTCGATTAAAACCTTTTACAGGATTTCAGGAAGGGGTCATAGCGATTTGGAATTATTTGAGAGGCCAAGAAAAAGCAGGGCTCTCCCGAAAGTGTTTTCAAAGGAGGAAGTGCAGCGGATACTTAATGCGACCAGGAATACCAAGCATAAGTTGTTATTATGGATCATTTATTCGTGTGGTTTGAGACGATCGGAAATAACAAATGTGAAGTTAACAGATCTCGACCGGGATCGGAGTGTATTACATATTAAAGAAGGGAAAGGACGTGTTGACAGGATTGTTCCGGTTTCAAAGAAGGTATGGGAGAAGTTGGATGAGTATATATCTGGTTTTCATCCCGTGAAGTATCTTTTTGAAGGACAAGGGGGAGGCAAGTATTCTGCAGAGAGTGTTTACCGGGTTTTCAAGCAAGCACTTCATGCTTCAGGAATTAAAAAGGACGTAGGTGTTCATAGTCTATGGCATAGCTATGCAACTCATTTGCATGAAAGTGGTTTGGATATTAGATACATACAGGAGTTATTAGGACACAGAAGCACTCGTACAACCGAAATTTACACACATGTCAGTCGTCGCGACCTGGTAGTAATAAGGAGTCCGATAGAGGATATGGATGTAAAGTAACGGTGCAAAGGCATAAAGATGGAACGGCAATAAGTTGTAAAAGCTCAATGGAGAAAAGACCAGTGTTTTACATTTCGAATTTCCCACCCAGTATCCAGCATTCAGCAACTAACAATATTATCCCATGAAACTGAAAGTAATTAATATAAGATTAACCAAGGAACATTTACAAAAAGATGAGGAGGAATTAAATCAATTCCTGGAGACTGTGTCAGTAAAAAAAACAAGCTGCCAGCTTATTAATGCCCAGGTCAATTTTTGGTCGATAGTGGTCTTTTATGACCAGAAGCCAACGCGGGAACCACGTACCAGTCAATTATCCAAGATAGCCTATACGATAGATACAGCTTTGAATGAGGAGGAGCAGAAAATGCCTGACAGTTTTAAAATATGGAGACAAACAAGGGCAAATGAACTTAATTTGCCGACGTACATGATTTGCAGTAATTCAGAGTTAACCACGCTGGTGAAGGTCCGACCCGATTCAATTGAGAAACTTGCGAGCATTAAAGGATTTGGTGATCAGAAAATTGCAAAGTTCGGGGAAGAGATAATTGCTTTTCTTAACTCATTTTGAAAAGGATGTGTGATGACATATTATAAACTGGGAAAATAGTTTAAATATAAGTTGTACAAAAACGATATTAAACATACTGCAATCTCCTTCACAATTCAAATAACATTCAAAAATGCTAACGCAGTAAACGAGTTATGGTTAATATCCTCTATTCCTGCCATTTAGCCAATATTCATGACAACTAACCATAACGTTGGAAACTAAAGAACTTTTTAAACCAAATAATTCTTAATGAAATGAAAAAACCTAATATTACAAAACGCGATGTTAAATTCTTCTTTTTAGGAATATTAGTAATGTTCCTATTTGAAATAATTTATGATTGGAAAGATGTCAAAAGAGCTTTTAGTGAGGGGTGGAAGGAGGGATCAGAGTCAGCTCATATTGATCCAAAATAACTGTAAAAAATAAAAAACTAACCATAACTCGGACGGTGCTATGAAAAGCAATGCCCCGAGGTTCAGTAAAATTAAATAATAATCTTAAAAACTTCTTTTTATAAATTCTATAAAATCAGGC
>Ga0208079_1000199_pt1 | contig 34314 bp, 32 predicted proteins | sample NGESurdeep092012_5_FD_184474 | JGI IMG/M metagenome (GOLD analysis project Ga0208079, IMG submission 184474) | Arctic peat soil microbial communities from Barrow, Alaska - NGEE Surface sample 210-2 deep-092012 (SPAdes) | ecosystem: Environmental > Terrestrial > Soil > Wetlands > Peat ... | reverse complement strand
AAACTCAATCGCAACCATGCGTCGACGGCTGATCGGCGCGCTCGTCAGAAGCCTGCCGCGATGTCCATGCTGCAACGCTCCAATCGCAGGACCGTCGCGGCGCAGCAATTTGTGACACAGTAAGAATAATGGGCTGTATGATGCGGAAGGATTGAGCGCCGCCCGCGCGTCATTGCGTTCTGGTGGCGTACTAGCCGTATGGTCATCGGGACCGGATCTGCAATTCACCCAGCGACTTCGCAAGACCGGTTTTGACGTGGATGAGGTCGCGTGCGCGCCAACGGAGCGCGTGGCGGCGCGCGGCACGTCATCTGGATCGCGACCCGCGCCGATCGTGGACATCCGTCGACCAAACTCTGACAATTCTTTCGGTCATAAGCAGCCGCTTGCTCGATCGTTTGCGCTCGATTTTGGCCAAGGACTGCTGACGCAACGTTCTCCTAGAGATTTGCCGCATCGAACGCGCGCACCCACATGGCGCAGACGCCCGAGCGAACGATGTCCTCCCGATTGAATTCGATTACCGGAACCGAAAGCATCTGCGACTTGATCAGGTGGATGACCGTGCGCAAGCCGCTGGCTTGGTCGAGATCGCACTGGCTGACGTCACCATTGATCACCACGGTGCAGCCTTCGCCGATACGGGTCAGAAATGTCTTGATCTCGGCCGGGGTGCTGTTCTGCGCCTCGTCGAGCAGCACAAAGGCATTCTTCCATGAGCGGCCGCGCATGACTTCGAACGGAACCAGTTCGATATCGCCACTCTTGAGCGCGATCTCATAGGCAGCCTTGCCGATCCGCTCCTTGATCGCCTCCACGACCGGCACCGCCCAGGGCGCGAATTTGTCTTCCAGAGTGCCGGGGAAATATCCGAGCGAACGTCCACACGGCACGTTCGGCCGAGTCAGAATAATCTTGTCGATCTGCTGGTTGCGGAAAAGGTCGGCGGCATGGGTGGCGGCAATCCAGGTCTTGCCGGTACCGGCCGGCCCCAGCACGATCACCTGCAGGCTGGTGCGAAGGGCATCGAGGTAAGTCGCCTGCGTCGGGTTCAGCGCCTTGATCGGAGGCAGCGTGCGTTCGACCTCGAACTTCGAACCTTGAAACGCTATGATTTCAGCCGTTTCAAACGTCCGACCATTGCGTTTCCGTTTTTTGTTGAAGTGCTTGTTGCTGAAGTGCTTACCCAAAGGCCGACTCCTTTTGCTGGACCCAGAGGATTAGTCATGCGCAAGCGCACCCCCACGCGGAAGCGCGGAGCGATTTGACATTGCAGATTAAGCGAGATGATCGGCAGACAACGGGGCGGGCGCGGCGAACGACGGTATCCTACTTGGGGATACGTCGATCTTCTCATCGAAGCGCAATCTTACGAGCCGTCATGCAACAGCAGTGTAATTGATTCGCGTGACAATTTTAATGGTTCGTTTTAGCTAACAAGGCGAAAACAATGGCGCCTAGGACCCTGACCTGCGCCGTTGCCGGGGCGTTTGCCAAGGCCCTGTCGTCCCAGCGATCGGCTCAGTTGATCGACAGCGCCAGCGTCTTGACCATCTTGCCCCACTTCTCCACTTCGGCCCGGAAGTAGGATTCCGCCTGCGCTTGCGATCCGTTGATCGGATCGAACCCAATCGATGTGAGTTTTTGTTGCAACTGCGGATCCTTCATCACCTCTTCGATCGTTGCGTTCAGCTTGCCGACGATCTCCAGGCTGGTGTTCGCCGGCGCAAAAACGCCCATCCATGACGACGCTTCGAAGTTGGGGTAACCGGCCTCCGCGTAAGTCGGCACGTTCGGGACCACCGCCGCCGGCTTGGCACTCGCAACGCCGAGACCCTTGAGCTTGCCGCCGGCGATCTGCGCCGCCGCACCGCCGCCCAAGGTCGTCGCCAGCAGATCGATCTGGCTGCCGATGGTCGCATTCATCGCCGGCGCGCCGCCTTGGAACGGCACATGCACCGCCGAAATCTTGGCAATCTCCTTGAAGAAATACTCGGCCGCAATATGCGAGCCGCTGCCGACGCCGGCGCTGCCGAAATTGATACTCTTGCCCTTCGCCGCTTGCATGAATTCGGCTAGGTTGTTGGCCGGATTGCCCGTGCCGGTCACCAGCGCCTCGGGGCTCGACGCAACAATCGCGATCGTCTTGATGTCGCTCGCGGAATATCCCTTGTTCGCGCGCAAGGTCTCGTTGATCGCCAATGCCGTGGTGGTGACCAGCAACGTCTAGCCGTCGGGCGCCGCGCGCGCGACCGCCGCTGCGGCGATGTTGCCGCCGGCCCCGCCGCGATTTTCAACAATGACATTGCGCCCCAGCCGTGCGCCGACGCCTTGGCCGACCAGCCGCGCCACCGTATCGGCGACGCCGCCCGGCGCAAAGGCGACGATGAATGTGATATCCCGCGCCGGGTACGGCTGGGCGCTGGCTGGTCCGGCGCCAAACATGCAGGCCAGCGTTCCAAATGCAATGAAGGCGCTTCTGAAAAAACGCAAATTTGGCATAGCAATCCCCCGTCGCGCCCGTTTGTTCTGTTTGCGGCTGCCGGCGCGAACGACGAATTGTCCCACTCCGCCCAATGCTTGACAAGGATGGCCTGTGAAAGCGCACGACCGCGCCGCGTTCACAAACTTGGCCGTCGCCGGATCGCAAGCGCGCGGATGTGGTTCTCGCCGACCGCTCATCAGCGCGCTGTGCCGTTGCGCTGCGAGCGCGTCCTACCGGAGCGCGAGTTTTGGAACTGGCCTCGCCAGGGCATTGCCCGGTATGTTTGCGTGTTATATAATTGCTACTATTAGTTGATTCGGGGGAGGCCTAGCATGAACCCGCATCATGCCGCGCTGGCGCGTAACATCAGCATTTCGCAGACATGGATGATCGTCGCCGTCGCCGGTGCACTGGCGATCGGCGCGCCGGCGCGCGCCGAGGTCAGCGCAGACGACGCTAAGTCCGGCATCGTCGAATGCGCGCCTGCTTTGCTCAAGGATCACAATCCGGGTCTCGCTGACGGACCCGACCAACTGATTTGTTTCCAGGGCTATATCAGCAATTTCAACACCAAGTCGCGCAAAGACTGGGGCAAGGACATCCACGTCGGCGTGCCGCATTGGGTTGCGCATCACATCAAGCGTTTGTCGCCGCCGCCCGTAAGCGGCGAGCGGCCGAGCACCTGGTTCACGATGCCGGAACTAGCCGACAAGAGCATCGCGCCGACCGATGCCAGCTACGCCTTCTCCAGTGCGTTCGAGAAGACCCATAAAAACTGGTACGAGCGCGGCCATCTGGCGCAAAAATATCTTGTGGAACGGCTCGGCCAGAAAGCGGCCCTGTATACGCACAACGTGGTCAACGCCGTCCCGCAGCTTTCACAGTTCAACAAGGGGCCTTGGCTCACGCTCGAATGTGTCACCGGGGCCTGGGCCAACAAATACGGCGAGGTATGGGTGATTGCCGGGCCGGTGTTCAAGAAGAACCACCCGATCGTCTGGCTGCGCTCGGATAAGAATAAAAAGGCACTGCCGGTCGCGATCCCGGTCGGCATCTTCAAGATCGTCGTGCGCAAGGACGGCGATCAATGGGACGTGCTGGCCTTCATCTATCCGCAGAACCACAAGTCATACCAAAAGGGTCCGTACGACCCGGAGGTGTGGCTCAAGTCGGTGGCCGATATCGAGCAATTGACCGGCGAGCAGTTTCTGTCCGGATTGCCGAATGCCGCGCAGCTCAAGCAGAAAACCGCGGAGAAGATCTGGCCGGTCGCGAAATCCGATTTCGACGATCCGGCCTGCAAGTCGCAGCGGGCGGACTTCAAATAGGGCGTGAACTCGTAAAAACGCCCATGGATAGCTAATAGCGCGCGCGCGCCCGCTTTGCAGCCGTCAGCCGACGTTGTTCGCGGGCCGAGCGGCACGTCCGCTTGGTGCCGATTTTGTTGCAGAAGTGATTTGAAGGCTTTGGCGAACAGTGATTCCGTCTTCTAACGACATTTTGTGTCGGAGGCGAGCAATGATGGGACGCCAGAACAACGACCAGGGCCATTTGTTCTACGAGTTCTGCCTCGATGAGGCGGTTCCTAATGATCATCTGGTGCGCAGGATCGACGCCGTTCTCGATCTATCATGGGTCCACGCAGAACTCGCGCCGCACTATCCAACCATCGGGCGGCCTTCGGTTGATCCGGTGCTTATGATCCGGATGCTGATCATCGGCTATGTCTTTGCGCTGCGATCCGAGCGGTTACTGTGTCGTGAACTGCACGTGAACCTCGCCTATCGCTGGTTCTGCAAGCTCGGCATAGAGCACAAGATCCCGGATCATTCGGCATTCTCGTTGCCCGCAATGAGCGCTTCCGTGACAGCGGCATCTTTCGCCAGGTATTTGAGCGTGTGGTCGAGGCATGCATCGCAGCCGATCTCGTTGGCGGAGAAGGGTTTGCGGTGGATGCGAGCCTGATCCAGGCCGACGCCAACAAGCAGCGCTCGATCCCGGGCTCGGAATGGCAAAAGCAATGTGATCCTGAGACGGCGAGCCGGGCTATGAAGGAGTATCTGGCAACCCTCGATGACGCAGCCTTCGGTGCGGCAAGCGAGGTTACGCCGAAGTTCGTCTCGCCGTCCGATCCGGCCGCGCAATGGACGGGCGCGATGCGAGGACCGGCGTTTTTCGCCTACGCCGACAATTATCTTATTGACGTAAAGTTCGGCGTCATCATGGACGTAAAAGCCTCGCGGGCTATCCGCCAAGCCGAAGTTGGCGCGGGGAAGACCATGATTGAGCGCACCGAAGAGCGCTTCAATATCAAACCCAAGTGGCTCGCGGCCGATACAGCCTATGGTTCAGGCCCGAACCTCAACTGGCTCGTCAAAGACAAGGATATCGCGCCGTACATCCCGGTGATCGACAAGTCGAAGCGCGAGGATGGCTCATTGAGCCGTGAGGACTTCACATTCGACAAGGAGCGCAACGTCTACGTCTGCCCGCATGGCAAGCTCCTGCACACGACGGGCAAAATCAATGATGGCGAGATGATCCTCTATCGGGCAAGCACCTATGATTGCGGCCCTTGTCCGCTCAAATCAAAATGTTGCCAAAAAGCACCCGAGCGCAGAATCCCGCGCAGCATCTATAAGGAGGCCCGTGACGTTGCCAGGGTGTTGGCCAAGACCGAAGCGTTCGACGCCGGCCTTATCCGTATCGCGATGATCGCGCGCGCTTACTTGCTGTAGCGCTGCTGCATGGGCGCCGGCGCCGGATCGTCCCAGCGATATTTCAGTGCCAGCGAGACGATGTCGGCGTGCGAGGAGACGCTGCCGACATAGCTCACGCCGCTGAACCACGGATTGCCCGAGTCGGCCGAGATATTGATCGGCGTATTCTTCACGAACAGGTGCGAATAGGCGAAATCGAAGGACAGCGACCTGGTCCACTGGTAAGTCGCACCCAGCGAAAGCCAGGTTCGGTCGTTGTCCGGCAGGCGCGGCGTGCGCACCTGATCGGTGATCGGCGACTTCTCGAAGCCGACGCCGGCGCGCAGCGCGAGCTGCGGATTCCATTGGTACTCGGCGCCGAGCGAATAGAACCAGCCATCGCTGTATTGGAACGGCAGCGTTACAGCTTGGCGGGCGACCGTTGCCGGGGCGCCGCTCGACTGCAGCACGTTGGACGTGCCGATCCGGCTCCAATCCGACCACTCGACCGTCGCCATCAACATCCACTGCTGCGTTAGACGTTGACGCAAGCCCAAAGTGACAGTGTCGGGCAGGTTGAGCGTGGTGTCGACCGCGCCTGGGGTCGAGAACGGCGCACTGAAAACCGGGCCTGCCGGCAGCGACAGCGTGCCGCTGATTTTCTGGTCGATCGCCGAACGATAGCCAATGCCGACGGTGGTGGTCGGCGTCGGGGTCAAGGTGACGCCGGCAGTAAAGCCATAGCCCCAGCCATCTCCTGAGATGTTGAGCTGATTGCCCAAGCCGCCGGTTACGACGCCCAGCCCGTTGATGGGGAGACCAGTCGAAAGATCGGCCTTGGCATATTGAATCTGCACACCGGCGCCAACGCTGATCCAGTTATTGAGCTGGTAGGCAATGCTCGGTGTCGCGTTGTATGTCTTCAGGTTGGTATCGGCGGCTAAGGTGCGGCCGGCAAACCTGTCCGGAAAACTTACAGAAAGCCCGACCGGCGAATTGACCGCCAGCCCGAGCCATGTCTGCGGATTGATTTGCCATGAGGCGTAGCCCGCCGGGACCAGCGCATCGTTGCCGGAATCGCCTGCGCCGCCGAAGGCAGCAAACGTGCCGCTCGTCACCGTGTGCGACGAATAAGGCATGATGCCGGTAAGAACCATTTCGGTCTGGATGCCCGGCACCTGAGTTATGGTCGCCGGATTCCAGAACATCGACGACAGCGACCCGCCCGCGGCGACGCCGGCGAAAGATGATCCCTGTCCGTAGGCACTCTGTTCGCGAAGGGCGAAACCGCCGGCATTCGCGTCGACCGTGGCCGTAAGCAACGCACCGACGCCACTGCAGGCCAACAGAAGCGATTTAACCCGACGATACGACATGACGACACCCCCATACGCGCTACGCCTTTGTGAATTGGCGCTTGGCGATAGTATCGTGACGCGTCCCGCGACGGCCGACAATATCTGGCGGTGGGGAGTCTTGCATTCAAATGGTACTAAATGACGTATTTTCCGGCATGTGGCCGCCGCGCCACAACCTGCCCCGGCCCTCTCGTCCGAAACACGGCGGGGCCAAAAACATCGTGAATTGAGGTGTTTGGACCGGCCGCCGGCCGCTTCGGCGGTATTCCGGTCGGGCGTTTCGGCGATTTCGCTGGATTCGGCGCTGCCTGCGACTTAGGCGCGCGCCAGCAGCTTCAGCTCAGGTATCAGCCGCCACAGATTCTAACTGACGCTCGATGCCAGCACGACGACCTTGGTGCCGACCGGCGTGCGGTCGTAGAGGTCAATCACGTCGTCGTTGACCATGCGAATGCACCCTGCGGAAACGTTCTTGCCGATGGTCCACGGCTCGTTCGTGCCATGAATCCGGTAAAGCGTGTCTTTCTTGTCTTGCCACAGGTAAAGTGCGCGGGCACCGAGTGGATTTTCAGGTCCGCCGGCCATTCCCATACCGCTCTGCAGTTCTTTCAGAGCCGGTCTGAGTTGCGGCCGGCGCTCCAGGATATCGTTGGTCGGATACCAATCCGGCCATTCCTGCTTGTTGTGGACCTTCGACACGCCGGACCAGCCAAACCCTTCGCCGCCGACACCGACTCCGTAGCGCAGGGCTCGTCCGCCCTCCTGCACGTGGTAAAGGAAGTGTGCTGGCGGATCGACGACGATGGTACCCCGCGCCTCTCGGGTGGCGTACTGGACCTCTGTGCGCCGGTAGGCCGGATCGATCTCCGTCAACCGCGATGGCGTGCTGGCACAGCCGGCAAGACCCCAGGTAGCACCAATTGCGGCGGCTCCCTTTATCAGTGCACGGCGGCTCAGTATAGGCATGGGCTGGTCGGCCTTGATGGGTTGCGTCAGTGTAGCCAACTGGGGTCGACCTATTCGTTGGCTAGGCCACCTTAGTGTGCGGTATCTTGTGGTCGTGGCGCACTGTGAGCGATTGCTCACGACCGCAGTTTGCGCAGACGAAAATCTCGTACTCCAGATCAAGTCCGCGGTCGGCGGCCTCGATCAGCTTTAATCGTAGCTCGCCACCGCATTGTTTGCAACGCGACAACGGCGGCGGTTGGGTGATGGTGCGCATGCGATTTCCTTTCGCCCGACAGGCTTCGGAGCGAGGGAACGGGCCACTTTTTCAACGCGGCGAGCAGCGTTTGGTTCCAGATGCTCTAGCCTACAAACGATACCGCCTACCTGCAGATCGTGAAATGCGACCGCGACTTTCGACTGTCCGATCTAGGTCAGACCCGGCCGAAAATCCGACGTCCGCGCTGGGTCCGTTATTCGCCCAATAACAGACATTGCCAGCGACGATCGCAGTTTCAGGAATTTGCCTGATACCGCAAACGCATGTCGGTATTGACGGTATCGGGATACATGCGATTCGGAATCGTGCGCTAACTGATCGCCACATCGACCAGCCGCATTTGCACGCGCTCCTCGCCCTGCCAGCGGTCGACCGCAAGAAAACCGGCCGCATGCATTTGGCGGCCGCGACTGTCCAGCAACGCGCGACCGAGCGGCGTACCTGCGACGCGGAAGGCAATCGCATTCACGAACTTGCCGTCGCCCGATCGAAAGCGCGCGCGGATGTGGTTCTCGCCGACCGGATCGGCAAAGCTGAGAGTATGCGAGGGCAGCGCCAGCAGCGGCTCCGGGTTGCCGGCGCCGTAGGGTCCGGCGCGCGACAGCATGTCGACCAGCGCCAGATTGACGCCGCCGGCGCTGATCGCGCCGTCGATCATCAGCGCGCTGTCCCGCCGCGCCATATCCACCGACGCGGCCAGCGTGTCTTCGAGGAAAGCGCGGAACTCAGCCAGCGCGCCTTTCTTGAGGGTGACGCCGGCGGCCATGGCGTGGCCGCCGCCCTTGAGCAGCAGACCGTCACGCACCGCTTGGCGCACCGCGCGGCCCAGATCGACGCCGGCGATCGAACGCCCGGAGCCGGTGCCGATGTCGCCGGGCTCGAGCGCAATGGCAAAGGCCGGGCGGCCGTAACGTTCCTTCAGCCGCGCCGCCACCAGGCCGACTACGCCGGGATGCCAGCCTTCCGCCGCGGTGACGATGACGGCACCCTTCTCCTCCAGCCCGAGCGCGGCCATGGCTTCGGCTTCCGCCTGCGCCACCGTCGCGATCTCGATCTGCTGGCGCTCGCGGTTGAGGCGGTCGAGCTCGGCGGCGATGCGCGTGGCCTCAATCGGGTCCTCCTCGAGCAGCAGCCGCACGCCCAGGTCGGCACGGCCGATGCGTCCGCCGGCATTGATGCGGGGCCCAAGCAGGAAGCCGAGATGCCAAGACTCCGGCGGACCGGACAGCCGCGCGGCATCCATCAGCGCGGTTGAGCCCACATGATCGCGCCTCCGCAGCGCGATCAGGCCCTTGACGACAAAGGCGCGGTTGAGGCCTTTCAGCGGCACCACATCGGCAACGGTGCCGAGCGCGACCAGATGCAACAGCGACAGCAGATCGGGCTCGGCGCGCGCGCCGGTCCAGAAATCGCGCTGACGCAATTGCCGCGCCAACGCAACCAGCGTGACAAAGACCAGGCCCACGGCCGCGAGATGGCCGAGACCGGAGAGATCGTCAGCGCGGTTCGGGTTGACGATCGCCACCGCCACCGGCAGCTCCTCGTCGGCCTGATGATGATCGATCACTACCGTATCGAGGCCGAGCTTCTTCGCCTCCAAGAGCGGCTCGAGGCTGGTGGTGCCGCAATCCACCGTGATCAGCAGTTTCACGTCGCGTTCGGCGAACGAACGGATAGCGTCGACGTTCGGCCCGTAGCCTTCGAAGATGCGATCCGGGATGTGCACGATCGGATCGAGGCCGCAGTGGCGCAGATACCGGCACAGCAGCGCCGAGGCGGTGGCGCCGTCGACGTCGTAGTCGCCGAAGATGGCGACGCTTTCCTCGCGCTCGATCGCATGCGCAATGCGCGCGGAGGCCGCTTCCATATCGGTGAGGGTATGCGGATCCGGCATCAGCCGTTTGATGGTGGGATCGAGGAACGCCTCGGCCTCGTCGGCCTCGACGCCGCGGCCGGCGAGCACGCGCGCCAGCAATTCCGGAGTACCGTGGCGTTGCGCAATGGTGAGAGCGCGCGCGGCCCCGCGCTCGTCGAGACGATCGCGCCAGACGCGGCCGGTCGCCGAGCGCTCGACGCCGAGGAAAAAACGCTCCGAGGTTTTCAACGCCATTGCCGGCAAAGCCGCCATCGCCATTCCGCGAACCGCTGAAGGTTCGCCCGGACTCAGATGTCTGAAGAGCGTTCAATCATGGACGAAGCCGGCCGGCGGCGCCAGCATGGCGTTTTTGAACTGTTGCGCATGATCTCTTCCGAAAACCGGTGCCCACTTTTCGGGATTATGCGCTAGCCGGCGACTTCCGCGTGAATTTGCAACAATTCAGGGATTGTCGAGGAGTTTCGCCGCCCGAATCCGCATTCCGTTGCAATAGAAAACCGCGCGACGTGCCGTTCGGCGACCGCCAGGCGCCGGCGCGTGCCCGCAACGCCGTCCGTGTAATGCACAAGCCCGAGGCACAATTCGGTTTCCGGGCGAAGCCGCAAGCGCGACAGCGGCGAGAAATACGCGCCGTCCGAGCGATCGCGCGGCACCGGCATGTGAATGAGATTGATCGGCCGCGTGATATCCGCGGACAGCCGATTGGCCATATCGACCATGTCGGCCATGTCGCGCGGCTCAAGCACGTGCTTGTGGTTAGAATCGCCGTAACAGAAGTGAAACAAGAACTCGATGTCCTTCGGTACGCGCTCGGCAAGTTCAGTCAGGATGCGAGAGAATGTCGCAAGCATCTCATCGCGGTTCTTGCCGTAGGCATTCGGCTCATTACGCTCAAGTCTCGCGAACACAGCCAAGGCGACATCGAACTGGATGGCGATCTGGTCGTGCGGAAGCGATTGCGCGATCTTATCGATCTCGCGCTTGAGCGCCTCGTTGTACACAGGATCGAGCGGCTGATGCAGGTCGTCCTGCAGAAATAGCCATATCACCGAGTGTGCCGGAACGAGGTCGATCTGGAAACGGCAGCCCTTTGGCACGCCGCCCTGCTTTTTAAGCGCGGCAAACTCGGCGTAAGACCGCTTCGCCACTTCAGCATAGAATAGATTATCGAACGAGACGTCATCGACCGTTTTGCCCGGCTTCAGGCGATAGCGCAGCCGCGCCGTTCCGCTGGCATGAACGCGGAAGAGTTCATCGGACTTCTCGAGCGCCGAATTGCCGGCGAATACAGGCTCGAGCCAGGTAATCCAGTCGGAGCGCTCGCCGGTTTCGCCATCGGGAATGCGTTTGAGGTGCGGGCCGAGCGCCGCGCTCACGGTCGCAAAAACTTGCCGCGCGTCGGCAAGCGGCACGCTGCCAACGAGATGAACGTCATGCGACATCGATGATCCTAGTCGAGATAAAACTTCGCCAGCTGCCGGTGCTCGGCATAGACCCGGCGCACGGTGCCGGTGGCCGAGCGCATCACCACGGTTTCGGTCTCGATCACGTGCTTGCCGAACTTGACTCCGCGCAACATGGCGCCGTCGGTCACGCCGGTGGCGGCAAACAGGCAATCGCCTTTCGCCATGTCTTCGATCTCGTATTTCTTCTTCGGGTCCTTGATGCCCATTTTCACGGTCCGCTCGCGCAATTCCGCTGTGTCGATGATGAGACGGCACTGCATCTGGCCGCCGATGCAGCGCAGCGCCGCCGCCGCCAGCACGCCTTCCGGCGCGCCGCCGATGCCGAGATAGATGTCGATGCCGGTCTTCGGCTCGGCGCAGTGGATGACTCCTGCCACATCGCCGTCGCTGATCAGGCTGACCGCGGCGCCGGTCTTACGCACCGCCGCAATGATCTCGGCGTGACGTGGCCGGTCGAGCAGGATCGCGGTGATCTCCGACGGCTTCACGCCCTTGGCCTTGGCCAGCCGGATGATGTTCTGGTCGGCGGGCGCGTCGAGGTCGATGGTGCCCTTGGGGTAGCCCGGACCGATGGCGATCTTGTCCATGTAGCAGTCCGGCGCGTGCAGCAGCGTGCCGGCGTCCGCCATCGCCAACGTGGCGATCGCGCCCGGCATATTCTTGGCGCAGAGCGTGGTGCCTTCCAACGGATCGACTGCGATGTCGACCTTGGGGCCGCTTTTGTTGCCGACCTTCTCGCCGATGAACAGCATCGGCGCCTCGTCCATCTCGCCCTCGCCGATCACCACGGTGCCGTCGATCGGCAGCTCGTTGAGTTCGCGCCGCATGGCATCGACCGCGGCCTTGTCGGCGGCCTTCTCTTGGCCCTGCCCGCGCAGGCGCGCCGAGGACACCGCCGCGCGTTCGGTCACGCGCACGATTTCGAGCGTGAGAATTCGCTCCAGCAGCAGTTCGGGATGGACGGTGATCGACGACATAGTGGCGTTCCCCCTCGCAAAACACGGCTTTTGGCTCCGGCGCAAGCCGGTTCGGATTAGAGTCTGATCAGTTCTGATTGGATCAGAACCCTAGCTAACATTTCGCTTGCGCATGATCTTTTCCGAAAACCGGTTCCCACTTTTCGGGATCATGCGCAAGTGGTCAGTTCTTCTCGATCCGGATCACTTGCGGCCGGCCTGAGATCACGCTATCGCGCCCCACCGCGGCAAGGGCCTTGCGGACGGCATCTTCACTGGTCGCATAAGTAATGAGGATAACAGGGACGGAACCGTTCTTGCGCGCAGCCCCGGCGCCGTCCTTGGGGTGGCGCTGCACGATCGATTCCAGCGAAATCTCCTGCTGGGCCAGCCGCTTGGCGATGGTCGCCGCGGTTCCGGGCTTGTCCCGTGCCAACAGCCTGATGTAGTAACCGCCCTCGTGCCGCTGCATCGGCGCCTTGCGCACGGCTGTGAGCCGCGCGGTCGGTAGGCCAAAGGGCGCGGTCCGCACCCCGCGGGCGACATCGCCGATATCGGAGAGCACCGCCGAGGCGGTCGCCGTACCCCCGGCACCGGGACCGACCAGGGTCAGCGGATTGATGCCCTCGGCATCGATGGTGACGGCATTGGTCACGCCCATCACCTGCGCGATGGCTGAGTCCTTGCGCACCATGGTGGGGTGGACGCGCTGCTCGATGCCTTTCGGCGTCTTCACCGCCACGCCCAGCAGCTTCACCCGATAACCGAGCTCGTCGGCGGCGGCGAGATCGGCCGGCGTGATCGAGGAAATGCCTTCCACATAGATCGCGCTCTGGTCGACCTTGGTGCCGAAAGCGAGGCTGGCCAGGATCGCGAGCTTCTGCGCGGTGTCATGGCCCTCGATATCGAAAGTCGGATCGGCTTCGGCATAGCCGAACCGCTGCGCTTCCTTCAGACACTCCGCGAACGGCATCTTGTCCTGCTCCATTCGGGTCAGGATGTAATTGCAGGTGCCGTTGAGGATGCCATAGATGCGCTCAAACGAATTGCCCGCCAGCCCCTCGCGCAGCGTCTTCACGATCGGGATCGCGCCGCCGACGGCGGCCTCGAAATTGAGCGCGACGCGATGCTTCTCGGCGAGCGCGGCGAGCTTGACGCCATGCTTGGCGAGCAGCGCCTTGTTGGCGGTAACCACCGATTTGCCCGACGCGAGCGCTGCTTCGACCGCAGCTTTCGCCGGATCGCCGGCGCCGCCGATCAACTCGACGAACACGTCGATGTCGCCATCGCGCGCAAGCGCCACCGGATCGGCAAACCACTTCATCGAATTCAGATCGATCTCGCGATCCTTGGCGCGCGAGCGCGCGCAGACCGCGACGATCTCGATTCCGCGGCCGCAACGCGCGGCGAGCGCCTCGCGCTGGCGCGCCACCTGGGCGATCAAGGCGGCGCCGACCGTGCCCAATCCGGCGACACCCACTTTCAGGGCTGCGACCATGAAACTTGCTTGTTCCGATGCAGGGACGGTTATCGCCGCGTGGCGAGCGGGACGACGTTGTGAAGCTGTTCCGGCGCGGTTTCGAGGAAGCGGCGGACGTTGCGCGCGGCCTGGCGGATGCGCTGCTCGTTCTCCACCAGCGCGATGCGCACATAGCCTTCTCCATATTCGCCGAAGCCGATGCCGGGCGACACCGCGATATCCGCCTTCTCGACCAGCAGCTTGGAAAACTCCACGCTGCCGAGAGTCTTGAACGGCTCCGGGATCGGCGACCAGGCGAACATCGAGGCGCGCGGGGACGGCACATGCCAGCCGGCGCGGCTGAAGCTTTCCACCAGCACGTCGCGGCGGCGTTTGTAGACTTCGCGCATCTCCTTGATGCAGTCGTCGGGGCCGTTGAGCGCGGCGGTGGCCGCCACCTGCACCGGCGTGAAGGCGCCGTAGTCGAGATAGGATTTCACCCGGCCGAGCGCCGCGATCACCCGCTCATTGCCGACGGCAAAGCCGATACGCCAGCCGGGCATCGAGAACGTCTTCGACATCGAGGTGAATTCGACCGCGACGTCGTTGGCACCCGGCACCTGCAATAGCGACGGCGGCGGATGGTCGTCGAAATAGACTTCCGCATAAGCGAGATCGGACAACACCAGTATGTCGTGCTTCTTGGCGAAGGCGATCAGGTCCTTGTAGAAGTCGAGGGTCGCGACGTAAGCGGTCGGATTGGCCGGATAGCAAACCACCACCGCGGTCGGCTTCGGGATCGAGTGGACGATCGCGCGCTCCAGCGTGTGGAAGAAATTCGGCGTCGGCTCCGACGGCACCGAGCGGATCGCGCCGCCCGCCATCAGGAAGCCGAAGGCGTGGATCGGATAACTCGGATTGGGCACCAGCACGACGTCGCCCGGCGCGGTGATCGCCTGCGCCACGTTGGCGAAGCCTTCCTTCGAGCCGAGCGTGGTAACGATCTGGGTTTCCGGATTGAGCTTCACGCCGAAGCGGCGCTCGTAATAGGCGGCTTGCGCGCGGCGCAGGCCGGGGATACCGCGCGAGGCGGAATAGCGATCGGTGCGGGGCTTGCCCAGCGTCTCCTTCATCTTCTCGATGACATGCGCGGGCGCCGGCAAATCCGGGTTGCCCATGCCGAGGTCGATGATGTCCGCGCCCGCGTTACGAGCGCACGCCTTGGCCCGATTCACCTCTTCGAACACATAGGGCGGCAAACGGCGGATGCGGTAGAATTCTTCCATCGGCTCAAACCTTCAAGTCGCGTCAGTTCTGCCTGCGCACGATCTTTTCCGAAAACCGGTTCCCATCCCGGATCAAGTCCGCGACCGGCCTTTTCGGGATCATGCGCCAGGCTGCCTTCTCCAGCCGGCAGGCGTTAGCCCCGGCTGGCTTTTATCACGGGTTGGTCTTGGCACCAGAGGTCTTGGCGCCAGCGGCTTGGCCGTTCTTGGCGGACGCGGGCTTCTTTTTTGCAGGCGGGTTTTTTGCAGGCGGGTTTTTTGCAGGTTGCGCTGCCGTTTTATCGGGCCCTTCCTTGGCTTCCTTGGCTTCTTTGGCTTCCTGGGCTTCCTGCCGTTCGCGGACCGCGGTCAGCTCCTTTTCCAGCTTGAGCTGCTCTTCATCGCTCATGGGTGCGGTCGCGCGGGCGGGCGGCATGTCGTGCACGGCCGGGTACTGGTAGGGCGTTGTCGACCGCGCCGGGGCGCCTGCGGGCAAGCCCATATCCCCCGGCAGCCGGTCGATCATCGGCCCGGGCGAGCAGCCGGCCAGGACCGTGGCGAGGCCCAAGGCCGCCAATATCGATGCTTGATGGGCTCGCACCATGTTCCTCAAAACCTGCCGCTGGACCGGAAATCGATGCAGACTCAATGAATTATAGCATAAGCGCGCTATCCGGCTAATATGGCATCAGCATGGTGAGCAGGCGGCAAACGGCTCGGCCGGGGCCGGACGCTCAGCGAAACCATGCGATGAAACGCGCCTTGCGATGGGGCGCAGTCCGCGCCATTTCTCAAGGTGGGGACAGACCAAAAATGCCGATAGACAAGCCCACGACCGAACCGGCCAAAGAACCGGCCAAGATCGCCGCAGTCGACGTCGAGGCATTCGCGCACAATCTCGCGCGCATGATCGAGGAAGGTGGCAAGGCGCTCGCCGCCTATATGAAGCCGCGCGAGGAAGGCAAGTTCAACGGCGAAATGGCCGACGACGTCACCGACGTGGTCAAGACCGTCGGCCATGTGGCGGAATACTGGCTCTCCGACCCCAAGCGCGCGGTCGAACTGCAGGCCAGCCTCGGCCGCGCCTATCTCGATTTGTGGGCCGGCGCGGTCAAGCGCATGGCCGGCGAGCCGGCCGCGCTGGTCGCCGCGCCCGATCCGAAAGACAAGCGCTTCACGGATCCGGAATGGTCGCAGAACCAATTCTTCGATTTTCTCAAGCAGGCCTACCTGCTCACCACCCAATGGGCCGACCGGCTGGTCAAGGACGCCGCCGGCGTCGACGAGCATACCCGCGACAAGGCCCAGTTCTACGTCAAGCAGATCGCCAACGCGATTTCGCCTTCGAATTTCGTGCTCACCAATCCGGAATTGCTGCGCGAGACGCTGTCGTCGAATGCCGAAAACCTGGTGCGCGGCATGCACATGCTGGGCGAGGACATCAAAGCCGGGCACGGCAATCTCAAGATCCGCCAGTCCGATTCCTCGATGTTCGAGGTCGGGCGCAATCTCGCGCTCACGCCCGGCAAGGTGATCTTCCAGAACGACTTGATGCAATTGATCCAATACGAGCCGACCACCAAGGACGTGCTCAAGGTTCCGCTGCTGATCGTGCCGCCCTGGATCAACAAGTTTTACATTCTCGATCTCACGCCGGAGAAATCCTTTATCAAATGGTGCGTCGACCAGGGTACCACGGTGTTCGTGGTTTCCTGGGTGAACCCCGACGCGCATTTGGTCGCAAAAAGTTTCGAACAATATATGCGCGAAGGTCCGATCGCCGCACTCGACGCCATCGCGGCGGCGACCGGCGAGCGCAAGGTCAACGCCATCGGCTATTGCGTCGGCGGCACGCTGCTGGCGATCACGCTGGCTTATCTGGCGGCGAAGAAAAAGGACCGCGTGCTGTCGGCCACCATGTTCGCTGCGCAGGTCGACTTCACCCATGCCGGCGATCTCAAAGTGTTCGTCGACGAAGAGCGCATCAAACAGCTCGAAGCGCACATGAACGAACAGGGCTACCTGGAGGCCTCGCGCATGGCGAATGCCTTCAATATGCTGCGCTCCAATGATCTGATCTGGCCCTATGTGGTCAACAATTACCTGCGCGGCAAAAAACCGTTCCCGTTCGACATTCTGTATTGGAATTCCGATGCCACCCGCATGCCGGCGGCTAACCATTCGTTCTATTTGCGCAATTGCTATCTCGAAAACACGCTTAGCAAAGGCGAGATGGAAATCGCCGGCGTCACGCTCGATCTGCGCAAGGTTAAACTGCCGATCTACAATCTCGCCACCCGCGAGGATCACATCGCGCCGGCTAAATCGGTGCTGTTCGGCTCGCAATATTTCGGCGGGCCGGTGAAATATGTGCTGGCCGGCTCCGGCCATATCGCCGGCGTGGTCAACCCGCCGGCCAAGCCAAAATACCAGTATTGGACCGGCAAGGCGCCGAAGGGTTCCGATATCGACAAGTGGATATCGACGGCGAAAGTGCATCCCGGCTCGTGGTGGCCGGACTGGCTCGACTGGCTCAAGAGCCAGGATGCCGAGACCGTGCCGGCGCGCAAGATCGGCGCCGGCAAGCTCAAGCCGATCGAAGACGCGCCCGGCTCCTATGTGAAAGTCCGGAACTGGAGCTGAGCCGTGAGAATCGCATCGCCGACCCGAACGCGGCGCGCCTGCTCGCGCTGCTCAAGAGCATCTACTGCCCGTGATGGCCAGCGCATGATCTCGAAAAGTGGGAACCGATTTTCGGAAAAGATCATGCGCAAACAATGTGCCCAACACAAACAATAAGGAGAAGACACTATGGCTAACCTGAAAACTATTTCGCCCGAGCGTGCGGCCGAGCTCGTTCGCTCCGGCGCCGTACTGATCGATATCCGCGAGGCCGACGAGCATGCGCGCGAGCGCATTCCCGGCGCGCACCATCATGCGCTCAGCCGCATCGACCACGATACGCCAGTGCGCGCGGGCGACGACGTGCTGATCTTTCATTGCCGTTCCGGCGCGCGCACCATGGGCAACGCCCCGCGGCTCGCCGCCGCTGCGCCCAAGTGCGAGAGTTATATTCTCGAAGGCGGCATCGACGCCTGGAAGAAGGCCGGCTTGCCGGTCGCGCTCGATCGCAGTCAGCCGATCGACCTCTTGCGCCAGATGCAGATCACCGCCGGCAGCCTGGCACTGCTAGGCATCTTGCTCGGCACTTGGGTGAACCCGGGTTTCTACGCGCTGTCAGCCTTTATCGGCGCTGGGCTTGTCTTCGCCGGCGTCAGCGGCTTTTGCCCCATGGTGCGGCTGCTGAAACTGATGCCGTGGAACCGGACGACGACGGCTTCTTGATGCCGACCAAGCGCGACAGCCGCTGCCGCATCCATTAATCTACCGCCCGCCGGCAAATCACCAATGGGGGATGGCGATGTCCAAGGAACTGATGTGGCTGACGCTGACGGTCATCCTGACCGGGCTGTTGTGGGTGCCTTACATTCTCGACCGCGCCATGGTGCGCGGGCTGATGGGCGCGATGGCCAACCCCTCGCGCAACGACAAGCCGCAATCGCCGTGGGCGCAGCGGCTCTATTTCGCCCACACCAATGCGGTCGAAAATCTGGTGATATTTGCACCGTTGGTGCTGATCCTCGACAGCCTGGGCCACTCGACCATAAGCACCGCGCTCGCCTGCGCGGTCTATTTCTGGGCGCGGCTGGCGCACGCCATCATCTATGCGCTCGGCATTCCGGTGCTGCGCACGCTCGCCTTCACGGTCGGCTTCCTGGCGCAGGTGGCGCTGGTGCTGGCGGTGTTCGGGAAGCTGTAGCGCATTGTTAGGGTAGCGGCGCCGCGCGTTCCGCGATCGCCCGCAGATCGAGGCCGCGCGGCAGCGTGCCGAAGGCGCCGCCACTCTCACCGTTGAGCCGCGAGGCGCAGAAGGCGTCCGCCACCGCGCCCGGCGAATGTTTCGCCAACAGCGCCGCCTGTAGCGCCAGCACGAGCGCGCGCACCAGCACGCGCGCCTGCGATTCGTCATTGCGATCGGCGGCGCGCAAGCGTTGCTGCAGCCGCCCGGCGAAGGCCTGCAAGCGCGCATCGCCGGCCTCGTCGAGTTCATGCCGCAGCACGTCGCCAGCGTTCGGGGTGCGCTCGAGCGCGCGCAGTACGTCGAGGCACATGATGTTGCCGGCGCCTTCCCAGATCGAATTTACCGGCGCCTCGCGATAGAGCCGCGGCATGATGCTTTCCTCGATGTAACCGGAGCCGCCCAGCACCTCCATCGCCTCGAAGGCGAAGGCCGGCGCGCGCTTGCAGATCCAGAATTTCGCCGCCGGCGTCAGCACGCGGCGGAACACGGCGGAGGTCGCGTCGCTCTCGTCATAGGCGCGCGCCAGCCGCATGCTGAGCACGGTCGCGGCTTCCGATTCGAGCGCCAGATCGGCCAGCACGTTGCTCATCAGCGGCTGATCGATCAGCCGCTTCTGGAATGCGGTGCGATGGCGCGCGTGATGGATGGCCTGCACCACCGCCTGCCGCATCAGCGCGGAGGAGCCGATGGCGCAATCGAGCCGCGTGTAGTTGCCCATCTCGATGACGGTCGGAATGCCGCGGCCTTCCTCGCCGATCAGTTGCGCATAGGCGCCGTCAAATTCCACTTCGCTCGATGCATTAGAGCGGTTGCCCAGCTTGTCCTTGAGCCGAAGGATATGGATGGCGTTGCGTGTCCCGTCCGGCGTCCAGCGCGGCATCAGGAAGCAGCTCAGACCCTTCGCCGACTGCGCCAGCACCAGGAAGGCGTCGCACATCGGCGCCGACATGAACCATTTGTGCCCGTGCAGGCGGAAGCTGCCGTCGCTCACGGGCTCGGCGCGCGTCGAATTGGTGCGCAGATCGGAGCCGCCCTGATTCTCGGTCAGGGCCATGCCGATCAGCGCCGAGGTCTTCTCGCCGGCCGGGCGGAAGCGGCGATCGTAGTCGCGCGCGAAAATGCGCGGCAGCCATTCCGCCGCGATCGCCGGTGCGTGGCGCAAAGTTGGCACCGAGCCGTAGGTCATCGCGAGCGGGCAATACACGCCGCTCTCGATCTGCCCAAGCATGTAGGTGCCGGCCGCGCGCGCCACATGCGCGCCGGGTTTGGGCGCGGCCCACGGGCTCGAATGCAGCCCGGCGTTGAGCGCAATGCCCATGAGTTCATGCCAGGCCGGATGGAAGTCGACCTCGTCGAGGCGATGGCCGTAACGGTCGAGCGTGCGCAACACGGGCGTGTATTGGTTGGCGTCGAAGCCGAGCTGCACAGTTTCCGGCTTGCCGAGCGTCGCGCCCAGCGCCGTCAGCTGGCTTTCCGCCCATTCCGCCCGCTCGCGCCGCACCGCCTCGCGCAGCACGGCGTCGCTGGTCAACAGATTGTAGGGCTCGAGCGGCGGCGGCTGGTTGCTGACCTCGAACATGGTTTCGGCGTCCTTGATCGATGGCGCGAAACGCCGCCGTACACGGAATCACCAAGCCCGCAAAGATTACTCCTTTTGTCATTCCGGGACGGCCCGAAGGGCCGGGCCCGCAATGAGGGAGAACTACGGAAACAGCGCGACCTGCTCGATGCCCATGGTCTCAGGGTAACCGAGTATGAGGTTCATGTTCTGGATCGCCTGGCCGGAGGCGCCTTTGACCAGATTATCGAGCGCCGAGACCAGAATCGCGCGGCCCGCGATGCGGTCCTTGGCCACGCCGATAAAGGTCATGTTGGAGCCGCGCACATGCCGGGTCTGCGGCGTCTCGCCGAACGGCAGCACATGTACGAAGGGCTCCTTCGCGTAGAACTTTAAAAGTATCGCGTGAAGGTCTTCCGGGGTCCGGCCGCGTTTGCCGCGCACATAGATGGTCGAGAGAATCCCCCGGTTCATCGGCACCAGATGCGGGGTGAAGGTGACGATCACCTCGCGGCCCGCCGCCAGCGAAAATTCCTGGTCGAGCTCGGCCATGTGCCGGTGATGCCCCACGCCATAGGCGTGGAAGCCTTCCGACACTTCCGAGAACAGCATGGCCTCCTTGGCCGCCCTGCCCGCGCCGGTCATGCCCGACTTGGCGTCGACCACAATCTCGTCGAGATCGATCGCCTTGTCCTTGATCAGCGGGATCAGCGGCAGTTCCGCGCAGGTGGTGTAGCAGCCCGGATTGGCGATCAGCCGCGCCTTTTTGATCTCGCGCCGGTGGATTTCGCTGAGGCCATAGACCGCCTCCTTCTGCAGCTCCGGCGCGTGATGCTCGTGGCCGTACCATTTCGCGTAAGCCGCGGTATCGTGCAGCCGGAAGTCGGCGGACAGGTCCACGACCTTGGTGGCCGGCGCCTGCGCCAACAGCTCCTTCACCACCTTCTGCGTGGTGGCATGCGGCAACGCGCAGAACGCCACGTCGAGGCCCGCCTTGGCCCAGTCGAGCCCTTCGATGGCAATGAGCTTCGGCAAATCGAACGTTGAGAACTGCGGAAACACCTCGCGCATCGCCTTCCCGGCGCTGCGCTCGGCGGTCAGCAGGACAAGCTCGGCGCGCGCATGCCGCAAAAGCAGCCGCACCAGCTCCGAGCCGGTATAGCCCGAGGCGCCCAGCACGCCGATCTTGGCTTTGGTGGCCATGGTTCAGATCCCTCCGCCGTGGCTGGGGCTCGCGCCGGAATCGTGAACGGAAACAGCCCCGCGCTCCTCGTACAACAAATGCGGCCGCAGCGCGACCATGCGGGCCGCGATGGCGTGGGCGCCGGGATCGTCCTGGCGGCCAAGCGCGTTCGCCACCGCGACATGATCGGCGTCGCCCTTATGCTGGTTGAGCTTGAACTTGCCCGCGACCGTTTCCACCAGCATCTCGATCGCCACGATCGCCTGCGTCAACTTCTCCATCCGCTGCGGCGCCAGCCGTTCGCTCGACCAAGCCGGCGCGAGCCGGCCACTCGAACAAGCCGGCTTCGGCGCCAGCGCGACCTCGAACCGCGCGGTCAAGGCGTCGAGATGCGCCGCCGCATCCGCGGCCGGCACGACATGCACGGGACCGCTCAGCTGCACGGTCTCATAGAGCCAGGTCGGCACTTGATCACGGCTGGCATACCAATCGGCCGAGACATAGACGTCGGCGCCCGACACCGCCAGCAGCCAGGTCGCGCCCTTTGCCGCGAGCGCCGCCAATGGATTGGCGCGCGCGACGTGAAAGGCAACGCGCGGGCTCTTGCCGTCGGCCTCGATCAGGAGAAACGGCAAGGTGGCGGCTACGGCGCGTCCGCCATCGCAGGCCACAACCACGCCAAAGCCGCGCGCAGCCGCAAAGGCGAGCGCGAGCGCAGGATGAACCTTGAAGGCCGAGGGAGTGGTCATGGTCGTGTCTCCGGGAAAAGAAGCCGCCGGAGGCCGCGCCGCATTGTCTTTAAGGGAAGTCAGACGATGTGCCGCAGCCAAAATCCGGCGGCACGGGGGACGATTACACGCGAATGCGCGCCCGTGCCGCGGTGGCACGGCGGCGGCGGAGATTCGCTGCTGCAAACGCTGTCGTCATGGGCGCGCTTGATAGGCCGCCGGCTCCCGCCCGTCAACTGGGCCGATCAGGGGGAGCGGCTGCTCGGCCAGCATCGCCTTGACCACCACCGCGCGCGCCAGCGCCGGATCGAGGCCGTGGACGGCCAGCAGGTCCTTGCAATCGGCGACGATGGCGTCGGCATCCTGCATGATCTTCAGGCGCTTGAAGTGGTCGTCGTGATGCAGGCCCATGCTCGCGCCGACGATGTCGAGAATATTGATGATGCGGAACGGCCAGTCGCGCTCATGCGCGCACAATTCGCGATGATCGACGTGATAGATCGCGACCAGCGCATCGATGCCGGCAGCCGCCGCCGCTTCCAGTTCGGCCAGCTGGAGACCGCGTTTGTAGTCCGGCAGCGCGTTGAGCGCATTGCTCATCAAGCCCACCGCCGGCTGCTGCAGATCGACGATCTCGATGCCGGGCACCATCCGCAACAGCGCGGTGCCGGCCTCGACCACGCCCTTCACGCCCGGATGCTTATGCAGCGCGATCCGCATCGGCACCGGCTTGCGCAGCATCGGCCGCAAGTCCTCGAAGCGCGTCGCCAGGAACAGCATGAACGGCGTCATCTCGAACGGCCGCGCGCCCCGCACCTTCTCGATCGTGGGGATCGTCACTTCGGTAAACTGCACGTGGCAGCTGGCGCACCAGGAAATCACGCCGGTCTTTCCTTCCGCCAGCTTGTCGAGCGAACTGGTGGCGGCGCGGCCGAAGATTTCAGTGTCGCCGGTGCGCAATTGCACGACGCCGCAGCAATGGGTCGGGCCGCCCATGACGCGATAGGTGACGCCGAGCGCATCCATGATGTCGAGCGCGAGCAGCGCCATGTGCGGCGTCTTGAGCACGTTGCAGCCGGTGTAGAACACGAAATCGGGGCGCTCGCCCGCCGTTACGGTCGAGCCGCTCTCGAGGCGGTCGCTCACCTGCTGGCCGAGCCGCCCAAGCTCCGCGTCGGTGAGCTGCATGCGCGAAAGCACATTGACGCCATCGGCGACGGCGCGGAAGTTTTCCACGCCCTTCTTGCGCCGCTCGCGCGGCTCAGACGCTTGCCGCACCAAGGCCACGCGCGTCATCGCCAGCAGGAAGCGCGGATTGACGCCGTAGTCGCACGCCGTGATGCAGTCACCGGTGAGCGCGCAACCGGTCGCCCAAGCAATCGAGGCCCGCAGCCCGGAGCCGCTGCGAAGAATGTCGATCACGCCGGAAATCACCGCTTTCGGCGTGGCGTCGCCGACCCCGGCCGGGCCGGTCACGGGGCAGATTTCCACGCACTTGCCGCACTTCGTGCAGGCATCGAGCATCTGCTCGGTGCGCGCGGTCAAGGCAGCTTCGAAGGCGGTTTCCGTCATCGTTTGCATCCTGGCGCGCGCAGTCGATTCCACCTTAGCGCCGCGCCTGCCGCCCCACCAGCGCAGGCGGACAACGGGTAAAAAAGAAAGCCGCCCTTCGGCGGCTTTCTCCAACAATCGTTTCCGTTAGCGCTCAGATCGTGGGATTCCACGCAACCGGGATCAGCCGGTAGCCGGTGCCCGCCTTCTCCACGTAACCGATGGACGGGAACTGGAAGTGGAAGCCGACCACCATCGCCTTCTCGGCCGCCGCCATGTCGTAGAACTTGTGGCGCGTCTCGGCCGCTTTGACCGGATCGATGTCGTAGGCCACGTGCCAATCCGGATTGCGCAGAAAAAACTCCGGAATGTTGGTGACGTCGGACTGGATCAGGATCTTCGAGGAGCCCGAGGCCACCGCGAACGAGGTGTGTCCCGGCGTGTGGCCGGGCGTTGCGAGCGCGGTGATGCCGGGCGCCACTTCCTTGCCCCAGTCGTACTTCGTCATCTTGCCGGCAACATCGCTGAGAATTTTCCGTGTGTTGGCGAAGTAATTTTTCATCATCACGTTGTCCTGGGCCTTGGCCATGTTCTCGTCGCTCATCCAGAACGCCCAGTCCTGCGACGGCGCCATGATCTCCGCATTCGGGAAGGCAACCTTGCCGTCGGCGGTTTTCAGGCCGTTGATGTGGTCGGGATGCAGATGCGAGCGCACGACCACGTCGATCGCTTTCGGATCGATGCCGGCCGCCGCCATGCCGGCGGGCAGCAAGCCGACCGAGGGCGCGATGCCTGGACCGTAGCCGGTGTCGATCAGCACCAGCTTCGAGCCGGTATTGATGATCTGCGGATTGAACGGCACCGTCACCTTGCCCTTCGGCATGTAGGCGGCTTCCGCCGCGGCAAGCGCCTGATCCTTGGGAATGTTCTTCACGAACGTATCGGGCATCGGGAAGCTGACCGCGCCGTCGTTGATCGACGTGCACTCGTAGCTGCCGACCTTGTAGCGATAGAAGGCCGCGGCTTGCTTGCCGGCTGCCGGGGCAGACGCCAGAGCGCTCCGCCCCATCAACGGCATGAATGCCGTCGAAGCGGTTACGGCGGCCGCACCGGCGAACAATTTGCGTCGGGTCAGTTGCATCATTGTGTTTCTCCCTATGATTTAAGTTTGTTTTGTAACGACGTCGGTCGCCGATCAGATCGTCGGATTCCACACCACCGGCAGCTCGCGATAGCCGGTGCCGTATTTCTCCACATGCGCGAGCGAGGGGAACGGATAGTGGAATCCTTGCACCCGCATCTTGTCCGCCACCAGCATGTCGTAGACCTTGCGGCGGGTGACTTCCGCCATGTCGGCGTCCTGGTCGTAGAAGGCGTGCCAGTCGGGATGGCGCACGAACAGGAACGGCACGTGGGTGACGTCGGATTGCACATAGACGGTGTCGGAGCCTGAGGCGATCACGTAGGACGTATGGCCGGGCGTGTGGCCGGGCGTGCCCTGCGCGGTGACGCCGGGGATCACCTCCTTGCCCCACTCATAGGTCTTCACCCGCTTGAGCACCTCGGCGTTGAACACGCGCCGCACGTTCTTGAAGTTGCCTTCGATGCGGCCCTTTTCGGCGCGGCCCATTTCGCCGTCGTCCATCCAGTATTTGTGCTCGGGCGTCGGCACCAGGATCTCGGCGTTCGGATAAGTGAGCGAATTGTCGGCCATCAGCAGGCCGTTGATGTGGTCGCCGTGGTAGTGCGAGATGATCACGGTATCGACGGCGGCGCGGTCGATGCCGGAGGCCACGAGATTGGTAATGAATTGTCCGCCGACGCCGTTGCTCTTCTCGTAGTTGGCCTCGCCGGTGCCGGTGTCGACCACGGCCAGCTTCGAGCCGGTGTTGATGCAGATCGGGTTATAGGGCGTGGTCATCATGTCCTTTTCCATGAAGACCTCGGCGAGCGCGGCGTTCACCACATCCTTCTTGATGTTGATGACGTGATCCTCCGCCATCTTGAAGCGGGCGACACCATCGGTCGCAACCGTCACCTCGATCGTGCCGATCTTGTAGCGGTACCAGCCGGCGGCCTGCTTGCCGGCAGCCGGCGTCGCGGCGCGCACCGAATGATCGAACGGCAGGGCGGCGGTGGCAGCAGCGCCGGCGGCAGCCGAAAACAGATTGCGTCGTGTGAATTTTATCATTGGCGTCTCCCCTATGTCGTTTTTTATGTCTGGCCGGATGGCCGTCCGGCTTGCCGGCGATTGTGTCGGCAATAACCCCATTTTCATAGTCATTATTCCAAAATTTTGGGACCGCAGGGCGAGCGACCCATATAGGCGAAGGCGCGCCAGTTGGCTAAGCTCACCGGCGTCGACAATGTGCGCCAGATCGTGCGGTGCACAAATGAACGGAAGCCGGCATGACCGGCGAACAATCCCTTGGGAGGAATACATGCGTCGTTTGACTATGATGGCGGGCGCCCTGTGCGTCGCGCTGCTGACCAGCACCGGTGCTTTTGCGCAGGTGCCACCGCCCGATCCGGCCAATCCGAACGAAGCCATTCCGGAAGCATCGAACCCACCGCCCTATGGCGACTCGATAAATCTGGAGACCGCCAAAAAGGTGGCCGAGGCGGCCGCTGCGGAAGCGAAGAAGCGTAATTGGAATACATTTTGCATCGCGGTCGTGGATCCGCATGGCGACCTCGTTTATTTCGAGCGCCTGGACAACTGCGCATTTTCTTCGATTTCGATCTCGCAGCACAAGGCACGCACGGCGGCACGTTATCGCCGTCCGACCCTAGTGTTCGAACGGTTGCTCGGCAAAGGCGCCTTCTTCGCCTATTTTCCGACGCTCGATGACGTAATCGCGTCGCGCGGCGGCAATCCGATCATCGTCGGCGGCAAGATCATCGGCGCTGTCGGCGCCAGCGGCGGCACCGGTTCGCAGGACGACGTGGTCTCGCTGGCCGGACAGGCGGCGCTTAAGTAAGTCTGGCAGCTTTATTTTCGGCTCCGCCGGGGTGAAAATCCCGGCGGAATTTTTTTAGCCCAAAAAATACTTCACCACAGTCGAAATCCCATCGCCGAGCGTGAGCAGCACCGCCGCCCATACAAACGCGGAGCTGAAATTGGCGAGTTGGAAGCGCCAGAACGGCATCTCGAAAATGCCGGCGATCAGCGGCACCACGGCGCGCAGCGGCCCGAAGAAGCGGCCGATGAAAATGCCGGGAATGCCCCATTTCTTCATGAAGGCTTCGCCGCGCGGGATCAGTTCGGGATGGCGCGACAGCGGCCACACATGGGCGACCGAGTGCTCGAGCTTCAACCCGATCCAATACGACAGCCAGTCGCCGAAGGCAGCGCCGAGCGCTGCGGCGATCCAGATTGGCCAGAAGCTGATGCCGCTCGATCCGATCAACGCGCCGATCGCCACCAGCGCGCCCCACGCCGGGATCAGCAACGAGATGAAGGCGAGCGATTCCCCGAACGCCAGCGCGAATACGATCGGCATCGCCCAGCTTTCGTTGCTGCGGACGAAATCGACGACTTGCTGAGCGAATGCCTGGAAATCCATCGCGGAATCATGCCGGCCGGAAACGGTCTCGTGTCTAGCCTGACCACACCGCCGGCGCCAGCGTCAGCATTTCCTAGCGCATGATCTTTTCCGAAAGCCGGTTCCCGCTTTTCGGGATCATGCGCTACTCCGGCAACGCCGGATCATCGCTGGGGAACAGATGGCCGACCGCCACCAGCCCCACGATCAACAGCGGCACCGCCAGGAACGCTCCGACCGGACCCCACAGCCAGGTCCAGAACACCAGCGAAAGAAACACGGTGAGCGGATTGAGCGTGAGCCGGCGGCCGACAATGCTGGGCGTGATGAAATGGCCTTCGAGCGTCGCGAATACGACAAAGAGTAGCGGCGCCACCAACGCATAGGAGAGCGTGGGAAACGTCACCAGCCCAACGAAAAACAAGGCGGCTTCCATGAGCAGCGCGCCGATATAGGGAATGAAATTGAGGATGAATCCCAGCACGGCCCAAGCGACCGGATCCGGCAGGCCAACCAGCCAGGCGATCACGCCGGCGGCTATTCCGACCACAAAGTTGATGATCGCCACCATGCTCAGATAGCTGGTCAGATTGTGCTCGATGTCGTTCATGATCTTCAGCGTGCGCAAGCGCGCCTCGCGCTCGTCGAAGAACGCCACCAGCACGCGGCGCAGCCGGGTGCGGCCCAGCAGCATGAAGAACAGCGTGCCGAAGAAGGTGAAGGTTTGGCCGATCGCCGGGGTGACGATCGAGACCGCCGGCTGCACCACGCTCACGATGTCGAAGCCGATCCCGCCTTTGGAGTCGGAGGGCAGCAAGGCATTGCGCATTTCTTGCAGCGCCGCCAGCGGCCGCTCGAGCACGCGCAGCTTTTCCTGGATGTTGCGTCCGACGTCAGGCGCCTTGCCGACCCAATCCACTACCGGCGCCGACAGCAACACGATCACGCCGTAAAACACCACGACCACCAGAAGCCATAACACGATGGCGGTCACCAGCGTCGGAATGCCAAAGCGTCCCGCCCGCGCCGACAGCGGGCCTAGCATCATCGTCACCACGAAAGCCGACGCCACCGGCAACAGGATCGGCCGCGCCAGATCGAGCGCCGCGATCAGAAGGATAATGAATATGCCGATGGTCGCGGACTGCGCGGCGGTGCGCCAGACCTGCGACACTTCGACCACCGGCTGCGGATCGTTGATGGCCAGAGGGGAATGCTGGGGACGCGCGACGCGAATGTCGTCTAACTTTGCCATTCACCGCCCCCCAGTTTCATATCGCGAAAGTCGATAACCCTAGATAACGAGCCAGGCGCCGTTTGGTTGCCAAGGTCTCGCAACTAGCACGCACGGTTGGTGAATTTCCCGCCCCAGCAGCCCTGAAACATGACGATTGACATCGACACCATCTCCGGCGTGCCAAGGTATTCCTGCTCGGCACCGGCCTCGGCACTTGGGGGCATTCTGATCGTCATGGTGGGGATTTGGTTCGTTCTTGGTTGCCTGATCGATTCGATCTCGATCATTCTGCTGACCGTGCCGATCTTCGCGCCGATCGCGACCCAACTCGGCTTCGATCCGATCGCGTTTGCCATCATGGGCATTCTGGCGATCGAGACCGGCCTGCTGACGCCGCCGTTCGGCATCCTGGTGTTTACCGTCAAAGCCGCGGTTCCCGACAAAAGTGTCACGCTCGCCGAGATCTTCGCCGGCTCGATTCCCTACTGGATCGTGCTGCTGGCGGTTGTCGCGGCGCTGGCGGTCTTTCCACAGCTTGCCAAGTTCCTGCCTAATCTCTAGCCAAACTTGCTCATTAACCCCTGGTATGGCGACCGTTACCGGCCGTCACGACGGCAACGCCGTCGTGGCATAGTGCTGGCAAGTGATTCGCTTTGCACTTATCTGAAGGCTTCCATGGCCAAGACTGCGACCAAGAAGAAACCGCCAAAACAGCCCGACCTGTTCGAGACCGCCCCGCGGGCGGCCAAACCGAGCGCACGCAGCCCGGCAAAATCGCCGGCGCGCGCCAAGCCCGCAGGCCGCACGCCAAGTGCGGAGTCCGGCTACACCGCCAAGCATATCGAGGTGCTGGAGGGGCTCGAGCCCGTGCGCCGCCGCCCCGGCATGTATATCGGCGGCACCGACGAGAAGGCGCTGCATCACCTGTTCGCCGAGGTGATCGACAACTCCATGGACGAGGCGCTCGCCGGCCACGCCAGCTGGATCGACGTCGAGATGGAGGCGAACGGCTTTGTCAGCGTCACCGACAATGGCCGCGGCATCCCGGTCGATCCGCATCCGAAATTTAAGAATAAGTCGGCGCTCGAAGTGATCATGTGCACGCTGCACTCCGGCGGCAAATTCGACTCCAAGGTCTACGAGACCTCGGGCGGCTTGCACGGCGTCGGCGTTTCGGTCGCCAACGCGCTGTCGGAGCGCATGGAGGTCGAGGTCGCGCGCGAGCAGATGCTCTACAAGATGGCGTTCGAGCGCGGTAAGCCGAAGGGCAAGCTGGAAAAGGCCGGCCGCGCGCCAAACCGGCGCGGCACCAAAATTCGCTTCAAGCCCGATCCGCAGATTTTCGGACCCAAGGCCGCATTCCAGCCGGAACGCGTGTTCAAAATGGCGCGCTCGAAGGCCTATCTCTATGGCGGCGTCGAAATCCGCTGGCACTGCGCCAAGGAATTGCTGCGCGGCATCGAGGACTTGCCGGAAAAAGCCACCTTCCATTTCGCCGACGGGCTGAAGGATTATCTTGCCGGCAATCTCGCCGGCGCCACGCTGGTGCATCCCGACATTTTCACCGGCAACGTCGGCAAGGTTGGCCGCCACGGCGCGGTCGAATGGGCGATCGCCTGGACCGCCGATGCCGACGGCTTCCTGCAATCCTATTGCAACACGATTCCGACGCCGGACGGCGGCACGCATGAATCCGGCTTGCGCACCGCGCTGCTGCGCGGCCTCAAGGATCACGCCGCGCGCGCCGGCCAGGAAAAACGCGCAAGCGCGGTCACCAGCGAAGATGTCATGACCGGCGTCGGCTGCATGTTGTCGGTGTTCATCCGCGAGCCGGAATTCCAGGGCCAGACCAAGGACCGGCTGGCCACCGCGGCGGCGCAGAAAATCGTCGAGCAGGCGATCAAGGACCCGTTCGACCATTGGCTGTCCGGCAATCCACTGCAGGCCAACAAGCTCTTGGATTTCGTCATCGATCGCGCCGAGGACCGGCTGCGCCGCCGGCAGGAGAAGGACATCGCGCGCAAGAGCGCGGTGCGCAAGCTGCGGCTTCCCGGCAAGCTCGCCGACTGCTCGAGCTCGGCTTCCGATGGCTCGGAGATTTTCATCGTCGAGGGCGATTCAGCCGGCGGCAGCGCCAAGCAGGCGCGCGACCGGCGCACGCAAGCGGTGCTGCCCCTGCGCGGCAAGATCCTCAACGTCGCCTCCGCCGGCAAGGACAAGCTGGCGCAGAACGCGCAGCTCGCCGATCTGGTGCAGGCGCTCGGCTGCGGCACCGGCGTGCATTATCACGAGAAGGATCTGCGCTACGAGAAGGTCATCATCATGACCGATGCCGACGTCGACGGCGCGCATATCGCCTCGTTGCTGATCACTTTCTTCTACCGCCAGATGCCGAAGATGATCGAGGCCGGACGGCTTTATCTCGCGGTGCCGCCGCTGTTTCGACTGCAGCACGGCGGCAAGATCGCCTATGCGCGTAACGACAAGCACAAGGAGCAATTGCTCAAGTCGGACTTCAACGCCAACGCCAAGGTGGAGATCAGCCGCTTCAAGGGCCTCGGCGAAATGATGGCCGCGCAGTTGAAGGAAACCACCATGGACCCGGGCAAGCGCACGCTGCTCCGCGTCATGCTGGTGGAGAAGGACCTCAAGTCGACCGCCAAGGCGGTCGAGCGGCTGATGGGCACCAAGGCCGAAGCGCGCTTCGAATTCATCCAGGAGAATGCGGAATTCGCCAGCGAGCAATTGCTGGACGTGTAACGTCGTGCCGGGCTTTGAGCCCGCCTACCCGCACTTCCGCAACAGCGGCGTCTTGGTGTGGTGCGCGAGCGCGATGCCGTCCTTCACACGCACGGGGCCGCCGTTCGCCTGATTGAACATCGTGCGCCACGTATCGTTGCGAATCAGGAACACCAGATTCTGGCGTTCCTCGCCGGCGGCGCCAGGCTGGAAGATCACTTCCACCGATAACCGCTCGGCCGAAACCCGCTCGGCCGCCAGCACGCTGTAGCGGTTGATCGCGAAGTCCGGACCGAGATCGTGGTCCTCGAGCACCAGGCCCGGGGTCGGCATGGTGATGCTGACATACGGGTTGCCCGGCGTGGCCGGCTGCTGGCAGTCCGCCGCCCAGGTGCCGAACAGTCCGAACTGCTGGAACAAGTCCTCGACCGAAGGGGCCGCCGCGGTCGCGGGCATGGCGGTCAAAAACGCAAGCACGATAACCGCCGCAATCCGCATGAACTCGCCGCTCCATCGACTCGAGGCAAAAACCCCGAGTCCGACAATAGCAGCGCGCCGCGCGCCGAAACAACTTAAGTGACGCTTATTGCTGGAATGTCAGCTTCGCAGCCGCCACCACGTCGGCGAATGTCTTGATGTCGGCATCGATAAGCCGCTTGAACGCGTCGCCGGTCGGCCCGCCCGGCTTGACCGCCATTTTCTTCAGGCCGTCCTGCACACCCGGGTCGGCAAGCGCGCGACCAAGTTCCTTGGTGAGCTTCGCCACCACCGCTTCCGGCGTGCCGACCGGCACGAAGAAGCCGCTCCACAAGTGAGTATTGACCTCCGGATAGCCGACTTCCGCCATGCTCGGCACATCGGGGATTTCGGGCGAACGCTCAGACCCGGTGACCGCCAGCGCGCGGGTCTTGCCGCCCTGCACCAGCGGGATCGCCGGCGGGCCGTCGGAAATGGTGAACAGGATTTGTCCGCTAACCACGCTCAGGTTCGACTCGTTGCTGCTCTTGTACGGGATTGCGACCGCCGGCATGCCGGTCTTGAGCTTGAGCAGCTCACTGGCGATGGTGAAGGCGGGTGACGACGTGCCGTAATTCGACTTGTCGGGGTTGGCTTTCGCCCACGCCACCAGCTCCTTCACCGTCTTGACCTCGTGGTTCGCCGGCACCACCAGCACCAGCGGGAACGAGGCGATCATGTTGAGCGGAATGAAGCTCTTGGTGGCATGGTAGCCGAGATTGGGATAGATCGCGGCGGCGATTGACAGCTGTCCGGTGGCGCCGACCAGCACCGTGTAGCCGTCGGGCGGCTGATGCGCGGCGTAGTCGGCGGCGAGGCGGCCGCCGGCGCCGACCCGGTTCTCGATCACGGCGGTGGCACCGGTATTCTGCTGGAATTTCTGCACCACCAGACGCGCGAACAGGTCATTGCCGCCGCCGGCGGCGAAGCCGACGATGAAATGAATGGGCCTGTTCGGAAAGTCGGTCTGCGCGCGCGCGTGACCGGCGGCGATCAGCAGCAGCAACGCCGTCAGTATGCCGGCAAAGATGTTTCGAATCCTCGTCATGATCTTTTCCTCCCCGCTCGCGCGTCCGATTCCGGTTGTTGTTGGCAAAATCGTACACTAGCCGTCCGCATTCCGAAATGCCTTTGTCGTGATGTGGTACCGTTGGCTTAATTGATGATCCCCCGCCGCCGGCGCTTAAGGGCCAGCATGAGCGCATCTCCCGCAACAATCGCCGACAACCGGGGCGCGAACAAGGACCTGTTCGGCCATCCGCGCGCCCTCACCTATCTGTTCGCGACCCAGATGTGGGAGCGTTTCTCGCCTGTCTAGGCTTCCGCTGTCACCCGGTAACGTCCGGCTAAGGTGTTAATCGCCCTTGGATATCTCGTCTCAACGCCTTGCATATCGTCCGCAAACGTCCGACATTATCCGTTAGCTTCCGGTAGCCAAACCGGGGGTACGGGCGAGGGATAACCATGCGGCGGAAGCTGTCAGCAAGCGAGATCAAGAAACGTCTGCGCGCCGGCGCCTACCACGACGGCGCCAAGCCATTGTCGGCCAAGCGCGTGCAGCGCCTTAAGGGCGAGGGCCGTTATCACGATGCCGACGTCCGCGGCCTATATCTACAAGTTAGCCCGAGCGGCGCGCGATCGTGGCTTCTGCGTTACGAACTCCTCGGCAAGGAACGGATGATGGGCCTTGGCAGCGCGCAAGAGTTCTCGCTCGCGCAAGCGCGAGAGCGTGCCCGCGAAGCGCGTCGCCAGCTCGCCGACGGCAACGACCCATTGGTCGCCAAACGCACCGCCAAGGCCGCATCCAAGCTGGCCGCCGCGCGCCGACTGACGTTTCGCGAGGCGGCGCAGCAATACTACCGCCAGCACATGCCCGAATGGCGCTCTGTCATGCACGCCAAGCAGTGGCTGCGGTCGCTGGAGGTTTACGCCTATCCGGTCATCGGCGACATGGACGTCGGCGACATCATCACGGCGGATATTTTGCGTGTGATCGAGTCGGCTTGGCTCGAAAAGGCGGTCACTTTAGATCGTGTCAGAAACCGCATTGAGAGCATCATCGATTGGGCGGTGGTTCTCGGTCACCGCCAAGCAGGGACTAACCCGGCGCGCTGGCGCGGTCATTTAAGCGAGGTGCTGGCATCGGTCAAAAAGATCGCCAAGCCGAAGCATTTCGCCGCCTTGGCCTACGCCGAAGTGCCAGTCTTCATGCAGGAGTTGCGTCGGCAGAAGGGCATTGCGGCAACGGCGTTGGAGTTCACGATCCTGACCGCAGCACGAGCCGGCGAGACGCTGGGTGCTGAATGGGACGAAATAGATTTCGACAACAAGACCTGGGTCATCCCTGCCACCAGGATGAAAGCCGGTCGCGAACATCACGTTCCACTGGCGCCGCCGACGATCGAGTTGTTGCGCAATGTTTCGCGCAAAGATGGCAATGCGCACGTCTTCATCGGCGCGAAGGCCGGCGCTGGCCTGAGCGCTATAGCGTTCTTCAGGCTGCTCGCGCGGATGGGCCGTGGCGACATCACGACGCATGGTTTTCGGTCGGCGTTTTCTGACTGGGCGTCCGAGCAGACGGCGCACTCCAGCCACGCCATCGAATT